>ODAI011694616.1_pt1 | contig 17570 bp, 10 predicted proteins | sample 1539321 | NCBI WGS metagenome assembly ODAI01 (sample SAMN02144231, study PRJEB22623) | gut metagenome | biome: sheep rumen | host: Ovis aries | place: New Zealand | reverse complement strand
TGAATTTTCAGTAATTTCATCGATTCTTGACTGAATTCCGGTAATCGTTGACGGAAGACTATCTGCCTGACTCTGGATTTTGTCGAGACGGCCTTCGACATCTTTGAGATTATCAAAAGTTTTATCGACTTCGCCAGAAATCTGCTCAAGAATGGCCTGTTTTTTATCAAGGTTACTGCATCGGTCAGAGATTTTATCAAGTGACTCGTGGAATCCACGGACCGTAAGCTGCAATGACTGCAAATCAGAATTTGTCGTTTGCAATTCACTGATTTTCTGATCCATGTTATCACTGAGAGAGACCAAACGGTTGAAATCGCGCTCGATTGAATCAATCTGGCCTTTTTCAGCCGAGAAGCGCGCAAGTTTCTGGTCAATTTCGCCATTGATTTTCTGAATGTTCGAGAACTGAGCTTCCAAATCATTGACGACAGCCTGATAATTCTCAATTCGGGAAAGTTCCCGCTTGATTCCTTCGATTTGCTTTTCAAGGCTGGCCTGCAACTCATCAGCCTTTTGATAAATCTGCATTCGTGCCTCAAAAGTCTTTACCTGACTGTCAATCGCGCTGAAACGACTCTGCAAAGCATCGGCATTGTTGTTCATCTGCATGATTGTCGCGCCCTGCTGCTCTGCCAGCTGGTCTTTCATCTGAGCAATCTGATTCTGAATTTCACGGACAGCATTGATTGAATCGGCATTCTGCGTGTTGATTCGCTCCTGAGTCTCGTTAAGAATCTTATTGTATGCGTTCTTTTGCTCCGCAACAATTTTCTCGGATTCATCCTTGAATTTTGAAACGGAAGCCTGAACCATGTCCTTGAGCTGGGTAATACTTGCCGAAATTTCTTCCTGCTCAGAATTTGCAGAGCGTTTGAATTCCTCAAAATCACCGCCGATTTTTGATTTGAGTTCGGCAAGTGCCTGCTCCGCACTCTTATTGATATTCTCGAATTTTGAGCTGTACAAAGCCTTTGAATTCTCAAACTGATTGTTGAGCTGAGTGCTCCATGCCCTAAACTCGCCGACCATTGCATCGATATTGGCCTTGTTGGCCTCATTTTTGTTGAGCAACTCGATTTCAAGGTCAGTGATTTTTGCCGCACTTGAATCAATTGATTTGTCCAAAAGCTCCTTCAAACGCTCGCCATAAGTTTTGAGTGTGCCCTTGATGTACGAATCAGAATTGGTTGTTGCCGCATCCAAATCAGCACGGTTTTTCTCGCGGAAATCGTGCATTTTCTGCTCAACTTCGATAATCTGAGTCTGCAAATCTTCATTGGTCTTTTTTATAAGAGTGTCGTATCGTTCCAAAGTTTCGCGTGTCTTTTCCTGCAATGCAGATGTGTGGGCGCGCAAATCCTCAGCATATTTGACTTCGATTTGACGGCGTTTTTCTTCTTCATCTGACTGCAAAATCGACATTTTTGAATCGAAATTTTCCCGCCAAGAATCGATGTTGGAATCAATCTCTTCGCTTCGTCGGCGCAAATCTTCACCGTATTTCTTTTCAAACGCATCAAGTGCCTGGCTGACATTTGTGCTCGCTGATTCCTCAAGAACTTTGAGTGAACTTTCAAGCTCAACGAGTCGCTTCTCTGTAATTTCAGAATCCTGCTTGATTGCATCCTGGAACTGATTGTGCCGGACAGCCTGCTCTTCGGTAAATTTATTGAATTCAGCAAGAACCCTTTCCTGAGTTTTGAGAAGTTCCTGCTTAAGTTCTTGCTCAAGGCCATCAACATCCGCACTTGTCTTTTCGAGCTTGTCAAAGCGATACTGCATTTCCTTTTGGTATGCGTCGAGCTGGCGGTCAACAGCAATGAAAAGCTCTGATTTTTTAGTATCATAAGATGCCGCGATATTTTCGAGCATATCTTTGAGCATTTCGTTGATTGCCTTAATCTGCTGGTCAGACTGCAATTTGAAATTATTGAGTTGATCCGTAGCAGCCGTAACAGTCTGTGTGATTGTAGCAGCTGCCTCAGAAGCACCTTCGGTAGATTCCGCAAGATTTCGCTTAACTTCGCTGAGAGTTTCCTCTACCTTTTCGTTCGCACCATTTACGCGGGTATCAACGCTGTCTTCAAGGGCAGAAACTCTGGTTTCAACCTCATTTTCGAGAGTTTCAACCTTGCCGATAACCTCGCTGTGAAGGTTTGATACCCTTTCAATGACATTATCCTGCAAGCTCGTGACTTTCTCGACAACATCATTCTGCAAGGTGGTAACTTTTTCTGAAACATTCTCTTGCAATGTCGTGACTTTTGTATCAACCTGCTCTTCCAAATCACCGACAATCTGCTGAACGCTTTCCTGCATTGTAGAAACTTTTGTATCAACCGCATTCTGCAAGCCTGTAACCCGCTCAACGACATCCTGCTGGATTTCAGAAACCTTGCCGTTGACGGCATCAAGGAGCTGCTGCATTTTTTCGCCAACGCCCTGATCGAGTCTTGAAACATTTGAGTTGACTTCTTCATCGAGGGCGGCAACTTTTTTGGCAACGCCGTCAACGATGACCGTAACTTTTGATTCAACGAGATTGTGCAAACCGCCTACTTTCTGCTGAACGATTCCCTGCAATTCATCTACTTTTGCTTTTACGCCAGTTTCAAGGCCGCCTACACGCCCCTCAACAAAATTCTGCAAATTAACAACGCGGTCATTTACCTGACCTTCAAGGCTTGAAACCGAATTTTCAACACGCTGCTGCAAATCTGTGATTTTCGCGACTACACCGTCTTCAAGGCTGGTTGATTTTCCGTTGACAAGATTCTGCAAAATCTGGAGTTTTTCAGCAACAGAACCGTCAAGGCCGGCAACTTTTGTCTCGACCATGTTCTGCAAACCATTGACCTGCTGGGTAACGCCTTCTTCAAGGCCTGTGACTGTGGAATTAACCATGTTCTGCAAATCACCGACCTTCTGCGTAACTCCGCCTTCAAGAGCAGAAACTTTTGAATCAACCATATTCTGCAAATCGTTGACTTTCTGGGCAACATCCTGATCAAGAACAGAGACTTTTGTATCAACCTTTGACTGCAAATCAGTAACCTGCTGAGTAACGCCCTCTTCAAGACCTGTGACTTTTGAATCAACCATCGTCTGCAAATCAGTGACTTTCTGAGTGACACCGTTTTCAAGGCCAGAAACTTTAGAATCAACCATCGTCTGCAAATCGTTGACTTTCTGCGTAACTCCGTTTTCAAGGCCAGAAACTTTAGAATCAACCAATGTCTGCAAATCTGAAACGGTCTGAGTAACTCCAGATTCCATGACACCGACTTTAGAATCAACCAAAGTCTGCAAATCATTTACCTTCTGGACAACTGCGTCTTCGAGGCCGGCAACTTTTGTTTCGACCATATCCTGCAAATCCAAGACTTTCTGTGTAACCCCGGATTCCATTCCGCCGACCTTTGATTCAACCATGTTCTGCAAGTCGTTGACTTTCTGCGTAACTCCGGATTCCATTCCGCCGACCTTTGATTCAACCATGTTCTGCAAGTCGTTGACTTTCTGCGTAACTCCGTCTTCAAGGCCGGCAACTCTTGAATCAACCTTCTCCTGCAAATCTGAAACCTGCTGGGTAACTCCATTCTCAAGCTGCGTGACCGTAGAGTTGACCATATTCTGCAAGCTGTTGACTTTTTGCGTAACTCCATCTTCGAGGCCAGAAACTCTTGAATCGACCATATCCTGCAAATCCGAGACTTTCTGAGTGACCCCGGATTCCATTCCGCCGACCTTTGATTCAACCATGTTCTGCAAGCTGTTGACTTTCTGTGTAACTCCGTCTTCGAGACCGGCAACTTTTGAATCGACCATATTCTGCAAATCGTTGACTTTCTGAACAACGCCGCTGTCAAGGCCAGAGACTTTTGAATCGACCATTGTCTGCAAGCCATCAACCTTCTGAGTTACAGTGTCTTCGATTCCGCTGACTTTATATTCAACAATATCATCCAAATCAGCGACCTTATCAGAAACCTTCTGTTCCAGCTCATTGATTTTTGTATCAACCGCACTTTCAAGAGAGAATACCTTTTCGTTTACACGGCTTTCCATTCCGTCAACTTTTGAATCAACAAGCCCCTGCAAAGAATCAACTTTTTCGTTGATACCGCTGACAATTTCATTTACCTTGCCGTCAACATCATAATCAAGTCCGCTGACACGCTCTTCGACAGCCTGAACAACAGAATTTACCTTGCCGTCAATAGTGCCGTTGAGTTCTGCGATTTTGCCCTGAACAGACTGCTCGATATCATTGACCTTCTGATCAACTTCACCCTGCAAATTGCTGATTTTTGTAACAACATCCTGCTGCAACTCATTGACTTTTGTTTCGACACCCTGCGTAAGATTTGTAACCCTTGTATCAACATCACCCTGCAAGCTCGAAACTCTTCCATTAACTTCGCGCTGAATATCATTTACGCTCGTCTCAACCGAATTGTGCAAATCAAGGACTTTTGTATCGACCTCAGCCTGCAAATTGGTGATTTTTGAAAGCATGTCTTTTTGCAAATCAGTGACCTTAACGCCAACTCCGTCCGAAAGCCCCGTAAATTTAGTGATGACATCGGTTTGCAACTCTTCGAATTTGCTTTCGATTCCGTTAGAAAGATTTGAGAAGCGGGTTTCAACACTCTCGACAAGCCCAGAAACTTTTGACTCAACTTCCGTCTGCTTTTCTGAGATTCCGTTAGTAAAATTGTTGACCCGATCGACAACCTCAGTCTGCATTCCGTTGATTTTTTCTTCAACACGAGTTTTGAATTCGGTAAGATGATTGTCAGAAATTTCCTGCCAGTGAGCATAAGCGGCCTTTTCTTTTTCATCCGCGTCTGCAATCGCTTTCTGGTAAATATTTTCGTATTTTTCTTGAAGAGGCTGGACAAGTTTGGTGAACCGTTCCCGAAGAACTTCAAGAGACTTGCTGTTTTTGCTTGATTCGGCAGCAAGTTCCTTTGCCGTGCCCTTTGCCGCACTGAGCGCATCGTGAAGCATCTGGCGGATTTCTGCATTGCCCTGAGTAAACTGCTGATTGAGAGCCTTTGATTTTTCTTTGACAGAAGAATCCAGAGTATTGATTTCGTTCTCGACAGTTTCCCTGATTGCAGTGACTTTTTCGCTGGTTGCCTGAGACAGACCTGAAATGCTGTTCTCGACATTTGTCTTGATTTCGTTGACTTTATCAGTTGTGCTCTGAGCAAGATTTGAAACAGAAGACTCAACATCAGCCGTGACTGTGCTGATTTTCTGATTTGCGTTCTGCGTAAAGTTCGCAACTTCGTTCTCAACATTCGCTTTGATTGCGTTGATTTTCTGAGTTGCATCCTGATTAAACTGAGAAACATCATTTCCGATATTTTCAGTGACTGCAGCAAGTCTTTGCCTAAGTTCCTGCTCAACTTCGGCGATTCTTGCATCACCGGCTTTCTGCGAGGCCAAAACCTGAGAATCAATTTGATTTGCGAGCTGGCGGGTCTGGTCATCCATGATTTTAATGACAGAATTTTTTCGTGACTCAGCAGACTCTGCAAGCTGGTCAAATGCCATATCTTCGAGAGTTTTGGCGCGGTTGACTGCCTGCTGATATGCCTCTCGGATGTCGTTTTCTATGTTCTTAAGAAGCTCGCTTGCCTTTGCTTCGGCCGCACTTGTAGCATCTTCGAGGGATTTTGCCTGCTCTTTGTACTGATCAAGAAGTTTTGTACCGATGAGTTTGAGACTTTCGTTGTTGTATTTTTCGAAATTTGCGCTGATTTTTGGAATTTCGGCATCAAGCCGCTCGACAGCTTTTTCCTGCGCGTTGAGCCGTGAATTGAGTTTGTCGATAATGGAAGATTCTTTTTTGAGGCGGAGAAGATTTTCCTCGACATTCTCAGTCATTTCCATCAATTCGTTGAGGACTTTTCCATAAGCATCGATTTTTTGCCCGATATTATCTACGGCATCAAACTGCTTATCAAATTCTGAGCTGGCTTTTTTGAATTCTTCGATTTGACCTTCAAGGCGATTTACGGCTGCGACAGCCTGAGCCTGCTGGGTTTCAAGGCTTGCGGAAAGAGCGTTCATGCGCTGACCACGCTCCTCGAACATTTTCTCGATTTCTTTCTTTTTATTTTCAACAAATACACGGATGTTGTCGTTTGTCGGATTTCCGCCACCCAATTTTTTCATGACGAAAGAAACCGCAACTGCCGCCAAAATAGACAATAATACTGAGAGAGCTTCCACTTTTTATCCCCACCAAACTTTTATAGTTAAGCCGTCTTATTATAACACAATATTGAGGAATTGACGATAGTTGGAGAAGGAAATATCAGCTTCTTTGATTTTTTTGCTGAAAATTCTTTTGAGAGGAGAGGCAATTATCGCGCTTTTCATGCCGGCATTTTTTGCGCCACGGACATCGAATTTTACGCTGTTACCGACATAGAGAATTTGAGAAGGTTCGAGTTCAAGGGCATTCGCCATGATTCCAAACGGATATTTTGAAGGTTTTAAAGCCCCGATTTCTTCGGAACCAAGAATCATATCGCAATAAGGAATAAGCCCCCAAATATCACCTTTTTGGCTCGGCGGAAAGTCAGAGAGAAGGACGATTTTGTAGCCTTTTTCATGAAGAGCCTTGAAAGTTTCGTGAACATGTTTGAAAGGCTTGATTTTCGCAAAATATGGCCTGAGACCGTCATAAGCAATGAGCTTAATCATTGCACGAGCACGCAGAGATGAGCAGCCAAGTTCCTCGGCCATGAGCCGCCCCTGATACTCGTAAAAATCCGGAAGTGGAGCCGTTCTGTGCATAATTCTTCGGACATGGTTGTAATGCAAATAAAAACGGAAATGCCTGACAATATATGGAATAATCCGGATATAGAGAGAAAATGATGGATAAAGAGTGCCGTCTATGTCGAAACCTACGGCTTTTATGTCAGGAAGCATATATTCAATTATACATTAAGATTTTATAAAATTCTATCTAATTTTTCGGCATCCATGCGGCTAATTTTTCTGGATTGTGTAATCAGCGACATCCATGTCGTGACAAGTTTTTGACAAGCAAAAACTTGCTGTCATCCGGCTTTGCGCCGCCTCCATGCGGCTAATTTTTCTGGATTGTGTAATCAAATTTAGCAGTTCCGTCACTTGAAGCGGATGCGAAACGCCATCTTGAGATTTGCTCGCGAATTTCCATTGAAACAAGCGACGGCAAAATATCCGGGGAAATTTTTACGCTTGTTACAGGAACATTTCCGGCGGTCGTTACTGTGAACGAGACAGAAAGGCGTTTTGTGCTGTCAATCAATGCAGCGGCTTCTTTTGAAAGGATGATTTTTGGCTCTGCCGGTTCCAGAAGGATTCGCGGAGTGCCGTCGGACATCTGGAGCGAAACTTTTCCGTCGGAAGAAGAGCCTGTGTTTGCAGTGACAGACGATGAGACTCCGCCCGAAGAAGAAGAATATTTGTGAGCAGAAACAGCCCCGGCCAGTGCAGAAGTCGTTGCGGAACTTGCTTTTTGTCCTGAAGCAGATTTTGCGCTGCTCGAAGCAGAACTTGCTGCCGTCGAATTTGCAGAAGAAGATGATGCCGCACTTCCAGAGAAGGCACTTTGCTTGCTCGTGGCAGAAGCAGTGTTTTTGGCGACCGCATTCGAGTTCGATGAAGAAGAATTTCCTTCCATGCTATCAAACTGTGACCAGTCGAATTCCTTTTTGGCGGCTTTTTTTGGAGCCTGTTGTTCTGCCAAAAGCTCGTCCATGCTTTTTTGAAGCTGCTGCTCAACCATCTTTGGCTTTTCGACAGTTTTTGAAGGAGCCTGTTTTGTTGGTTTTGAAGTAGTTTTTGCAGGCTCCGACTTCTTAGGTTCAGCCTTTTTAGTCTCAGTTTTCTTTGTCTCGGCCTTTTTCGGTTCTGACTTAGCCTTTGATTCAGTTTTCTTAGGCTCACTCTTTGGCTTTGACTCAGCCGCATTATTTTTCTGTGGCGTTGCTGGGATGTCACCTGTAGAGAGGGGAGCCGATTCTTTAGATGTAGGGAGCGACGGCGAAGCCGGCAAATCCTGTGAGACAGGATTTGAGCGAGTCTCGGTGAGAGCTGTGCTCGAACCGTCTCCCCTGCTTATACTTTCTTCTGCTTTCGACGATTCTGTTTTTTGCGAGGAATTTTCCGTTGAAGAATTTTCAGTTTTCAATTTTCCATTTTCAACTTTCTGCGGTGTGTCGAGACGGATTTTTATTGTCTTGAACGGTTTAGGCGCAAAAAGAATCGCACCAATATAAAAGAAGAGAAAAATTAAAATCCATACAAGAATCGTTCCGACTGCACCTACGACCGCCGGCTTCTGCTCGACTTCTCTCATTTATCCGTTGTCCTGAGGTTTACGCTTACAAAGCCTTCAGTGCGCAGAACATCAAAGACTTTTACGATTGAGCCGTTCGTTACATTTTCGTCGGCTTCGAGGGTGACAGGATATTCTTCCTTTTTTTTGCCCTCTGTGTCGAATGAGGCGAGCTTTTTGCCAAGTGTGCTGACAGAGACCTGCTCGTCATTGAACCACATTTTGCCGTTTGACTGCATGGTGATTGTGATTCCGGCTATGTCCACGCCCTGAGCTGTTTCGCTTTCGGGCAAATTTACATTGATTGCAGGAAGAATCGCGAAAGTGGTCGAAACAAGGAAGAAGAGAATCAGCTGAAATACAACATCTATCATTGGCGTGAGGTCAACGGCCGTACCACGCTTTTTTCGATTTGAAACTTTCATGTCCGCCCCTTTTTTACATTACGCGCCCGGTGAGCCTCAAAATCAATTTTGTTACAGTTCCTTCCATTTCGGAAACGCATTTGTCGGCTTTGCGGGAAAGTGCGTTGCTGAAAATGAGTGACGGAATTGCCACAAAAAGACCTGCCGCTGTTGTCATCAATGCTTCGGAAATTGAACTTGCGAGAACGGCCGGATTTCCCATTGTGCCGCCTGAGCCAAGAACGCCGAACGCCTTGATATTGCCGGTTACGGTGCCGAAAAGTCCGAGAAGCGTTGAAATGTTTGCAATTGTGCTGAGAAGTGTGAGCCAGTGGTCGAACTGCGGAGCCACTGCATCAATCTCGCACTGAACGATTTCGCGCATGTCGTCCTCGGTGAGCTTTCGGCAACCGATTGCTTTTCTTGCGACATGAGCAAGAGGTGTGCCTGCCTGAGTACAGAAAGTTTCGGCAGCAGAAAAATCGTTGCTTGCAAGAACTTCCTCAAGATTTTTGCGAAGCTCCTTGTCACGCTTTTGTACGGAAGCAAAATAAACAAGTCGCTCGATGATGATGTAAGTCGCAAAAATACCGCAGACAAGAATCGGAATCATTAAGAGTCCGCCAGATTTCAACAAATTAAACATATTTTCCCCTCATTATCCTAGAATTGAAATTTCGCAAGCAGAACCGCATTGCCGGAAGTTGTGATATATCCAGAATGTGCGTAATCCCTGCTTGAAGCATTGCACAATTTTATTACATCATTGACTTCAAAAGCAAGGCTCAGAGCCGGAGCGAGCCGAACGCCAGCCCACACGGAAAGATCCGGGCATTTGTCGGCATCCTTGCCAAGCGCGACAGCTCCCGCCGTTCCGACATTCCATTTTGCATCGAGGCTCTGATATTCCACGCTCGCCTTGATTTTATGCTTGTCCGAAAGAGCAGGAACATCTTTCCAATAAGATTTCCATTCAACGCCAGCCTTTATCGGAGCAAAATCAGCATAGAAGCCAAAATTTGTGTCGTATTCGGTGCGTTCCTTTGTGCTGATTATGTACAATCCGGAAGCCGGAACCTCGGAATTGTATTCAGCTTCCCAAAGGCCGTTTTCAAAAGCCGTTTTTCGGAATTCAAAGCCAGCTTTTGCCTCAAATGCAGAAAGAATCGGCACGCTCACATCAACTGTCGAGAACCAGTCCGTTGTTTCGGTTGGAATTGCCGGAGCCACGGCAAAACGATATTTGTTCTCAAGATTTCGGATTTTTTCCTGATATGAATCAAGGCCGCCGCGAGCAGACAAAGTGACAAATCTTCCTTCAGTGAAAGATTCAGTCTTAAAATCAAGGATTCCTGTGAAAGCAGGAAGAATGTCCTTTTCGCCTGTTGCCGTTCCGATTATGAGAGAGCCGTCTGCTCCAAGCGTTAGAAAATCGTTTGCCCATGAAAGGCCGAGCTTGAACTGACCGCGATGGCTAGAATTCTGATTTGAAGAATTTTCGATTTCAAAAAGATTTCCGCTCTTTTCAAGATTTCCCTGGAATCCGTAATAAGATGTCAGCATTGCCTTGAAGCCTTTGCCAGTCCAGCCAAAACCAAGACACGGATTTACATCAACAATTTTTGTTGTGTCCATGAAATTGTCGAAAGTCACGCTGTTCTTCATTATTTCGCCATATCGGTTAAACCAAGCTCCATCCACGCCATAGGAAATCAAAATTCCGTTTGAAAGATTCCAGTCAGAGCCTGCATCAGCAAAAATCGTGTGCTTAACCATGTCGGAATATGTGTTGGATTTGAGCTGCAAGCCGTCATCGCTCATTTTGTATGAAGCCTCAGCCCGATGTTTTCCGTAATTTGTGAAAAGCGACTGTTTACCACGAACGGCAGTAGTGCGCGCAAAATAGCCTTCGTTTGATTTTTTGCCGGCAAATCCTTCCGCGCTCTCATGATTAAAATCAATCTCAAAAGGAGAATTGCCCGAAGCCCGGTAGACTGAAAAATCACCTTTAAAATAGAACGGATAGCCAGCTCCAAGCTCGCCCTCAGCATAAATATCCTTTGATTTTTGTTCGGCTCCATTTTTAACAGCCGGCGTAGTTTTTTCGCTGCCGTCATTTTCCATCAAAGGAAGCTGAACTTCTGGGCTGGAATTCTCTGGCAAAATCTTCGTGTAATCAGGCACAGAATCTTTTCCGACAGTAAATGTCTTGCCGTTTACGACAGTCGTGACATCAGGAAGCTCAATTTCCTCCTCGACTTCGGATTCTTCGGATTTTTTTGCAGCCTGCGCAAAAATCGTGATTCCTAAAAAAAGAAATATCGTGCTCAAAAAGAATTTTTTCATAATCCCCCCGCGATTTTCTCGCCGTCTTTTGTATATTTGCTCTCCGGATAAAGTTTTTTAAGCTCGGTGAAAGTTGCTTTTGAATCAGCATAAAGCCCAGCCGCATCAAAAGATTCTACCGCGCCATAAAAAGCTCTTGCGGCATTCTCGTCATTTCCTGCCTGCCGCGAATATTTTGCCGCATCAAGATACATTTCTGCGGATTTTTTGTTTTCACCACGGTTTCGGTATGCACCAGCAAGGAAGAGGGCGTCATTCATGTTGCCCTCGCTTTTTGAAGGCTCCTTTTTGTTCTGTGCCAATCGTTTTTCCGCAGTTTTTATCTTTTCATCATTAGAAACAACTTTGCCCGAAGCAAGTTTCTGCAATTCTTTGGCTTTTTTGTCCATTCCGTCATTCACAGCCTGAGAGCCGTAAGTCGCAATCATTTTGTTAGCCATCGAAAGGGCAGCCGCATAATCGCCTGTTTTTTCATACAATTCAACAAGATTTTTTTCCGCACCGTAGCGATATGAAGTTTCTGCCGTCGAGTCAGTGATTTCCTCGTATCGCATGATTGCACGGATTTCGTCGCCTGTTTTCGCAAGGCTGTCAGCAGCAAAATAAATTGCCGCAAAATTAAACCGTCCGCCAGCAAATTTCTTGATATATTCCTCGAACAAGCCCGCGGATTTCACATAATTTTTTTCTGAATAAGCGATTTCTGCCCTTCTGTACGATGATTCCTCGGCAATCAGGGCCGCTTTTTTGTCATTTGAAGAAGCAAGCTCCGCAAAATATTTGTCAGCCTCGGCCATTTTTCCCTGAAGGACGAAAATTTCCGCACTTTTGTACTTACATTCATAGCCGAATTCGGTTCGCTGCAAAATGTAAGGTGAAAGGAGCGAAAGTGCCTCGTCAAATCTTCTTGAATCAGAAAGAATTCCTGCCGTAAGAAGAATTGCCTCTTGTTTTTCGCTGTCATTTTTTGCCGTTGAAATTGCTTTTTTTGCCGCCGGAACTGCCTGCGAGTCATTTTTGAGGAAAGCGGAAGCCCGTGCGACAGTCATGTAAGCCGACCAGACAAACGCATGAAGAGGATTCTCACTGATAAAGCGGTTCAGCCCGGCCACAGATTTTTCATAATCCCCGGACTGATACTGAGCGTAGCCGGAATAAAACTGAGCGTAAGCAACATAATCTTTTCCGAGCGTTTTTGAATTGAGAACCTTCGCAAAAGAATTTTCTGCCTCTTTCCACCTTCGCTGATTGAATGAAGCCAGAGCCGAAAGATACAAAGCCTCGTCGCCAGTCGCCTTTGAAGCCTGCTCCTTCGTTGAAATATAGTGACCCGCAATCAAAAGCGTGCGCGAATAATCAAGCCGTCCGTCATTATCAAGCTGATTTTTTTCACCGAGAGAATAGAAAATTGTGTCCGCCTCGTGGTATTTTCCCTGTTTTGCAAGGGCTTTCGCATAAAGATTCAGAATCGATTTGTCCTCAAGCTTATGCTTTTTTTTGTAAGTTTCGATTACCGACACAGCCTTTGAAATTTCACCGCACTCATATTTTGAAAGCGCAATCCAATAAACCGAATTTCTCTGAATCTCAGGATTTTCGGATTTCTGGCATTTTGCGGCATAATTTTCACATTCTTTCCAATTTTTAAGATAAGCGTTGTAACGGGCGATTGAAAGAATCACAGTCTCGTCAAGAGAATCTTCTGGCTTGGTGATTTTCTCGGATTTCAAACAGTCCAAAAGGATGTCGAGAGCGCCGTTTGCCCCGGAATTTTTGTCCGAAGCCGTGATATAGGCGATTTCTGCACGATAGACCGCCGCAATTTTCCGCTGCTCAAGATTTGCCGAAGAAGCAGCCTCGTCAAAATAAGCGGAAGAAGATTTATAATTCTTTTCGTTGAAAGCATTTATCGCAAGCAAAGTCGAAGTTTCTGCCGCCCTAGAACCGTCACCTGCAAGCTTAAAAGCCTCGTCCGCCTCTTTGTTCTGGCCAAGTTTTTTGTAAGCCTCGCCTTTCTGAATCAAAAGTGATTTTTTCGTCTCTGAATCAAAACTGGCTTTTTCGAGAGAAGAAACAAGGTTCACGCATTTTTTCGCATTTTTTGCATCGCCAATGAAATTGTAGCTTAGTGCAAGTGAGAGTGCGCAATCTTTGTAATCATCGGAAGCAAATTTCGTGCCGTTTGAAATCACATATTCAAAAAGAGGAATCGCGTTCTTGTAATCAGCCTGCTCAAAATAGGATTTTCCGCCGTAAAGGAGCGCGAATGAATAATAATCAGAAGAATTCTGTGCCATTTTCGGACTGATTTTCTTGAATTCCTGAAAAACCGAAGCCGAACTGAAAAAACTGCTCTGGGCTTTTGAAAAATCTTTCTGCTCAAAAAAACATCTTCCGAGCCAGTAAAAGCGTGCGGAATTAAGCTGAATTGTTTCTGGATTAAGATTGTCGGCTTCCATCTTGTATTTTTCGAGGATAGAGCGGGCATCTTTTGTTCGGCCCATCTTAAAAAGGCTCTCTCCCTCGTAAACGGCAGCCCTGAAAGCAAGAATAGAATCTTTTTCGCTGCGAAGAATTTGCTCCGCATAACGAACGACACCCGGATAAAACCCAGATTCGTAGCTGGCTTTCATCTGTGCCGAAAGATTCTGATTTTCAGCAAAAATAATGCCGGAAATCAGAAAACTCAATGTAATCGAAATAAGTTTTTTCATAAAACGCAACATTATAAAGGAGAAAAGCGGTCTGATGAAAGCACCCTCGTAAGATGAACGAAGCAATCAGGATATTTTTTCATGAACTGCGTGAGAGTCATTTCCTGACCGTTCTCAAAGACAGTGCAGCCGAACTGACCGTTTTTGTCAAAATATGGGAAAATTGCCGCAGAAGAATCAAAAATCTGGAATTCCGGGGAACCGTCTCCAGGTTTTACACTTCTTCGCACGGCCGCCAGATAAAAATATGTCGGCTCGCTCACGCCAAGCACATACAAAAGAGGCTTGAGATATTTGATTTCATAGCCTGTGTTTTTGATGTAACCCGCAACTGCCGTAATTCCGCGGGAAGAAACTTCCGAGCTGAAAGGCTCAATTTTTACATCGACCCCAGAATTTTCATAAAGATAATTTCTGCGAGACTGAACGGACAGTTTTGCAGCCGCAAGATTTCGTGTCCAGTCCAAAGAATAGAAAAGATTCTCAGTGTTTGACTTGATGCCGGAAACTCCGAGCGGACTAAGCTGTGCCGTTGGCCGCAAAAGAGGTTCCACAAAAGACATTCCGCCGTTGAGAGGCTTGATAAGTCCGTCAACGATCCATTTGAGGAAGCCAGTGTGGTTCATCGTAAGCACATCATTTTTGACATCATCGGAATCGACATCGCGGGCTTTGCCGGAATCTTTTCCAAAAACATAAACAGGCTTTCCGTACTCGTTATAACCGCCGTTCTGAACAGACTTGATTCTAGGAAGATTTTTTCGGATTTCACCGACCATTACAAGATTTCCGTGATACTGCTCGGAATGAATGTCCGCATAATTCCACGGAAGAGTTTTTTCAGTCAAAGAAAGCACGGAAGCAAAAGATGCAGTGTAAAAATAATCAAATGGAACTCCGACCGGAACTCCACGAGCCGCATAGCAGCCCTGAATAATGTAATCTGCCAGAGTTTTTGTGCCGCTTGGCCTGAACTGAACAAAAACATCACTGTCAGCCGCAAAATAGTAGCGGATTTTAAGAGGTTTTCCGCTGATTGAATCACGCATCAAAATCCACGAACCGGCGGCATCAGGCGGATATTCGTTCACGGTCTTTTTCTGAATTCCGTCCTGAGTGTAATAATCAACTGAAATTGTTGTCTCAGGCGACACTATAATAGAAAAGACTTCGGGAGTTTCTTCAAGCCGAACCTGAAAAATCTGCCCGATTGCATTCGAATGGATTTCCGTCCTGTTCTCGCGGATTGTCGAAAGCGGCTGCTCAAACCATTTTTCAGCGACATCCTTGCGGATTACGGAAGAATCAGGAATATGAAGTTTGTTATTCTCAGAAAAAAGAGGAAAAATCGCAAGTGTAAAAAAAATCAAAAAAGAACGAAAAATTTTCATTAGAATCTCCAAAAAATTTTCTCTCTTAGATTTTCGGAAAAAATAGAAAGCGAATTAAGCCCAAAAGTCAAAGAAATTGTACCATTGATACGGATGAAGCTTGCACAATTCTTCAAGATTGCGCGCATAGTTCTCAGCGGTCTGCTTTATACGCTCCTCACGCTCTTTCCTTCCACAATCAAAATCAAGCGGATTCTTCTTTATAAACAAACTATATTTTGGATTGATACAAAAATCTTTCTTTCTGAGGCCGTTCATAAAATAAGTCGGGGCATTTAAAAGAGCCGCAAGCAAAAAAACGCCGTACGGGAATTTCGCTTTCTCGCCAAAAAAAGGAATCTCAATGTTTCTTTGGCTGTGCGCGCTCACCCGGTCTCCGGCAATCACGACGACATCACCGGCCTCAATTCGTTCCTGCAAGAAAATTATCGTCTCCGGGCCGATATTGTCAGAATCAACATGATTAAATGAAGAATCCGGGTTAAGCTCCTTCAAAAGCACATTGAATCCAGAATAAATATTCTCGTCTGAAATTGTGGTTATGCTGATTTTTCGGCTCGTCCATCCTTCGCAAAGGCAGGCAAGGCCTTTCATCATCTGCGGATTTCCAAGATGCGAGATTATGACGAGGCTTCCCTTCCCCGAATTTATGTTTTCGAGCAAGTCCGAAACATCATCGTCCTGCCTTTCAATGTCGCTGAAAGAGAAATTTCCCGCCCAGGTCTGAACATTTTCGACTAAATTGAGCGCGAAAGAGCAGATATGCTTGAGAGTGGAAGATTTTCCGGCCTTTAAAAGATATTTTTTTGAGAATCCGCGAATTTTTGCCGAAAAAATCCAGTAAAAAAATCCGATTATGTACGCAAGAACCCGGACAACCGCCGGCGGAAACACTTTCAGGCTGAAAAACATCAGCTTGAAACCAAGATTATGATTCTGCTTTACCTCGAACCACTGCTCAGAGCCGTTTTTTTCGCTCATTCTAGTCTCCGTTTTTGCGGGCAAGGAAAGCAATCTTCCGGCACAAAAGATACGGCGAAAGAACAATCATTTTGAGGCAGAGTTTCGTGAACACCCACGAAATGCGAACATTGTCGCGGAAAGCATGAAAATTTGAAATTCCATCGCTAGGATAAGTGACTTTGACCGGATAAAATTCAACATCAACGCCAGACCAAATCAATTTTATTAGGATTTCGACATCAAAGCCCATCCGCTTGTCAAAAATCTTTTTCCGCACGAATTTGTAAACTGGCTCAACCGGATAAATCCTGAATCCGCACAGAGCATCCGTTATTTTGTTGCTCCATGTGATAATCGCGCACCAAGTATTTGCAAAAGCATGTGCATTTTTTCGATGCCCCGGAGCCGATTCGTCATATTCTGGATAACCGCAAATCATTTTGAGCGGATTTGCCTTTGATTTTTCGATGAAGAACGGAATTTTCGTGCTGTCGTGCTGGCCGTCCGCATCAATCTGGAGAATGTGCGTGTAGCCGGCGTTTTTGGCAAAAATTGTTCCCGCCTTGAAAGCTCCGCCCTTCCCTGAATTTTTCGGCAGCGTGACAAGCTCAACTTCGGGATGAGAATCTTTTATCTGACGAAGAAAAGCCTTCGTCTCCTCGGCATTTCCGTCATCAACGAGAATAATCGGAATCTTGTATTGAAGAATTGAATCAACGACCTGAACGCAAGCCTTTCCGTGCCGGTAAACAGGAATCAATATGCAGGGATTAAAATTTGTCATGCTAGCTCCACCATGTAAGTTCCGCTGGAATATGAAGTTCCTTTTTCGGAATCAGAAATATCGAAAGTCACTTTGCCGCTTGCAGAATCAAAATTGATTTTAAAAATTACGCTCGTGTCGGGCAGGATTTTGTCCGCGAACTTGAACCGCTTGATTTTTGGCGTTGAAAGAGGCAGCTCAAAATATTTTGCCGCGTAATGAGCAAGCAAGTCAATCTGTGCGACAGCCGGCAAAAGCTTGAATTGCGGAAAATGACCGTCAAAATAATCACTCGCCGACACAATTTTTACTTTGAGAACAACTTCATTTTCGGTCTTTGACAAAACTTCTTCTTGGGGAATAGAATGAATCAATTTATTCTCCATCAGCGGCTTTTTCTGCGGTAAAAAGTGCCTGTATTTCAGTTTTATGCTTTTTCCCCTGAATATCGCATGGAATTTTATCAAGGAAGCGCCATTTTTTTGGAATTACGACATTCTCAAAATACTGCAGAAGATAATCATGAAAATGCCTGTTAATCAAATATTTCTCGGTGGCAGCGAATTTCTTTTTTCCCTCTGAATTAAGTACGATTGCAGCCGCAAGATATTGCCTTCTGTCCGACATTGGAACGAC
>ODAI010058485.1_pt1 | contig 17570 bp, 14 predicted proteins | sample 1539321 | NCBI WGS metagenome assembly ODAI01 (sample SAMN02144231, study PRJEB22623) | gut metagenome | biome: sheep rumen | host: Ovis aries | place: New Zealand | reverse complement strand
CTTGCGGACCCGAAGAAGGCGAATATCAAAAAGATCGAGTCTCTGCCTTCCGTCAAGGGAACATTCACGCAGGCTGGCCAGTTCCAGGTGATCATCGGCAATGAGGTGGCGGATTTCTACAAAGAGTTCACTGCCATTTCGGGCATTGAAGGCGTGTCCAAGGAAGCGACAAAGCAGGCGGCGAAAGGGAATCAGACGCCGCTGCAGAAAGCAATGTCCAATATCGCAGAGATCTTCGCCCCGTTGATTCCGGCGATCATCTGCGGCGGTCTTATCCTCGGCTTCCGCAACATGCTGGAGGTCATGGTGGTCCTGGAGGAGGGCTCCTTCCTCGCCGGACTTGACAAGTTCCTGTGGATCATCGGCGAAGCAGTGTTCCACACCGGTATCCCGGTCGGCATCTGCTGGTCTGTCCAGCGGAAGATGGGCGGCACCCCGGCACTGGGCATCGTCCTCGGACTTACTCTGATCTCCGGTCAGCTGGTGAACGCTTACGGCGTGGCCGGCATGGCAGCGGAAGACTGGGCGCCGAATTACGTCTGGAACTTCGGCTTCCACTCCTTCCGTATGATCGGCTATCAGGCGCAGGTCATCCCGGCGATTCTGGCAGCGTTCACCCTTGCTTATCTGGAGAGGTTCTTTAAGAAGGTGATCCCCCAGGTCGTGCAGATGATCCTGGTTCCCTTCTGCTCCCTGACTCTGGCAGTCATGGCGGCGCACTTCGTCCTTGGACCCATCGGCTGGAAGCTGGGCGAGGTCGTCTCCAACGTTGTCATGGCAGGTATTTCCGGCAACTTCCGTGTGCTCTTCGGTGCGATCTTCGGCATGTTCTACGCGCCGCTGGTCATCACCGGTCTGCACCACATGTCCAACGCCATTGACCTGCAGCTGATCGCCGCCGGTCAGGCAATGAACCCGATCCAGGGCACCATGCTGTGGCCCATGATCGCGCTTTCCAACATTGCACAGGGCTCCGCAGTCGCCGGCATGGCAGCGCTGCAGAAGAAGAACGCCCGCGCTCAGGAAGTCAACATTCCTTCCATGATCTCCTGCTACCTCGGCGTCACTGAGCCGGCTATGTTCGGTATCAACCTCAAGTACCGCTTCCCGTTCTTCTGCGGTATGGCGGGCTCCTGCCTGGCAGGCATCATCTCCACAAGCTGCAAGGTGCAGGCGGCGGCTATTGGTGTCGGCGGTCTGCCGGGCATCATCTCCATCATGCCCCAGTACATGCTGATGTGGGCCATCGCGGCGCTGGTCGCTATTGTGGTTCCCTTCGCTGCGACTTACACTATCGGTAAGAAGCGCATCAACACTGAGACAGGCGTTTCCTTCGAGGAGGAAGCGGAAGAGGCAGCGGGCGATGAGGAAGAGGCTGCTGTCCTGGCCAGCAAGGAGCATGAGTTTACCGCAGAGCAGAAGGCGGAGGATTTTGCAGCTCCCATCGCCGGCCATGTGATGCCGGTGACGGAAGTGCAGGATGAGGTCTTTGCTTCCTGCGCCATGGGTGAAGGAATCGCCATCGATCCGGCGGAGGGCAAGGTCTACGCTCCGTATTCCGGCGAGATCACAGTCGCGTTCCCGACCGGCCACGCTTACGGCATCAAGGCTGCCAACGGCAAAGAGATCCTGATCCACATCGGTATGGATACGGTGGAGCTGGAAGGCAAGGGCTTCTCCCCGAAGGTGAAGCAGGGCGACATTGTGAAGCAGGGCGATCTTCTGACAGAAGTGGATCTTGAGTACATCCGCAGCCAGGGCAAACCGGTGGTGACTCCCGTCATCTTTACGGATGAGACCCCGGTGGAGCTTCTGAAGAGAGGCGCTGTTGCGGCGGGCGAGAAGGAACTTTTGAAGCTGGGATAAATAAGTGCAACCTGACGGACAACAGGGGAGAAAGGAGACGGCATGGGATTTCAGGACAAGGTAGTATATCAGATCTATCCGAAATCTTTTCAGGATTCCAAAGGAGACGGATGGGGCGATATCCGCGGCGTCATTTCCCGCCTGGATTATCTTCAGAAGCTGGGGATCGATATCATCTGGTTCAACCCGATGACGGTCTCCCCGCAGAAGGACAACGGCTATGATGTGGCGGACTATCGCAGGATCGACCCCAGATACGGGACCATGGAAGATCTGGAGGATCTGATCCGGGAAGCGAAAAAGCGCGGCATCAGCCTCATGTTCGATATGGTGTTCAACCACACCTCCACGGAGCATGAGTGGTTTCAGAGAGCCCTCCAGGGCGAGGAAAAGTATAAGAAGTACTACATCTTCCGCAAAGGAAAACTCGCAGCAGGAGCCGCGGGTGATGCCGGCGCGGGTGATGCCGGCGCGGGTGATGCCGGCAGGAGTGAAGGCAGCATAGAGGGGCAGCTTCCGCCCACCAACTGGCAGTCCAAGTTCGGAGGACCAGCCTGGCAGTATGTTCCGGAGCTTAATGAGTGGTATCTGCACCTCTTTGATCCCACCCAGGCGGACCTGGACTGGACGAACCCGGATGTGCGGAAAGAGTGCGCTGACATCGTCAATTTCTGGAGAGAGAAGGGGCTGAAGGGATTCCGCTTTGACGTGGTGAATCTCATTTCCAAGGCGACGGTGGACGAGGACGACCCGAACCTTTTCGACGGCAGGCAGTTCTACACCGACGGCCCCAGAGTCCACGAGTATCTGCAGGAACTGAACCGGAACAGCTTCGGACAGGATCCCGATGCAGTGACAGTGGGAGAGATGTCATCGACCACGCTGAACAACTGCGTGAAATATGCCGGAAAAGACGCCCACGAACTGAGCATGGTCTTCACCTTCCATCACCTGAAGGTGGACTATAAGAACCAGAAGAAGTGGGAGCTGCAGCCCTTTGATTTCCTGGAGCTGAAGCGGCTCATCTTCGGCTGGCAGACTGGCATGCAGGATGCGGACGCCTGGAACGCGCTGTTCTTCAACAACCACGACCAGCCGAGAGCTCTTTCCAGGTTCGGAAACGATAAGGAATACCGGAAAGAGAGCGCTAAGATGCTGGCTGCGGTGACGCACCTCATGCGCGGCACGCCCTACGTCTACATGGGCGAAGAGCTTGGCATGACCAACGCTTACTTCAGGGATATCAGCCAGTACCGCGACGTGGAAAGCACAAACATTTACGACATCCTCCTGAACGAAGGAAAGCCGAAGGAGGAGATCCTCCACATCCTGCAGGAGCGGAGCCGTGACAACAGCCGTACCCCCATGCAGTGGGACAGCAGCCCGAACGCCGGCTTCACCACCGGCACACCCTGGCTCGGTGTGAATGAGAATTACCGGGAGATCAACGCGGAGCAGGCCCTTGCCGATTCGGATTCCGTCTTCTGGTTCTACCAGAAGCTCATCCGGCTGAGAAAAGAGTCCCCCGTGGTGCAGGATGGCAAGTTTATTCCTGTGCTGGAGGCACATCCCCAGGTCTTCGCTTTTGAGAGAAAGCTTGAGGGAGAAGGCAACGTAGCAGAGCAGGGCGACGCAGCAGGACAGGGCAGCGCAGCAGGACAGGGCGGCGCAGCAGGACAGGGCGGCGGTTCGCTGCTGGTGTTCTGCAATTTCTACGGCACAGAGACAGAGTGCGAGCCCGGTGTTTCCCTTGACGGATACCGGAAGATCCTGGGGAATTATCAGGAGACCGGCGGGAATGAAGCGCCGGCGGGCAGTGCTGCCGATGGCGCCGCTGTCGATGGCGCCGGGAAGCTGCGGCTCAGGCCCTATGAAGTGGTGGTGCTGGAGAAGTAAAGAAGTGCCATTGGGCGTTTTTGAGGGTTTTGTCAAATTTTGTTCCCCTCTGAAGCCGGAAAACTGCTGAAAAAAAGCTGTTTCCGGGATGAATTGGGCGTTTTAAAAGAAAAATTGAAAATTTGTTTCCTTTTTGATCTGTACCCCCTTACTGTACAACCAGTAAAGGGGTACAAATTTTTATATTTTTCCGAAAAACGCCCGATTGCTCTTTCAGACAGGCCGGATTCTCCTGAAAATCGTCGGTCAGAGGGGAACAGATTTCCGAAAAACGCCTGAAAACGCCCAAGGCACAGCTGCGGCCGGCAGTTCAGTCCCGGGAGGCGGGTGAAGCCGCGGCCGCGGCAAAGAAGCTTGAGGTCTGCGGCAAAGAAGCTTGTGTGCCGCATTGCAAAACAGAACTTCGCAGAGTTATACTGTCACCGGACCTGCAAAACAATTGCACGACATCCATATCAGTACTGATTTCCGGGGGACAGGAGGAGATTTATGACTTACAGCAAAGAAGAACTTCGGCACGCCATGCTGCTTTACGCGGTGACTGACCGTGCCTGGACAGGGGAGAAGACTCTGTATGAACAGGTGGAGGATGCCCTGAAGGGCGGTGTTACCTGTGTCCAGCTCCGGGAAAAGAATCTGGACGATGAGGCGTTCCTGAAGGAAGCCCTGGAGATCGGTGCGCTGTGCCGCCGTTATCACGTTCCGTTCTTCATCAACGACAACGTGGAGATCGCGGTAAAGTGCAGTGCGGACGGTGTCCATGTAGGACAGGACGACATGGCAGCGGCAGATGTGCGCCGCAGGGTCGGTCCTGACATGCTGATCGGTGTGTCCGCCCACTCGGTCGAGGAAGCGCTTCTGGCAGTCAAAAACGGCGCCGACTGTCTTGGCTCCGGCGCCGTTTTTGCAACATCTACAAAGACCAATACTTCCGTGCTTCCGAGGGAGACGCTCCGCGCGATCTGTGACGCGGTGGATGTTCCCGTGGTCGCGATCGGCGGCATCACCAAGTCGAACATGCCCGAGCTTCAGGGCTGCGGGGCGGATGGCGCCGCTCTTGTAAGCGCCATCTTCTCCGCGAAGGATATCGAAGCGGAGTGCCGGGAGCTCAGGAAGATCGCGGAGGAAACGTTCCTGAAATAAACATTCCTGAGCTAAATTTCCTGGCATCATTTTTCAGACTTGGTTCTGCCCGCAATACCTGGTTCTTATAGTTCCTCGCGCAGCACCTGGTTCTTCCAGTACATCTCCCAGAACACGATTCATATAATTCAGCGTCCGTTTTTTATCTGCGCACCAGAGAGGCGCGATCAGCAGCCTCTTCGGTCCGTCACCGGTCATCCGGTGCAGCACCAGGTCCGCAGGGAGAAGACGGACGCTTTCTTTTACCAGTTCGGTGTACTCCTCAAGAGAGAAGAGGGGAAACGGCTCACGCAGATATTCCTCCGCTATCTGGGTTCCCTTCAGGATCTGCAGCATCTGGAGCTTCACCCCGTCGAAGGATGGCGGCGGGGCTGCAGATGATCCGGGCGGGGCGGCAGTGGCTCCTGGTCCGGCAGTCCCTGCTTTCCCGCATTTATATTCCTCGAACAGGTCGGCGAGATACTTCACGGTCGCCAGCATATCTTCCTTTGTCTCTCCGGGCAGACCGAAGATCACGTGGACGATGACCGTGAGCCCGGCTTCTTTCAGCTTCCGGAAGCTCTCTTCAAAGACCCGCAGCGGATAGCCGCGGCGTATCCGTTCAGCAGTTCGTTCATGGATGGTCTGGAGTCCCAGCTCCACCCACACCGGTTTGATCTCATTCAGTTCCCGCAGCATCTTCAGGATCTCTTCCGGAAGGCAGTCAGGCCGTGTCCCGAGAGAGAGGACCACGACTTCTTCCCGGAGGATGGCTTCAGTGTACAGCTTTCTGAGACGCCTGGGATCGCCGTAGGTATTGGTAAAGGACTGGAAGTAGGCGATGAACTTTTCCGCATTCGTTTTTGCCTGGATCCGGGCTTTTGCCTGTTCCAGCTGTTCCTTAAGCGGCACGGGTTCCGACGCGAACTCGCCGGAGCCGCCTTCCGAACAGAAGGTGCACCCCCCGGTTCCCAGCGTCCCGTCCCGGTTCGGGCAGGTACAGCCGGAGCTTAAGGAGAGACGGTACACCTTCTCCCCGTATGCTTCCTTCAATGCCTGGGAAAGTCGTTTCACTTCCTTTTCCTCCTGCCCGTTACTGTGTTCTCATGCGGGAGCGGTTTTACCGGCTGTTCGGAACTGAACTCCCAACCGCGACACACAAACAACAAGGCCATGTGGTCACGGAATTACCATTCTAAGAAAATGTGGATACAGTAAATTTCTTTGTTTTTTGATACTTTTGCTTGTTTCCGATGTATATTCTGTCAATTACGCCATATCAGATGTGCTGATAAAAGTAAAGTGGTCATTAAAATAGGATTTAAAGATTTGTGAACACAGAAAATGCTGTAATCATTGGTAAAAACCACATTTACAGTGTTCACAAATTTCGAAGATATACTATTTGTGACCACTCCGATTATTCCGATCCGCAATCTCCAGGTTTCTGTATCGCGGCTATAAGGATCTCCGCGGTGCGCTCCTGGAGTTCTTCCACGCTGTGAGTGCGGCTGCGGCCGCATTCTTTTGCGGGCTTTCCGCAGATCAGGCACTGTCGGACGGGGAGGTCCAGTTCTTTCCGGTCCACTTTGGTGCCGTCGGGGCGCAGGATGTCCATATCGAAGAGGCGGCCCAGGTCGGAGCCGTCTTCGATCGCGGTGGAGATCTTTTTGACCTCGAGGGGATCCGCATCAACGACGTAGTGAGCTTCGTTCCCTGTGATCTCGTGGACCTCCTCGGAAAAAAGAACAGGGATCCCGCCTGAGGAGGCGGCCCCGGGCTGGGAAGTCCCGGTCTGGAAAGCTGTTCCGTCGGCGTGGGCAAGATGCTCTTTCAGCATCTCACATCCGAGGTCGAAGCCGTCCCGAATCAGTTCGGAATTTTTGACGGGGCCCGCGATGTTCATGGTGAAGCAGATCAGAGGCTTTCCGTATTCCTGCAGGAGCTGCTGCTGGCGGTACACGCGGCGCTCCCTTGCGTCCAGCATTTCGGAGAGGGCCACTTCCCGGCCGGAAAAGACAGCGGAGGCTGCGCTGCGGGATATTTTAATGATGTGGTCGGACATTCTTTTCCTCACTTTCTGATGCCGCCGGTTCTTTTTCGTATTGCGGCAGACTTGCGGACTTTTCGTACTGCGGCAGATGTGCCGGCGATCCGGAGCTTAATTAAGTGAAATTATAAAACACCTCCCGCCGGAACACCAGAACGAAATCTCGGAACGAAACACAGGAACGAGAGTTCGCAGGGCAGGAAAAGCGCTGATTGACAAGGAATATGGTGGATGATATTGTATATTTATACAGAACAAAGACGTTTTGTGCGAAAACGCAATACGTCTTTGTTCTTTTTTTTCACAGTTTCACCTGATATAGAAGGGGGGTACCCGCCGACATGCTAAATCTTGAGAATCTTCTGGACAGCGCTGATGCGATCAACGGTCTTCTTGCCCGTTACGGCGTCAAATTTGGTATCTACAAAAACGGCGTATTCAAAGAGCAGCTCTTTCCATACGACCCGATCCCCCGGATCATTGAAAAGGAGGAGTTCGCTTATCTGGAGCGCGGATTGAAACAGAGGGTGCAGGCACTGAATCTGTTCCTGAAGGATATTTACAACGAGAAGAAGATCGTGTCGGACAAGGTTATTCCTGCGGACTTTATTTACGCGGCGACTGGCTACCTTGCTCCTTGCGAGGGGATCGTCCCGCCGAAGAGCGTCTTCTCCCACATTTCCGGCATCGACCTCGTCCTTGGCAAGGACGGCGTCTGGTACATCCTGGAGGACAATCTCCGGGTCCCGTCCGGAGCTTCCTACCCGACCATTGCCAGAGGTCTGGAGCGCCTTTGCAGTCCTCAGACGTTCCATGACATCCCGATCGAGGACAACCGCGACTATCCGAAGCTGCTGAAGCACACGATGGATCACGTGAATACGGGCGGCATTAATGTGGTCATGACGCCGGGAAGGTACAATGCGGCGTATTTCGAGCATTCCTTCCTGGCGGAGCAGATGAAAGTGCCGCTGGTGACCTGCAGCGACCTGGAAGTGGACGGGGACTGTCTGTACTTCACGGGCTACGCCGGCCGGAAGGAGCGCGTCGGCGCCGTGTACCGCCGGATCTCCGATGAATACCTGGATCCGCTGACCTTCAATCCGGAGTCACTGATCGGTATCCCGCATATTTTCGAGGTCTATCGAAAAGGAAACGTGGCCCTGATCAATGCTCCGGGAAACGGGATCGCGGACGACAAGGGCATCTACTACTTCGTCCCGAAGATGATCAAGTATTATCTCGGCGAAGAACCGATCCTGAACAACGCGCCGACCTACCTTCCGTTCTATGAAGATGACCGGAAGTACGTCCTTGAGCATTTCGACAAGCTGGTCATCAAGGATGTGGCGGAAGCGGGAGGCTACGGAGTGGTCTTCGGCAGCGGGCTCACCGCAGAGCAGAAGGAGAGATTCATCGCCATGATCCTGGCGGAGCCGCGCCGTTTCATCGCCCAGGAGGTGATCGATTTCTGCGACATTCCGATCATGGAGGGCGGCGGTCAGGTGGAGCGCAAGGCTGACCTGCGCGCGTTTGTCCTGAGCAGCGAGGAGCCGGTGGTTTGGAAGAGCGGACTGACCCGCTTCTCACGGAACCCGGATTCGTTCATCGTCAATTCTTCCCAGGGAGGAGGTTTCAAGGATACATGGGTATTAAGTCGATAACCAACACCGGCCGTCTGTACTGGCTGGGCCGTTATTCTGAGCGTGTCTACACCTCGCTGAAGCTGTTTTCCTCATCTTACGACATCCTGATCGAGCAGGAAAATTACAAGAGTGTCTGCAGATTTCTGGAGATTCCGGACATCTATACGGACAAGGAAGATTTCATCAGCCGCTATGCTTTTGATCCGGCAAACCCCGATTCGATCTATGCCAATCTGCAGCGGGCCTATGACAATGCCATCGAGCTGCGGGAGGAGATCGGGAGCGAGACCCTGTCGTTTATCCAGATGGCCATCTATGAGATGAATTCAGCGAAGCTGAGCGCAGCGCCGCTTCTGTATTTCCAGAAGATCACGGACGCGATCCTGGCGTTCTGGGGCTGTGTGGATGACCAGATCGATGATGAGAACACCCGGAATATCATCAAGATCGGCAAGCGTGTGGAACGGCTGGATCTTTACGCCCGTCTCAGGAAAGACCATGTCAGCCTCCTGAGAGAGGTCAATCGTCTGGCAGGACGGATCGCCCGCACGGACCTGATCTACCGGGAAGAGGACGTGCAGGAGCTGAAAGACCTGATGAGCACGCAGGAGCCGGACTGCAGCAGGATCATCTGGGTCGTTGAACATCTGGTGGAGTGCTGACATTGAAACTTCTTTCATTTCATTATCATCTGAAGATCCGGATGGACGCATTCGTGAACTGCCACCGTTTTATCCTGCGGTGTGTCCCGGGGGCGGATGACCGGCAGCGGATCCTGAAACTGGATCGTTATGTTTTCCCCTATGATTTTCTGAGAGAATCTGCGGATCAGTGGGGCAATGCCTATCTGTACGGAAGATACCGGGGACAGCATACTTGCTTTGAGGCCAATGTCTGCGGGCAGGCTGTGGCGGGTCTGAGTTCCGGAACGGCGTCAGTAAACCCGGCGCGGGAAGAGATCTTCCGCTATGCGACGCCGCTTACGCAGCTGTCTGACGGGCTGAAGCAGTTTTCCGGGGATCTGCCGGTCCGTTCCGGGGCTCCGGAAGAGGCCGGGGCCGTCATGCACGCGGTGCATGAAGCTCTTTCCTATCCCCCGGGATCGACCAGCGCGAAGACCACTGCTGCGGAAGCCTTTGACCAGGGCTGCGGTGTGTGCCAGGATTATTCGCACATTATGCTGGCCGCGCTTCGGTCCCGCGGGATCATCGCCCGCTACGTTGCCGGCATGATGCTCGGAGAAGGGGCAAGCCACGCGTGGGTGGAGGTCCTGCATGACGGGATCTGGACGGGCTATGACCCGACCAATGACCTGATCGTCAGTGACAGCCACATCAAGCTGTCGCATGGACGGGATGCATGGGACTGCGCGATTAACCGCGGGATCTTCCTGGGGAGCGCGAATCAGACGACAGAGATCTCCGTGATCGTTGCGGAAGGACATTAAATATAAATGGAAAATATGTTAGAGGATATCGTCAGCATCCGGCTGCCGGTAGATGAGACACTGCGGATCCGGAGAAACGTGATCCGGAACGGAGAAGGCAGACGCATCTGCGTTGTCACAGGCATCCACGGGGATGAGCTGGAGGGACAGCAGGTCTGTTTCCTTCTGGCGCGGACCCTGAATGCGCATAAGGAACTGCTCCACGGCACTGTGGAGATCTACCCCGCTTTGAACCCTCTGGGGATCGGCGCGATCAAGCGCGGGATCCCCGGGTTTGACCTGGATATGAACCGGACTTTCCCCGGCTCCGAATCCGGCGTCATGACGGAATTTATCGCGGAGAAGATCGTGGATACGCTTTCTGGTGCAGATCTGGTCTTCGACGTCCATGCCAGCAATATCTTCCTGACCGAGATCCCCCAGATCCGCATCAATGAGAAGCATAAGGACTTCCTGCTTCCCATCGCCAGGCAGGCAAACATGGATTTTATCTGGGTCCATGGAGCCAGCACGGTGCTGGAGGCGACGCTTGCCTATTCCTTAAACGCCATCGGGACGCCGTGTCTGGTGGTGGAGATGGGCGTCGGTATGCGTCTCACCGGGGAATATGGGGAGCAGCTGACGAACGGGATCCTGAACGTCATGAAGAACATGGGAATGTGGGACGGTGAGGTATCCCCCGTAAGTGACCCCATCGTCTCGGATCAGCCGGACCAGGTGGTCTTTCTGAACGCCCGGTGTTCAGGGATGTTCATGAAAACGAGGAGCCAGGGGACCTGGGTGAAAAAGGGGGAGACTGTCGGATATGTGTTCGATCCATTCAAGGGAGAGATCCTGGAGTATGTCAATGCAATGAAAAGCGGACTGCTTTTTACGATTCGCGAGTATCCGCTGGTGGATGAAGGTTCCCTGATGGGCCGGATCCTGGTACGGGGGAGAAAAGAAAAATGAGAGAACAGGTGATCTATCGGATCTCCCACATCTACCGGGATGATTTCCGTGTCCGGGCGTTTTATTTCGGCCAGGGGGAAAAGGCACTCTGCATCGTGGGAAACACCCGGGGCAATGAATACCAGCAGATCTTCATTTGTTCCCAGGTGATCCGGCGGCTGAAAAAGCTGGAAGAGGAAGGGCGTTTTGCGGAAGGATATCAGGTAATGGTCATCCCCTCCGTCAATCCGAGCTCCATGAATATCGGGAAACGTTTCTGGGGCATCGACAATACAGATATCAACCGTATGTTTCCCGGATACGATCTGGGGGAGACGACCCAGCGGATCGCGGCAGGTGTGTTCGACGTCATCAAGCAGTACCGCTGCGGCGTCCAGTTTACTTCCTATTACATGCCCGGGGAATACCAGCTTTACGTCCAGATGATGCATACGGGATATGAGGATCCGGAAGAAGCAAGGGACTTCGGGCTGCCTTATATCGTACTGCGGGATCCTCGGCCGTATGATACTGCTACACTGAACTATAACTGGCAGATCTGGGAGACTAAGGCTTACAGCATCTATTCCGGCCGGACCGACCGTATCAGCCGGAAACGGGCGGAGACCGTGGTGGACAGCATAGAACGCTTCATGACCTGCCGCGGGATCCTGAAGGGAAGGCCTGCAGACACTCCGCCTGCACGTGTCTTCCACGATGATGAGCTGCTGAACGTCCGCACGCAGGAGGCAGGACTGTACCATAATCTGGCGGACATCAACGAGCCTGTTTCCGCAGGCCAGGTACTGTCGGAGGTGATCGAGCCCTGTACAGGCGAGGTCCTGGAAACGCTGAGAAGTCCGGCGGACGGAATCATCTTCTACCGATATGACAAACCGATGGTCTATGCGTTCACATCGGCGGTCAAGATACTGCAGATTTCCGATACACAGAGAATGCCCTCCGGCTGAACAGAGGGCCGCTGGAGATACTTTATGAGATTCGCAGCCTTTGGGCTGCGATTTTTTGATGTCAGAATGCCATAACGGAAAACCACATCGAAATCCTGCGGCGGGTCTGCTACAATAGGTGCAGTAAAACCGGCCAGCAGAAACAGGCCGGAATGAAAGTGAAGGGAAACGACACAATGGAAATACTCACCCTGGGTCTGTTCTGCGCGGGACTGATCCTCTGCATATTTTTGAAATTCTCGATCCTGTACGCGCTGGGGGCAGGGCTGGTCCTGTTCTGGCTGTACGGAAGGCGGAAAGGTTTTTCCTGGAAGAGGCTGTTTGTCATCTCCCTGGAGGGGGTCATGACTGCGAGGAACATCCTTCTGACTTTTCTTCTGATCGGTGTGATGACGGCGCTGTGGAGGGCGGCGGGGACCATCCCGGTGATCGTCAGCTTCGCGTCTACGCTCATCCGTCCGTCGATCCTGGTGCTGATGACGTTCCTGCTGAACTGTCTTGTCTCAATGCTGACGGGGACTTCTTTCGGGACCGCGGCCACCATGGGGGTGATCTGCGGCGCCATCGGAAGCTCGCTTGGTGTGGACCTGAGGCTGGTGGGCGGCGCTGTGGTGTCGGGGGCCTATTTCGGCGACAGGTGTTCGCCGGTATCCACCAGCGCGCTGCTGGTGGCGGAACTCACGGATACCATCGTGTTTGACAACATCCCCCGCATGATGAAGTCGGCGCTGGTGCCGTTCCTGCTTTCCTGTGCGGTGTACCTGGGGCTGGGGGCTGCGGCGGCGCCTTCCGGAGATGTGCCGGACCTGACGGCGCTGTTCGGCAGGGAGTTTGCGCTGCAGTGGATCGCGCTGCTGCCGGCAGCGGTGATCCTTGTGCTCTCCATGATGCGGGTCAGCGTGAAGCCCGCCATGGCGGCAAGCATTGCTGTGTCCGTGCCGGTCTGCCTTCTGCTCCAGCATACGGCGCCGCCGGAGCTTGTCCGGATGGCTCTCACGGGATTCCGCGCTGCGGACCCGGAGGTGGCTGCGATGCTGAACGGCGGCGGGATCAGTTCCATGCTGCGGGTCGGCGGCATCGTCTGCATTTCCTCCTCCTTCTCCGGCATCTTCCGCGAGACAGGGCTCCTGGACGGAGTAAAAGGAGAGGTGGAGAAGCTGGCGTCCAGGATGGGGCCCTACGCCGCCATGCTGTGCACAGCGGCAGCGGCGGGGGTCGTTGCCTGCAACCAGACGCTTACGATCATGCTGACTTCCCAGCTCTGCGGGAACCTGAAGAAGGATAAACACAGCTTCGCGCTGGGGCTGGCGGACACGGCTGTGGTCGTGGCGCCGCTGGTGCCCTGGTCCATCGCGGGAAGGGTTCCGCTGGCGTCGGTGGGGGCGCCGCTGTCGGGAATATGGTTTGCCTGCTATCTTTACCTTCTGCCGCTGTGGCGTCTGCTGCGTATGAAATCTTTGTGACTTTTTGTCCGAGATACGGAAATCGACAGAACTTCATGATACAATATTAAGCAGCGGCCGGGAAAAAAGCCGGCGGAAAAGGAGGTGTGCGTTGTCCATGAATACGGAGGGAGGCGGCCTGAAGCCAGGCAGCGAAAAATACCTGAAGGGCATCATCGGCTGCATTATCGCAGGTGTGGTGCTGTATTCACCCATCGGTCTTCACCTCAGGTTTTCGGACCCGGGCGTTATCCGGGGAGGCTTGAGCCTCGCGTTCTGCGTTCTGCTGGCGGTGCTGATGGTCTGGTCCGTCAGCGGCTTCATCAAGGCACAGGGCTATGGCAAGGGCACCGCGGACGGAAAGCCGGTAAAGAAGAACGGGCCGGCGGACCCGGCGGAGAAGGACTGGACCAGCGCGGAGGCGCTGAAGCAGCTGGAGGGGATCCCCTGCAGCCCGGTATCGAAGACACTGCTGGCTGACGCGGCGCCGAGGCTGTTCACGGGGAAGATCGCGCGGCAGGCGCTGGACCAGGGAAAGACGGCGGTCCAGAAAGCAGCGAGCTTCCGTGAAGTGGTGAGCCGCAAGTTTGTGGAAGGGTCGCTGACCTACGCGCGGTACACCGGGACCATCGACCAGTGCATGGAGATCTTCGGAAAGAACCTGGAGGCGCTGTCCTGGCAGGTGAAGAATTTTGACGAGAAGGAATACGACAGGCTGACGCGGGTCATATCCAGCGGGGCCTACACAAAGGACCAGATCGACGACCGGGTCCAGGAGGACCGGCTGCTGACCCTGTCGGGACACCTTGAGGATATGCGTCATATCCTGGACCTGAACGAGCAGATGATCCTGCAGCTGGACGGCTGCGCCCGGGAAGTGGCGCTGCTGGAAGGCGCGGAGAACGACAAGGAGAACGAGATCATCCTTGAGGAGATCCGGAACCTGATGGAGACGACAAAGTATTACAAATAAATGAGGAGGAGAGTATGGCTTTCAATCTTGATATCCCGGACGTGGAAGAAGTAAAGGAGAAGGTGGAGAAGGAACTGGAAGTCCCGGCGGAGCGGGAAGCGACGGTCGACGAAGCGGCGAAGCAGAAGGTGGAAGAGATCATGGGAACGGACATCACGGTGTTCGAAGACCGGAAGAACATCACTGCTGCGTTCCAGGAGTTCGGCGCCGACGTGATCCGCAAGACGGAAGCGAAGAACGGGATCCTTTCGAAGCGTATGGTGGAATTCTCCAGAGGAAGCGCCGAGACGGGCGAGGTCGCAAAGGGCCTGGCGGAGCTTTCCGCCCAGATGAAGACGCTGGATCCTTCCGCGGTGAATTTCGAGGAGAAGGGACTGTTCGGGAAGATCGCGAACCCGGTCAAGCGCTACTTTGACAAGTATAAGACGGCGGACGCGGAGATCGCGGACATTGTGAAGTCCCTGGACAGCGGAAAGAAGATGCTGCAGAACGACAACGTGACGCTGGAGCTGGAAGAGCAGGAGCTGTTCGGGCTTTCGAAGCAGCTGAACGAAAAGGTGGCCATGGGCAACGCTCTGGACCAGTATCTCACCAACGCCATCGACACGAAGCGAGCCGAGGGCGGAGACGAGGCCAAGGTGCAGTTCGTCGAAGAGGAGATCCTGTTCCCGCTGCGTCAGCGCATCATGGACTTCCAACAGCTGCAGGTGGTCTCCCAGCAGGGCGTCGTGGCGCTGGATGTGATCCGCCGCAACAACAATGAGCTGGTGCGCGCCGTGGAACGGGCGAAGACAGTGACGGTCTCCTCCCTCCGCACGGCTGTGACAGTGGCGGGCGCCCTTTACAACCAGAAGCTGGTGCTGGAGAAGGTGAATCTTCTGAACCAGAGCACCAACAACATGATCGCCGCGACTTCCAACATGCTGAAGACCCAGGGCGTAGAGATCCAGAAGAACGCTTCCGAGGCGATGATCTCCACGGACACCCTCAGGAAATCCTTCGCGGACACCCTGCAGGCGCTGGATGACATCAGCTCCTACAAGCTGGAGGCGCTGCCCAGAATGCGTCAGACCATCGAGGAATTCCGGCAGCTCGCGGACGAGGGCACAAAGAAGCTTGACCAGATGGAAGAAGCGGGCAGATTTGTCCTGGAGTCTCCGGCGGAACCGGAGCAGGAGAAACTGCCGCAGTAACAGGAGGTCAGAATGGATAACGGGCGGAACGGAGGATTTTTCCTCTTTGGGCTTGTTGCAGTTTTGGTGCTGTATTACGGATTCCATATGGACGGTCTCGCCTGGATCCTGAAAACAGCCTTTGCCGGGGTGATCCTGTTTATCGCCCTCGCCATCGGCGCCACAGTGTATCTGATCTGGTACAGTACGAAAAAGCGGAAAGAGAAGATGGCTGAGCGCGACCGGAAAAAAGCGGAAAAGGCCGGCCAGGCGCCTGTGAACGAGGCGAAGAAGGCTCCCCTCACGAGAGAGGAAGCGGAAGCGGAGGCCGAGCGGCGTGAGCAGGAGAGTCTCCGGAAGATCAGAGAATCAAGAGGACAGAACACGAAATGACCAGTACAATACTCAGCTGTGAGGAGGCGCGGAAGCGCCTTCTTCAGTTCACAGAACCTGTGGGGACAGAAAAGATCCAGCTTTCGGACTGCCTGGGCAGGATCCTTGCGGAGGATATCCGCGCGGCGGCGGATGTTCCGGACTGGCCGCGTTCTGCCTTCGACGGATACGCGTTCCGCGCGGCGGATACATCATCCGCTTCCCCGGAGACGCCGGTGACGCTCCATATCCTGGAGGAAGTGCCTGCGGGAAAGGTGCCGGGGACCAGGCTTACGGAGGGGACGGCGGTCAGGATCCTGACGGGGGCGATGCTCCCGGAAGGCGCGGATTCGGTGGAAATGTTTGAGAAAACAGAGTTTACGGAGACTTCCGTGACACTGTTTCATCCGGGGAGACCCGGGAATAATGTGGTCCCGAGAGGAGAGGACGCAGTGCGCGGACAGCTCCTGGCAGCGAAGGGGACGAAGATCGACCCGGGGCTGATGGGGGTATTTGCTTCCCAGGGCCTCCGGGAGATCCCGGTGTTCCGGATCCCGAAGGTGGGGGTGATCTCCACCGGGACGGAAGTAGTGGAGCTGGGTTCTGTTCTTCCGCGGGGAAAGATCTACAACTCGAACCGCGCACTGTTTGAGGGAGAGCTCCGGAAGCTTGGCGTAAGACCCGTGCGGGTCGGCATCGCCCGCGACAGCGTCAGAGAGATCCGGGAACTTTTGGAGCTGGCGCTGGATACGTGCGACGCGGTGCTGCTCACGGGAGGCGTTTCCGTGGGGGCCTATGATCTGACGGGGAAGGCGATCCTGGAAGCAGGAGGCGAACCACTCTTCTCCGGCGTGGCGATGAAGCCCGGGAAAGCGTGCTTCTACGCGGTGCGGGACGGGAAGATGATCTGTGCGCTTTCCGGGAATCCGGCATCCGCCATGACAAATTACCACGCGGTGGCGAAGGCGGGACTGAAGCGGCTCTGCGGGTGGGAGACGGAGAACTGTTTCCCTGCGGAGATCCGCGTCACCCTGAAGGAAGACTTTTCAAAAAAAAGCAAAAACGAGCGGTGGGTCCGGGGAAGGCTGGACCTTTCTGACGGGACAGTCAGGATCGATGTCCCGAAGCAGCAGAAGAATTCCGCACTCAGCAGCACGGTGGGGTGCGACGTGATGGCTGTCATCCCGGCGGGAAGCGGACCGCTGCCGGCGGGGACGGTGCTGCAGGGATATCTCATGAATTAAGGCTTCAGGGCCATCTGATGAATTGGGATCGAAAGGGTATCTGATAAACTTAGGAGGAAGTATGAGAAAATTTCTTGCACTTGCGGCAGCGGTGGTGCTGCTGACGGGAATGGTATCCTGCGGACAGCAGGGCGGCGCGCAGCCTGCGCCGGCGGCGACGACTGCGGCTCAGGCGGAGACGGACGCTTCCGGGGCTGCAGAGGAGACGAAAGCCCAGGATGCGGCCAAGGACGCGGCTGCGCAGGACACGGCGGGCGCTTCCGGGAATCCGGGCGGCGCGAAGAGCGACGTCATGAAGGTGGCCATGATCACCGGCATCGGGGATATCAACGACCAGTCCTTCAACCAGACCACCTATGAAGCGTGCAAGGCGTACTGCGACCTGAACGGTCTGGAATTCACATACAGCCGTCCCGACGAGGAGACGACGGAGGGCAGG
>ODAI014683289.1_pt1 | contig 17571 bp, 14 predicted proteins | sample 1539321 | NCBI WGS metagenome assembly ODAI01 (sample SAMN02144231, study PRJEB22623) | gut metagenome | biome: sheep rumen | host: Ovis aries | place: New Zealand | reverse complement strand
TCCCCGCAAAATAACCTCCTGAGAATCCAACGTTCAAGTCAACATGGAAACTCAGGAGGTCGTTTATGAAAACGAGATTCTAGGGTGCTTCGGTAAACGTCTCCTTTTTCAGTGGCCTCGCAAAATAAACGCACCTCTCCCAAGAACTGCGACCACCGCTCCCAGAAATGGCTACCATCTCCCCCTCCTCTCCCTAAAACTGCGACCACCGCTCCCAGAAATGGCTACCATCTCTCCCACCTCTCCCAAAAACTGCGACCACCGCTCCCTAAAACTGCGACCTCCTCTCCCAAGAACTGCGACCACCGCTCCCAAATCTTGCCTCGGCCAAAGGGTACTCCGGCCAAAGGCTACTCCGGGCACAAAAAGAGGCCGCATCCCGCAATGGAATGCAGCCCCTTGAAGGCGTATATGGCACGCGGCCTACAGGTTGGCGTTCTCTTTCTTCCAGTCTGCCACGGCGGGGACGATACCCAGATCCACGATTTCGTCGCGCATCTTCACCAGGTGCTCGTAGGAGGCCTTGAGGTCTGCCATTTCCTCGGCGGTTCCCTGAGGAGCCGTGAAGTGGCAACCGGTGGCGTCGATGGTGGTGGGCATGGCCATCATCACGTTCTTGTAGGTTTCGTTGTTCACATAGGTGCCGGCGGGCCAGGTGAATTTCTCACCGCCCATGGCAGCCTCGATCATCTTCACGGCCTGGTAGGCAGGGCTCTGGAAGGAGCTGCGGCCGCGGAGCTTGATGATGTTGCTGCCGCCCTGGATGGTGTTGTGCTTGATCTCGGCGAAGCGCTCTGCGCTCAGGCCCATCTCTGCGAGGGGCTTGCCGTCGATCTTCACCCGGGAGGCGAATACGGCCATGGCCTCGCCGTGACCGCCGTAGGTATAAGTACCGGTCACTTTGTACTGGGGCACGCCGAACTCCTGGGCCAGGGCTTCCTGCAGACGGGTGCTGTCCAGGGCAGCCAGGGAGGTGAGCTGGGACGGCTTGAGGCCGGAGTGGATGAGGGCGGTGAGGGCGGTGACATCGGCCGGGTTGAAGATAACCACCACGAACTTGGCATCCGGGCAGTATTTCTTGATGTTGTCGCCGAATTCAGCGGCGATCTGGCAGTTGCCCTTCAGGAGATCCTCGCGGGTCATGCCCTCTTTACGGGGTGCTCCGCCGGAGGAAATGATATACTTGGCATCCTTGAAGGCCACGGCCGGGTCGATGGTGGCGGTGAGGTTGATACCCGGGAAGGCGCAGTGATCCATCTCTGCCAGGACACCCTTGAGGCCGGGCTCGAAGATATCGTACAGGCAAATGTTGGGGGTGAGGCCGAGCATGGCTGCAGTCTGGACCATGTTGGAACCGATCATTCCGGCGGCGCCCACAATCAGGAGCTTTTCATCAGTAAGGAATTTCATAATCTTATGTGTTAAAATTTGACTTTTCTTGAAAGCATCCGCAAAGATAGCAATTTCCCGCCAAAGAATTGCTTGAAATTGTCAAAAAACAATTATCTTTGCATGGTAAATTGTAACGAGCAGTATGGAGCCTCCCAGTCAGGTGAAATCTAACCAGTTAGCGGGCGTCGGATCAGACGACCCCCTGTCGCGATTATCCATGAATTGAGCATGAACCCGGTGCCGGAAGGCATCCGGGGGCATTTCCGTATGGCCGTTCGAACAAACCTTATATGGGACTTTATTTAAAGAAGAAACTGGAAAACGAAGCCACAATAGGCGTGTGGCAGATTACAGAGACCGAACAGGAACTGATGGAACTCAGTTCCACCCCCACCGACGAGATGGAGGAAATCTCGCTGATCCGCAGCGAATCCCTGCGCAAGCAGCGGCTGGCCGTGCGGGCCCTGCTGAACACCCTCTTCGACGAGAAGGTGTACCTGAGCCACCACGACAACGGAAAACCCTACCTGGAGAACAACCCCATCAACATCTCCATCACCCACACGGAGAAGTATGTGGCCGTGATCCTGCACGAAGAGAACGACTGCGGCATAGACGTGGAATCGCTGGACCGGGACTTCTCCGCCGTAGAGAAAAAAGCCCTGAGCGAGGACGAAATCGAAGACCTGGAAGACGAGAAACGCAACGAGCAGCTGGCCATCTACTGGTGCGCCAAAGAAGCCATCTTCAAGCTCCTGAGCCGGTACAACGTGAACTTCGCCGAGCAAATCGAGGTGGAACGTTTCCGCGTGCGCGGAGAGGGCGAGCTGGAAGCCACGTTCATCGACAAGAACGAGGACGAGGAAGAGTTCGACCTGGAGTACATGACCTTCGACCGCCACGTGCTGGTATGGGTTGTGGGAGACTGATCCCGCCCTGTTGAAAACTGTCCCAAAAAAGAAACACGGAAGTTATAGTTTAGAGTAATTCTAAATTAAAATATAAGCCGACAGCCTGTTAATCAATGAATTAACACGTTGTCGGCTTTTTTGTTGATAACTTTTTCCGGGAAAAGCAGTCCAACGATACAACATATCTGCTAACTTTGTTCCCAGCGGGACGGACCACCCCGCATCGAAACCCGGACCTTATAACTGCCAAAGCCATGGTAAAACGTGTACTCAAACGCGACGGACGCCGCGTGGATTTCAACAACCAGAAAATCGTCGCCGCCATCCTGAAGGCGATGGACGTCACCGAAACCGGTGAAGACATTGTACTAGCCGCCCAGATCGCCCACGCCATCTCCCAGCTGGACAAAGAGGAAATGACGGTGGAAGAGATTCAGGACGTGGTGGAAAACGAGCTGATGAACAGTCCCCGCCAGGAGGTGGCCAAAGAGTACATCCGGTACCGCAACAAGCGCAATATCGCCCGTAAGGCCAAGTCCAACGAGATTTTCCAGACCATCATCGACGCGCAGGCCAACGACATCACCCGCGAAAACGCAAACATGAATGCCGACACCCCCGCCGGCATGATGATGAAGTTCGCCTCCGAGGCCACCAAAAGCTACGTGGACGAGTGCCTGCTGAGCGACCCTGTCCGGGAAGCCGTGGCAAACAACTATATCCATATCCACGACAAGGACTACTATCCCACCAAGAGTCTCACCTGCATCCAGCACCCGCTGGACCTGATCCTGGAATACGGGCTCAAGGCCGGGCACGGAGAGTCCCGCCCCGCCAAGCGCATCGAAACCGCCAGCGTACTGGCCTGCATCTCCATGGAAACGGTCCAGAACGAGATGCACGGCGGCCAGGCTATCCCCGCCTTCGACTTTTACCTGGCGCCCTTTGTCCGCAAGACCTTCGAAGAAGAAGTGGACAAGGTGAGCGAAATGACCAACAAGGACTACAGCTTCCTCAAAGAGGCCAAGATAGACGATTACCTGAAGCGCGACCTGGTGGGCATGCAGAACAAGGAGCGCGCCCTGCAGCACGCCATCAACCAGACGGTGGGCCGCGTGCACCAGGCCATGGAAGCCTTCGTTCACAACATGAATACCATCCACAGCCGCGGCGGCAACCAGGTGGTCTTCTCTTCCATCAACTACGGCACGGACACATCGGCCGAGGGCCGCTGCATCATCCGGGAAATCCTGAACACTACCTACGAAGGCGTGGGCAACGGCTCCACCGCCATCTTCCCCATCCAGATCTGGAAGAAGAAACGGGGCGTGAGCTACCTCCCGGAAGACCCCAACTACGACCTCTACAAGTTCGCCTGCAAGGTAAGCGCCCGCCGCTTCTTCCCCAACTTCTTGAACCTGGACGCCACGTTCAACCAGGACGACGCCTGGAAGGCCGACGACCCCAAGCGCTACATCCACGAGGTAGCCACCATGGGCTGCCGCACCCGCGTGTATGAGAACCGCTTCGGACCCAAGACCTCCATCGGCCGGGGCAACCTGAGCTTCACCACCATCAATATCGTGAAACTGGCCATCGAATGCATGGACGAGCCCGACAAAGACCTCCGCCTGCAGAAGTTCTTCGAGAAACTGGACTGGGCCCTGGAGATCAGTGCCCGCCAGCTGGACGAGCGTTTCCAGTTCCAGAAGACGGCCCTGAAGAAGCAGTTCCCGCTGCTGATGAACGGCCTGTGGCTGGGCAGCGGCAAGCTGGACGACAACGACACGGGAGAGAGCGTGATCAATCAGGGAACCCTGGGAATCGGCTTCATCGGCCTGGCGGAATGCCTGATCGCGCTGGTGGGCAAACACCACGGAGAAAGCGAGGAAGCCCAGGAGCTGGGCCTGAGGATTGTCCATTTCATGCGGGACAAGATCAACGGCTTCTCCGAAAAATACCAGCACAATTACTCCGTACTGGCCACCCCGGCAGAAGGCCTTTCCGGCAAGTTCACCAAGCGGGACAAGAAAACCTTCGGCATACTCCCCGGCATCACGGACAAGGATTACTACACCAACTCCAACCACGTGCCCGTGTACTACAAGTGCACCCCTGAGCACAAGGCCCGGATCGAGGCCCCCTACCACGACCTCACCCGCGGCGGCCACATCTTCTACGTGGAGATCGACGGCGACGCCACCCACAACCCGGATGCCATCATGCAGATCGTAGACCTGATGGACAAGTACAACATCGGCTACGGCTCCGTGAACCACAACCGCAACCGCTGCCTGGACTGCGGCTACGAAAACGCCGAGAAAGACCTCAAAGAGTGCCCCCACTGCCACGGCCATCATATAGACACGCTGCAGCGCATCACGGGCTATCTCGTGGGCACCACCAACCGTTGGAACGCCGGCAAGTTGGCAGAACTCAAAGACAGGGTGGTACACGAATGAAAATCAAAGTTTTAGATATACTGGAGCAGACCATGGCCGACGGACCTGGATTCCGGACGGCCATCTACTGCGCAGGCTGCAAGCATGCCTGCAAAGGCTGCCACAATCCCCAGAGCTGGGATTTCGGCGCCGGCCACTGGGTAGAGGTGGAAGACCTGCTGGATGTGATCAAGGCAGACTCCATGTCCAATGTCACCTTCTCCGGCGGAGACCCTTTCTACCAGGTAGACGCATTCACGGAACTGGCCAGGCGCATCAAGGAAGAAACCACCAAGACCATCTGGTGCTGGACCGGCTTCACGCTGGAAGAGATCCAGAAGAGTCCGTCCATGTCGGCCATGCTCCCCTACCTGGACGTACTGGTAGACGGCCCCTTCGTCCTGGAACAGCGGGACACAGACCTGCTTTTCCGCGGCAGCCCCAACCAGCGGATCATTTACCTGCACGGCCAGCCGCCCGTGGACTACATCCCGGGAACCGTAAAACTGGAACCTTTGCGCTAATTATTTCCTGAGCCAGGATTCCGGATTCTGGGGCTCGAAGCCCTTCCAAAGCTCGAAATGGAACTGATCTTCTCCACCGATGGTGTCTACCGTGCCAATGACATCGCCGGTGGAAATCTTTTGGTTAAGCTTGACGGAGACCGTCTTGAGCATGCTGTAAAGCGTGTAGAAATTGCCGTGGCTAACCAGCACGCACTGGTTGTAACCGGGCAGCACAAAGATGCGGGTTACCGTGCCGCTGAACACGGCCTTTGCCTGCGCACCGCGCTTAACCGTTAAGGTAACGCCGTCGTTCTGAGGCATTTCCACATTCTCATAGACAGGGTGTTTGTGCTTGCCGAAGCGGTCTGTGATAACTCCCTCTACCGGCCAGGGCAGCTTGCCCTTGTTGGCGGCGAACTCGTTGGAGAGTTTGGCATCCACCTCCGTAGACGTGGTTTTTCCCTTGGAAGAGGAACTGCCGCCGGAAGCCTTGCCGCCACTTTTGGCTTCGGCCGCCTTGCGCGCCGCTTCTTGTTCGGCCCGGATGATCTCCGCGATTTTCTTGTTCAGGGCAGCCTTCTGCCGGTTCTTTTCCTGCAGCTGCTGTTGGAACTTGCTGCGGTCTTTCTTGAGCTGGTTCACCATACGGGAGGCTTCCGCTTCCTCGTCCTGCAGGCGGGTGCGCTCCTGGACTGTTTTCCCCCGGAGCTCGTCGGCCTCGTCCTTGAGGGCGGTCAGGCGCTCCCGTTCCACCTCCAGCGCCGATGCGGTTTCCTGCACCCGCTGCGCCTGGGCGCTCATCTGCGAGGAGAAACGCCGGAGATAGCTGAACCGCCTGAGCCCCTGCCCCATGGACTCACTGGCCAGGACATACATGTACCACAGCCGGCTGTCGCGGTTTTTGTATGCGCTGCGGACCAAGCGGTTATAATAGAGGGAAAGGGTGTCGTAGCGGGCCTGGAGAAGGTCGATGTCCTTTTGGCAGCGGCGGATGGAATCTGACAGGACACGGATGGTGCGGTCGCATTCGTCGATGAGTTTCTGCCGGGAAGACACCTTGCTCCGCACCAGCGTGAGGCTGGACAGGGCCTGCTCCCGGCTGCGGGTGTTGTCCCGGAGCTTGCTGTTTAGCAGCTCGATATCCTTTTCCAGCCGGGAAATCTGCGATTCCAGGCTTTTGCGGGACTCCTTCTTCTGGGCCGACACCTGCACGGCGCCGGCCGCAACCAGCACCAGAACCAGCACCATATGAAGGAATTTCCTCATTTGCCGATAGCTTCCAGTCGCGCTTTCACCCGTTCGTCCAGGTCCGGGACTTCCCCGTTCTGGTTCTTGTTCTTGGCCTGGTTCCAGTAGGAACGCGCCAGGTCGTACTCGCCCAACCGGTAAAGAACCTCTGCATAGTGGTCCAGCATAACGGCGCTGTCCTTGCCGCCATAAAGCATGGCGTGCTTGAAGAAAGGTTTGGCTTCCAGGTCTTTCCCCTGCAGATGCAGGATCCAGGCAAAGGTGTCCAGATAGGTGGCGTTGTCCGGTTCCGCCTCTACCGTTTTCTTGGACATGTTATAGGCCTTCTTCAGGTTCTTGCCGGTGATACTCAGGTAATACGCATAATTGTTGAGCACCGGGGCGTAGGACGGGTTTATCTTGAGGGCCTGGTCATAGGCTTTAAACGCAGCCTTGGTATCTCCCTTGGCATGATAGGCGTCTCCCTTCATGGAATACGCCGCCAGGCAGATGTCTTTGTCCTTGGGATAATTGGTAAGCAGGTATTGGCAGTTGCCGATGATGGCATCGTAGTCTTCCAGCTGGTAATTGGCCTGGTTGGCATAGTCCAGGAAAGCCAGCTCGTTGAAGCGCGAAAACGCTTCCAGGGACTTGTCTCGCAGCTGTTCCCACTCCTGCTGAACCCCCAGATACTGGATATAGGTCATGGTAAGCGACAGGCTTTCCGGGTATCGGTCGGCCGCTTCCCGGAACCACTTTCCGGCACCGGCGGCACGCCCCGTCGTGTAATAATAGGCGGCCACCGTGGTGAGCAGGGTGCTGTCCGAGGGGTGCACCGCCGCCGCATCATCTATCACGGCGTCGAACTCTTTCTGGTGCAGCTGCAGCAGTTTGGGATCCAGGGAACGGGTGAGGTTCCGGATGTACATGGATTTGGTCTCTGCCGGGACATCCTCTGTGCGGAAGAACGTGCCGATGGCGTTGAAGTACTGAGGATACTTCCGCTGATGCCGATAAACCTCCGACATGCCCAGCACGGCCGGCACGTAACTGCCGTCCAGGGACAGGGCTTCCTGGTAGCGGACCCCCGCCAGGGAGTCCTGATACTCGGCCAGGTAATAGTCTCCCAGCATGGAGAGCACCGACGGGGAGGAATACTCCCGGTTGAACTTTTCCAGGGCCTCCAGGGCTTCTTCCGGCTTGTCCATCTGGCGGTAAATCTCATACCTGGTTTGCGCCACGGCCTCTGACGGGCCGCGCTCCGCTTCTATGTCGTCCAGGGCCTTCAGGGCTTTCTCGAAGGAGCCCTGCCGAAGATACAGGTCCAGCAGCTCGTAACTGAGGGAACTCTTGTCCGGGAAATCCTTCACCAGGGCCTCGTACATCTCTATACCCAGGTCTTGTTCTCCCTGGCGCAGATACAGGCGCGAGAGCGTACGGCGGTACCAATAGTTCTTTCCGTCCAGGGAAATGGCGGTTTCCAGATGTTTGCGGGCATTGTCGAAATCCTGCAGGGCCATCTCTGACAGGGACAGGTAATACCACACGGCGTCGTCTTTGGGATACACCGCCGACAGCGTCTGCAGATGGTCTTTCGCCTTCCCGTATTCCCCGTTGCTATACAAGGCAACGGCATCTACCAGAAGGCTTTCTGCCTGCTGGGCGTAAGAGAATACACAGATATGGAAAAGCAGCACCAGCGCTGCCAAGCCTTTTTTCATACTGACTACAAAAATACACCTTTTAAGAAAAACATGCAACTTCGCTTCTGAGATTCTGATTTTTTTACGAAATTTGTCTTAAAAGAACAAAATCCGGACCAGCCGTTGAAACGTTTTTGGCAAAACTTGCATCTTATTACTTGGACAAGGGCAGATGAATCCCCTGTAGGTTCGTCGTCCCCGGAACGCTGGGTCCAGCCTTGCAAGGAGGGCGACAGGAAAGCGCAAAAGCAGCTATTCGATGCCCTGGCGCCAAAAATGATGGCCCTGTGCCTGCGTTACATGGGAAAACGGGAAGACGCGGAAGATGTGTTGCAAGAAGGATTTATCACCCTGTTCAGGAAACTGGACACCTACAACGGAGCCGGATCCTTTGAAGGCTGGGCCAGAAAGATCTTTGTCAATACTGCGCTGATGCACCTCAGGAAAACAGACGCCCTGGGGCTGAGTGAAGACCTGGAACAGGCCCGCGGCCTGTTCACGGAAGAAGCCACTCCCGTCCAAAAAATGGGACATGCGGAACTGATGCGGATGATCGGGGCGCTTCCCCCGGATGCCCGTACCGTGTTCAATATGTATGTACTGGAAGGGTATTCCCATAAAGAAATCGCCCAGGAACTGGGCTGTACGGAAGCCACTTCGCGCTCCAAATTGCAGCGGGCGCGCATCAGGCTGCAGGAAATGATTAAAGAACAGAAATGAAAGAGAAAGAATTTGACATACTTGTAAGGAACCTGCTGCAGAACGCAGAGGAACCCGTTCCTTCCCACATCTGGGAAGGGGTGGAAGCCGGACTTGGGCGTCGTCGCCGGGTCCCCGCCTGGGTATGGGGCGCAGTCGGCACGGCCGCTGCCGCCGCTGTGGTCCTGGGCGTTTTCCTCGGCCGTCCCGCCGCTGTTCAGGAGAATCATTCTAACCTCACTATATCAATTGCAGAGACTCCGGGGGCAACTGTTCCTCCCGTCACGGAAACCCCTCAGCCAGAGGTGGTTCTTCCCATCGAGGAACAAGTTGCCCGGAACGTCTCGCCCCGCCTTGCCCAGGCCGTAGCCCCGGTCAGCGCCGTAGAGCCGGAGCCGGAAACGGTGTCCGCCACGCAGGAAATGCCCGCTCCGCAGGCAGCCGCCCCGGAGATCGAGCCCGTCCAGGCAGAGCAGGTAATCGAAAATGCCGTAGACGACACGGAAGCCCTCAACAAGCTGGCCTACGAACAGGCCGGCCGGAAAGAGCCCAAAGGCTTCTCCTTCACGGCTATCGGCAATTTCCAGGGGAACAGGCGCGGGGAAGTCCCTTCCGGCACCATCCACCGCTCACCCGGTAGTGGCGGGCTGCTTCCCGTTGCCCGGCACGGCATCTACAACGAGCTCCCGGAAATCAGCTTCAGCCTTCCCTTCTCCGTGGGCGTCGGCGTAAAATACCATTTCAATTCCCGCTGGGCTGTGGGTACCGGTTTCCGCTACACCTACATGAGCCGTACTTTCGTAGCGGACTATAGCGACCCCGACCAAAACGTCCATATCCAGCAGACAGACATCGACAACCACCAGCACTGGGTGGGTGTCCCGGTCAACTTCTACTTCAATATCATCAACCAGGGCCGCTGGCGCTTCCACCCCTTCGTGGGCGGTACGGCGGAATTCCTCCTGGACAACGATTTCCTTATCCATGCCTCTCCCCAGGATATCCACTACCACGAGCGGGGCAAGAGCATCCAGTGGTCGGCCGGTGCCGGTCTGGGCGTAGAATTCATGCTCACCCCGGGAGTGGGTCTGTTCCTGGATCCCAGCATCCGCTATTACTTCGCCGCAGACAAGCAGCCGCGCTCCATCCGCACCATCCAGCCGCTGCGGACAGAGTTCGAAGCCGGCGTCCGCTTCACCTTCGGACAATAAAAAACCGACGTCCATCGGTTGAAACATATAATTTTTCGTAAGAAACAGCACAACTTTTCAACCGATTGTGCTGTTTCTTGTTTTTCGTCGCTATCTTGCCCCCAAAGACATCGGACCATGAAAGCGACCCAACTCCTTCCGCTCCTGCTTCTGGGAGCCTTTTCCTGCCAGAAACCCCTGTTTACCCAGACGCCGCGATGGATGCGGATGCAGGACCGGTATGCCCATATGCAGGCCGACAGCGGGCAGGCCGGCAGCGGGCAGCAGCCGCAGGAAGGGCCCGAAGAGAAGAAACCCTCGGTCTATGTGACGGCGCTTCGCTTCCCGGAAGGGGTGGACTGGCGGAGCGGGTCGCTCGAGGGGGCGCGCATCGTCCTGTGGAAAGACGGAGAGGAAGTGCTGGATGTGCCGGGCGGGCATTACCCGGAGCCGGACCGCCACCGGGTCAGGGACGGGCATCTGTGGCAGGACGATTCGGACGGCCGCACCACCCGCATCCTCCGGGACGGGGACGAGCTGGTCCGGTATGACGGGGACGAGATCCTGCGCGGGATGCTGCTGGTGGAGGACGACATTCACACGCTGGGCCAGCGGGCCGGAAGCGCCGGGTTCTCCTACCGGATCAACGGCCGCGAAGTATATGCACACCCGCAGGCCCGGGTGCCGGGGTCGTTCCAGGACAGGGAATGGGAGGGCGGCGCCCTGATGCTGGATGACGACGGTGCTGTTTACTACTGCTGCGCCTTGCCCATCCGCAAAAACGACGCCGTCTCCTGGGAGTACCGCCTGATGCAGGGAGACCGGGTGGCCCTGTCCATTGCCGAAACAGAGGCCGAAACCGTTTTCGACATCCGCGTCTGGAAGGGCAGCGTGTACCGGAGCGAGCAGCGCGGCGCCGACGCCCGTTCCCTGGTGATGGTCCGGGACTCGCGGGCCTATTCGCTGACGGTTCCGCCGGGGGAGACCGTCCATCTGTGCCGCCTGGTCCCGCAGGGGGAGCAGATGCTGGTCAAAGGCTATAGCGTCGCTGCCGGCAAAAAGGCTTACACCTACTGGATGCAAGGGGAAAGCGGCGTGCTCCAGCAATGCAGCAGCGAATGGCAGCTGGCCGGCTTGTACACCGACAATCCCCTCCAGGCAGCCGTATATTTGAACAAAGGAAAGGTCCAGCGAATCTGGAACGGTGAAAAAAACGTGCTCGTGATTCCGGGCCGATATACCCTCAGGACCCAGGCCTGCACTGCCTATAAAGACGGCGTGCTGTACGCCGCCCTGTCGGACTATGTCGAAGACACCCACCTTGTGCTCCGGGGAGATGTCCTGGAATCCGTCAGGTTCAACGGCTGCTTCACCGGAATTTGGATTGAATGAAATCTTCCGTACCTTTGTGGTATGATAACCCACCCCAATGTAAAGATCAACCTGGGCCTGAACGTGCTCCGAAAGCGCCCCGACGGCTTTCACGACCTGGAAACCCTCTTTGTCCCCTATCCGGACATCCACGATGTGCTGGAAATTGTCACGGGAGACGACTATTCCCGTACCCTGGCAGGACTGCGGGAACGCTATGGCACCCTGACCCAGGCCATTTCGCCGGACGGTAAACTGATGATTACGCTGGCCCGGAAGGAAGGGGTGGACTGGGACCCGCTGAAAGACCTCACGGCAAGGGCCTATTTCCTTCTGTCTGAAGATTTTGCACTGCCCCCCATGAAAATCTTCCTGGAAAAGCTGTCCCCGGTGGGGGCCGGCCTGGGCGGGGGGTCGGCCGATGCCGCCTTCGCCCTCAGGATGATGGCACAGCTCTCCGGGCTTTCCCTGGACGACGGGCAGCTGGCCGCTTATGCCGCCCGCCTGGGCAGCGACTGCGCTTTTTTCATTTACAACCGCCCCATGCTGGGCAGCGGCCGGGGAGAGATCCTGGAACCCTACCCGCTGGAGCTGGCCGGCTACAAGCTGGATGTCATCATTCCGGAAGGGATTTCGGTATCTACGGCCGACGCCTACCGCGGCATTGTCCCCCGGATGCCGGAAAAACCGCTCAGGGACGTCCTGGCCCAACCCGTGGAAAGCTGGAAAGAAGACCTGAAGAACGACTTCGAAGAAACGGTCTTTGCCAAGTACCCCCCGCTCCGGGAAGTGAAGGATAAACTCTACCGGGAGGGGGCCGTTTATGCCGCCATGTCCGGCAGCGGGTCGGCTTTTTTCCGAATCCGAAAAAATTAACGGGAATCGGTTGAAACATTCCTGAAAGTTTTTCTGTTTCAAACTGTGTTTTTGCCGGGATTGTCGTAGCTTGCGCCAAAAGATACGACACGAAATGCTGGTATATGTACATGGGGCCAAATGTGTGGGTATAGAGGCCGTACCCATTGTCATCGAGATTGAGATCACCCTGGGGATCGGCATCCACCTGGTGGGGCTGGCCGATGCCGCCGTGAAAGAAAGCCTGCTGCGGACCGTCACGGCCCTGCAGGCTAAGGGATTTCACATTCCCGGAAAGAAAATTGTCATCAACCTGGCTCCGGCCGACATGCACAAGCAGGGCAGCGGGTACGACCTGCCCATCGCCTTGGGGATCATTGCCGCCTCCGGGCAAAGGGAACTGCCCGGACTGGGGAAGTACCTGATTATGGGGGAATTGGGCCTGGACGGCAGCATCCGGGGAGTCAGCGGGTCCCTCCCGATGGTGGAGCTGGCCATCCGGCAAGGGTTCCGGGGTTGCATCCTGCCGGAGACATCGGCCTTGGAGGCTGTGGATTACACGCAGACGCAGATTTTCGGGGTTAGAAACCTGGATGACGTCCTGCTTGTCCTGGAGGAGCGGCAGGATGCCTCGGACCTCCTGATCTGGAACACGGATCTTTACCAAAATGCGTTGGCATCCGGTCCCGGCGGCAATATGTCCAATTACATGGACTTTGCCGACATTGTGGGGCAGGAGGGGGCCAAAAGGGGATTGGAAATTGCCTGCGCAGGCCACCACAATGCCATTCTGGTAGGCCCTCCGGGCTCGGGGAAAAGCTCCCTGGCCAAAGCCTTGGCGGGAATCCTTCCGCCCATGAGCCTGGAAGAAAGCGCCGTGACCTCCAAAATCTATTCGGTCGCGGGCAAGTCGGCCGGCGGGCTGGGGCTCATGCGGCAAAGGCCCTTCCGGGCGCCCCACATATCGGCCTCCAAAGCGGCCATGCTGGGCGGCGGAAGCGGCGACAACATCCTTCCCGGGGAAGTGAGCCTGGCTACCGGAGGACTGCTCTTCCTGGACGAATTCTGTGAAGCGCCAAAGAGCACGCTGGAAAGCCTCCGGGCACCGCTGGAAGACCGGAAAGTGACCATTTCCCGGCTGAAGGCCAAGATCGAATACCCCGCCTCCTTCATGCTCATTGCGGCGTCAAACCCCTGCCCCTGCGGATTTTACGGGGAAGGAGACCGCTGTACCTGTACGGTGGGCCAGCGCGCCGGATACCTGTCCAAACTGTCCGGGCCCATCATGGACCGGATAGACATCCAACTGATTGTCCACGAAGTCCCCACCGGCCAGCTCGTCCGGGGCGGGAAGGCGGAGCCGTCGGCCGTTGTGGCTCAGCGGGTAAAAAAAGCCCGGGACATCCAGCTGGAACGCTTCCGGGGAAGCGGCATTTTCACCAATTCGGAAATGGGCGCCCGCGAGCTGGAACGGTTCTGTCCGCTGAGCGAGGACTGCAAACAGTTGCTGGAAAAGCTCATCGACCGCCTGGGCCTGAGCGCCCGCGCCTACACCCGCATCATCAAAATCGCCCGCACCATCGCCGACCTCTCCGGTGCACCCTATATTCTGCCCGCACACCTGTCCGAAGCGGCCAGTTACCGCTTCCTGGACCGCAGGAATATCCTAGATTTGTAGTATCTTTGCACCATGAAGCATCAGATTACCATAAATGGCCTGCAGGAGCTTGAAGCGAGCGCCAAGGCTTTCTTGGAAGCTATTGGAAACGCCTCATTAATTGCATTCTACGCACCTATGGGTGCGGGGAAAACCACGTTCATCACAGCGGTATGCAAGGCGCTGGGCGTGGAAGAAGACGCCATCAGCTCCCCCACCTTCGCCATCGTGAACGAGTACCGGATGCGCTCCGGGGAGCCGCTTTTCCACTTTGATTTTTACCGGATCGAGCATCTGGAGGAGGCCCTGGACATTGGCCTGTACGATTATCTGGACAGCGGTGCGCTATGCCTGATGGAGTGGCCGGAAAACATAGAGGGTCTCCTCCCGGAGGAAACCCTCAAAGTGCAGATCCGGGTGAATCCGGACCAGAGCCGTACCCTGAGCTGGGAAGACTAATCGGTCCAGAGAACGGACTGGATGGCCATAGGCGGCACTTTCACCGTCACGGAACTTTTTCCGCTGGAAAAAATCAGTTTGGCGTCCACCTTGTTCTCGTTCAGGAGAATGGCGCCGTAAGACCCGTCCGGATTGCGGTACCACTGATAACTGAGCCCGCGTGCCTGATATCCCCGGGTTTCCAGACGGACGGCACCGCTCTTGATTACCTTGGAGCAATGCGCCACATTGTAATAGTGGGTATTCCGGTCCAGGGATTTGTAGGAATAAGTAGAAGAAGCTACTGTCACGGCGCCGAAGCAAGTGGAACAGCCGCCGGGCCGGTACGGACTCCGCTTGTCGTCCAGCATCAGGTTCCACAGCGTTACGCCCTTCCCGTAGCGGGAAAGCGTTCCCATGAAAATATCCCGGAAATCATTGATCAGGCAGCTCTCATAATTATAATTCCACGTGCCGATGGATGCCTCCGTGAAATAGATCTCCTTGTCCGGGAAACGCCCGTGAATCAGGTCCAGCGAACCCACGTTGCCACCGTAATTGTGCCAAGCCGATCCCGCCACATACTGGGAAACGTCGGGGTCGGAAAGGAGTTTCAGGGTGTAGTCTGTCACGTCGTAATTATGGTCGTAAACCAGAATCTTGGCTTTGATCCCCGCTTCCCGGAAAGCCGGGCCTACCGCCTGTTTGATAAAGTCCCGCTGGTCCTCCCAGGGCATATAGAGTGACATGGAGTTTCCCCGGTGAAGCGGCTCATTCTGCAGGGTCACGGCCAGCACCGAGTAACCCCTGCGCTCCATTTCCTGGATCCATTTCACAAAATAGGTGGCATAGTCCTGATAATAAACCGGATTCAGGCGGCCGCCCGTCCAACTGTCGTACGGGGTCTTTCCGTCTTCGGTCATTTTCATCCAGCGCGGACAGCTCCAGGGAGAACCGATAATTTTCACATCGGGATTGATCCTGTAAATCTGGTCCAGGATGGGGAACAAGTATTCTTCGTCCAGGGGATGCACGTCAAAGTTTTCAATCCCCTTCCGGTCGCACCAGGTAAACTCGTCCATGGAAAAATCCGACCCGCCGATACACACGCGCACCAGCGAAGACCCGATGCCCTCCTCACGGCTGAAAATCTCTGTCAGAAAAGCGTTTCTGTCGGCCTCCGACATACGGAGCAGATTGAAACAGCTGGCTTGGGTAATAGCCAGGCCGAATCCGTCCACGGTCTGGAATGTTTTCCCGGTAAGGGTCACATTGAAGGCGTCCTCCACCGGAGCGGACACCGGCACCTTCTCCTCGAAAAAGCGGAGCGTGGCTGTATTGGTGGTATAGACGGTGGCCATTTTCTCCTCCGGATCCTCAGGTGCAGGAGCCGGTGTTTCCTGACAGGAAAGCGCCAGGAGAAAAGGGACAAGCAGGGGAATCACAGGAAAATGCATAATCGTTACAAGGATTTGGCAATTACATTCAGCCGTTCTTCGAAAGTTCCCTTCAAACGCACGGAAGCTTGATGGAACGTCTGGTTTTCGTCGCCGTTGATGATTTGCCCGCCGTTCATGGAAGCGTCCTCAGCCGGGTTCCACATGGCAAAATTCAGCCCGGCCGACGCTTCCAGTGCCAGTTCCGTCTCCCGGATAAAGTCCGGGATGGTCTCCAGTTTGGGCAGGAGTTCCTGAAAACGGTCCTTCACTTTCTGCCGGAAGGCGGGATCCTGAAACAGCCGGTCGTACCAAATGGCGTGTTCGTTGACCAGCCCGGTACGGGCATGCGGGGATGTATTGTAGGACAGGATGCCCCAGTCGAAGTCCCAGCAGGGACCGGCCACGAGTTTACCGCCGCGGTCTTTGTGGAAATACACGCTGCCGGGATTGCCCAGTTCGTGGTTTCCCATCACCTCGAACACAATCCAGTAATCCACGAAAGAATCCACGTCGATGTACCGGGCATAACCCTTTTCCGGATCTTTGAAGTCCGGTCCGTACAGGGCCGTGGCGGTGTCGGAAATGTACTTTTTGATGTAGGCGAGCTGCGCGGAGGTCAGATCTTCCGGATCGGGATATTTGACCCCGAAAGGGACGCCGCGGCCGGGAACGGCATCGCTGGATTTCCCATGCGGGTCTATCCACTGCACCTCGTTGTCGTAATGGAAGTCCAGCTCCAGCAGGTATCCGCCGGTAACGGCCTCGCCGTCATTGTCCTCAGGCGTCATCTCCGTAACGGGAACACGGTCTTTGTCCACCCGCACCTGCTCTATCAGAAGATAATTGCCCTGGTGCTTTCCGTTCAAGACCAACTCCACGCTGCGGCAGCGGGGCGTCCAGTCCAGCGACGTGAAAGAGGCCACGCGCATGGAAACCAGGTTCCGCATCAGGGTGCGGTCCATGAAATTAGCCAGCAGCACCCAGCGTTTGTGTTTGGGCATCCCCAGCACCGATGCCTTCTTGTCCAGCTTGACCAGATAGGGCTTCTTGGGCCACCACCAGGTGGTATTGCCCCGGCCGCGGACCTGGCAGGACAAATCTTCCACCCAGCTGTCCTCTTCGGGGTCATGCACAGCCAGACGGGCCGTCACATAATCTTCCTTGGAAAGAATGGGAGCCTTGTTTTCGGTATCCAGATACAAGACGGGAAGACCGGTCTCAAGCGTGGGAGTGTGGAAGCCATAGTGCTCGCCGCAAACCTCAAAAGGGGCCGAAAATGTGATTACGCCGTCCCTGCCCTGAATTCCCAGCAGGACCCGGGTCAGATACACTCCGCCATGGAGTCCCCGGTCGGCCAGGGTGGCCACATACTGTCCGCTGCCTTCTCCGGGAGTCACCTTCAGAAGGGAAAAGTCTTCCGGCGCGGGGTTGATTCCATCGGCATTATAAAGAACCACGTCCCGTGTAAGGTCAAAGACATATTGGGGTTCATCCACCGTAAAGGAAACCGTCGCCGTACCGCTGTCCGACATCCGTACACGCTGCGTCTCCACCGTAACGGACACAAGGTTCCCGTCCAACTGCTCCCTTCCGCAGGAAAGCAGAAGGGAAACAGTCAGTACGGATACCAAAAACTTTTTAAAAAAAGACATGAACTATTTGACACTGAAACTTACAGGCTCGCCGGAGTTGCTGTCCCCGGCCACCCACAGTTGGAATTCCCCGGGTTCCACTTTCTTCAC
>ODAI011750421.1_pt1 | contig 17572 bp, 26 predicted proteins | sample 1539321 | NCBI WGS metagenome assembly ODAI01 (sample SAMN02144231, study PRJEB22623) | gut metagenome | biome: sheep rumen | host: Ovis aries | place: New Zealand | reverse complement strand
TTTTTAAAAAATTCAATCCGTTTTTAATAACTTTTTCTAATAATACGTCTTCATTTGAATCATTACCAACACAAAATGACGTTAATGGTGTAAAAATTTTTTTTAAATTTCTTATATCTCTGAAAGAATCTTCTAAAACGCAATATTCATAATTAAAAAATGGAACAGAAGAAAATATAATATCAAATTTTTCAGTATTATTTAAATTTTCATAAATATCAGATTTAATAAAATTGCAATTAATAATATTATTATTTTCTGCGTTCATTTGAGAGTATTTTATTGCACTATCAGTGATATCAACACCTGTTAAAAAAATATTTTTATTTAAATTTTTAAGTAATGCTAATCCAATAGCTCCTGAACCACATCCCATATCTAGAATAGATATATTATTTAAATCATTCTAAATTATATCTTTATATAATATTTGATATAATTGATTGGATTCATCGTTTGGCTAAAAGACTAGTCTATTTCCTTTTAAAGAAATATTATTCCACATATCCTGCCCTTTCTTTAAAAAGTTTTAATCTATTTGAATTAATCATATTTATTAAATTATCTTCTTTATTATTAAAAACATATGGCATATAATGTTTTGATAATAAATTATCTGTATAATTATCTTCAAATATTTCAATATGATTTATATAATTGAATAATAAAACATTTATTAAGCTATTAATTAATATATTCTAATTATTAGACATATTTTCTTGATAAATAATATTTAAAATATTTTGAAAATCATCTTTATCAAAATCTTTATGATCTTTTAAAGCAAAAATTAGTTTATTTAAATATTTAGCAATATCATATTCATTATTCATTTTCTAAAACCTCTTTTATCTAAAGAATTTTTAAAATCTATTCTTTTATATATGGTATAAAAATTTCATTTTCAGAACTATTTAAAATATAATTAAAAACATTATATTCTTCATATTTTTTTGCTAAAAACAAAAATTTTGCTTTATATAAATTACAAACTGTCTCACAGGGGATATTATAATCTTTATTAGACTCATAACATGCTCCGAGACATTGTTTTAAACAAAATAATTTAATAGGACAATAATTACATTTTAATCCCATTGAAGGATTTTTTAAAATGATATTAAAATAACCATTTACTCCATCACTAGCTTTTATATCTACGATTTCATTATTCTAAATTTCAAAATATCCTCCTCTAAAATGAGGATATGCTGTTCTATGACATGGAATAATACTTAAATCATAACAATTAATATATAATTGTTTGTTTAATGCACATGTATTATCTACTCCTTCACATAAAAATCCTTCAAAATCAGTTAAATAAAATAAAATTGGGTCCATAGAAAATAGAGAATTAAAACCATATTTTTCTCTAATATCTTTATCATGAACAAAAGTATTAATAGCAAAAGTTTTTAAATCACAATTACATTCTTTCCATCTATAATTAAATATGTGATCTAATAATTGTAAATATTTTTGTATTTTATTTTCTGTCCAATCATCATTTCGAACTTCTAACGCACAAAAAGATAATTCTTTTTTATGAGTAATAGGTTCAAAATATTTTCTTTGTTTTTCTATTAACCAATCATAATTTTGAATCCAAGATTCTATATTACAAGCTGCAATCATAGGATGAATTCCATAATTATTTTTTGCACAAAATTCAAAAGCATTTTGAAAATATTCTTCTAAATTATTTTTTGTTTGTTTTTCTCTTGTATTTATAGCATAATAACCATCAGTAGACCAAGAAAAATAAATTTTAATATTTAAATCTTTTTTAAATTTATCAATCCAATACTATACTTTTTCAATTTCATCTTTATTCTTACAAAAATCTAAATTACAAGGAATATTAATTTTTTTATAATCTTTTTTATAATCATTACAAATTAAACAAATTTGATTATAATAATTATATAAAATCTATATTAAATCATAAAAAAGTCCATCATAAAACATATCTCCAGCAAATAAACCAACAGTTAATAAATAAATTTCATTTTTAAAAAAATAATTTAATAATAATTGAATATTATTTAAAATCTATTCTTTATTACAAGAAAATCTCTCTGGATATAAATTATTTCTATAATTATTAATATAGCAATAATCACAAGTCTAATTGCATTCACTTCTTATCATTAATTCAACTTCTAAAAATTTTCTAGCATATGAATTTATTTTTTTTATTGAGGAATATTTTGGTAATAATGTTTTTATAAAATTCTAAAAAACTAAATTATCTTCATTATTTATCTTCATTATATTTTTTCCTTATAAAATTTTTATTTAAAACATCTTCTAAAATATCTAAAGTGCCATTTGCATACCATCTAATTTTTCCTAAAGTATTTCCAAAAGCACTTCCTGTTGCCGCAAGATTATTATCCCAGCATCCTAAATTAGTAGATAATAAAAAAGCATGTCTTAATAATTTTGCTTTGTCATAAGAATAACTATAATCAATTTGATTCATATTTGATAATAATTCCATTAAATTAACAATATTACTAAATAAACAAGCAATAGAATCTTTACCATTTATATATGACCATTTGTAAAAAAATTTATTTATATCTTTTTCAGAACTTGTTAATAAATTTGGACAAGAATTAGAATTTAATAATTCTTTTCTTATACTTTTTTCATTTTCATCAGAATTAGAATTATTTTCTTCTTTATCTAAACTATATATAACATTATGACAATTAATAATCTGTCCATTATAACGAATTTTTAATTCATAAATTCCTGAAGCACAATAAGGACTATTAAAATCTTTATTAATTAAAACATCTTTTTTATCTTGAGAAGTTATTAATTTATAAATAATATCATCTAATATTTCATTAATATTATTTTTATTAGGATATAAATTTAATAATTCATTAGCATATTTTTCTACGTGTCCAGTAAAAGATCCCCATCCTCTAATTGGAACAATTTTTTGTTCTTTTAAAAATATTGAATCCTAATTAAATTTAGCTAATAAAATTCCGTCTTCTTTTGTTGCATTATAAGAAGTCATAGCTGCTGCTACAAAAGAATGAAAATAAATATTTTCTTTCTTATTATCTTTTATAACATCATTAAAAAAAGTATCTAATTCACTCCAATATTTTTTAATATTGTAATTATCTGTACTATATATATATTTTAAAATATTAATATCTACAACATTATGAAAATTTAAATGAATTTCGATTTGTGAATTAAAATTATATGTATTTATTTTATTTATTAAATCTTTTATATTATTTTTAATAACAAAAGGATCTATACCTCTATTAATTAATGTACCATATTCTCCATCATAAGAAATCTATATGGATAAACAAAATTTTCTATTATCTAATAAATTGTCAATTTTTTCTATTAAATTGAAAATTGAATCTATATTATTAACAAAATTTGAAGAAAAAAATAAAGCATTCCATTTTGGAAAAAAAGATAATAAATCATTAAGCATATAACAAAAATCATTTAAAGATAATGTTGGTTCCTATCCCCATAAATCAATGCTATAAATATGCTCAGGAATAATTTGATATTTTTCTACAATTTGTTTTATATTTTGAAAATATTCTCCATTTTTAAAACTGTTTTTTAAAAGAATATTTTCTTTTATATGTGATTGAGAAACTGTTTTTGCAATTTCACAATATTTACAATTTAAATTACACTATTCACTTGATATTAAAGAAATTTTTAAATTTTCTTTATCTAAATTAATCATTTTTTCCTCTTTTATTGCATTTTATTACTACATCCTAAACTGGTATCTTCACTACTATCTCGACTATTATTAGAACTATTATTACTATAACTACACTAATGTGCTTTAACACCATTATAAATTGTTTGCCAAGGCTATGCAGTAATTAAAGTTCCTGCAGCCATAGAAGTTGATGGATAAGTTCCTCCAATCCAAGATTTCCAAGTATTTTGCTGAGTAGCTATTGTGCCACCCCATAATGTATAATTTCTCATATCATAAATTTGACTTGCTAAATTATTCATTGTCGCTGCAGTAGCTAAATTACCTTGTCCTCCTCCACTAGGAGTTTTTGCTGGATTCCAATCATAACGATCCTATGCACCTAAAGACCTCCATGCACTATTTAATTTAGCATAAAAATCTAATATATCTGCCCATGTAATAACATAACCAGCTGCTATACTCATAATACCCACTCCTAATCTATATAATTCAACTCTTCTTTTATCACAGGATTAGTATATAATCTAAATCCTAAAAAATAAGAAGGATTATATAATTCCATAAAACTTACATTATCTATAATTATATTTTTTTGAGCATAAGTATTAATCATTTCTTTAGGAATAGATTCACCTTCAAATTGCTAATAAATTATAATATTAGTAATTTTTTTTGTTAATAAAATTTTACATAATACATTCTAATAAAAATCATAAATTTTTTCTTTTTCTTCTAAAGAAATTTCTCCAATAAAACCAATACTAATAAAAGAATTATATATTTTATTCTAATACAATATAGTACCTTCTCCATCAAAAGAAAAATAAGGTCTAATATTATTAGATGTTTCTAAAGTCAAAATATGTGTTTCATTAGCATTGTCAATAAAATGAATAATAAGTTTTCTTTCCATTTATTATCACCTTTTTAACTATTATATAATATATTTTATCATAAAAAAATAAAAAAGTCAAGTTATTTCTAACTTGACTTTAGAATTATTTTTATTATAGCCCTAATTTATTCATCATCTCAGAAATGCGATCAAGCTCTTCCTGAGTAACTTCTGCAGCTTTCTGCGGCACCTGTGCCTCGAAATCGATGCCGCCACCCGTCGCTGCGATCGCAGGATCGGCATCCGCAAATTCTCCAATATAAACCTTTGGACAAGTCATAGAAATAGCAATCTGTACTCGTTCACCGCCATCATCTGCCCAAACATAAATCTTCTTATCAGCAACTCCCGCAAAATCTGAACCAAAAGCTTCTTTAATCTTATTTTCAACTTCTACTTTTGCAATACTACCTCTAGCTGCCATTAATATTCTCCTTCTCCACAATTTTGGCAAATATATCCTGATATTTTTTCATCCCAAATCATATCAGATGTATAACAATATTCTCCACATAATTCACAAGAAGAAACTTCTCTACTTGCACAATCTTGACATACCCAGTCTCCTGGATCTTCAATCCAAATCGCATCATCTATGTAAAGGCGCTCGCCGCAAACAGCGCATTCGCAAATATTATCACTCAATTCAGTGCCATATTTTAATTCACAATTTGGACACATCATTGTCTGACTTTCTTCAATATATTTTTCTCCACAACGTAAACATTTAACTCTATCTCCAAGCCGGAAACGAGAAGTTATTTTAGTAATTGGCTTTTTTTGTAAAACAAACCAATAAGATAAATCTTCTCCTTCTAATGGTTCATACATTCTTTGAATATAATAAGGATTATAAAAACTAGAATATAACAAATCATTATAATGTAAAGATCCTGGATTATCAATAACTAATTCATGCATTCCAATAAGATGATTATTAATTGCTAAATATTTATCATCTAATGTATAACCATTCCACTCAGTAATTTTTTTATTACTCCATTGAGTCCATTTATGAGCAAATTTTAATTCTTTAGATGCTAAAATTTTATCTCTTAAAAAATCTAAAGCTCCAGACGTAAAGAAAGGATACTGACGGCCCGCAAATATCATGTCTTGATTATCTGAAAAATGCAACCACATTCTCCATTTTTTATTATTCCACTTTACATCTTCTGGAAAATTTGGTAAAACAACATCATCTTTAGATTTTAAATAACACATAATAGTGCAAGAATCTACCATATAAGATAAATTTCCAGTTCTAAAATCACCATCTAATGCATGACAAGAACGCCAATTATGACAATTTTCACTCGCTGAAAGAAAATCAAGTGGATGAACAGATAAACAAAAAGTGCCTTCAATTTTATTTTTTTGAATTACCATACTTGCGGCAGCTTGTAATTTTTCAAGTTTTGTTTTATCTTTTTCAAAAAATTTAAAAGCCTTTAATAATTTCATTCCTTTTGGAATAATATTATTTCCATCTACAACTAAATTTTTAAAAAAGCCATCTTTATTATTTAATATAAAATCAATTAGTTCTTCATTATCACACTCTTCTTCACAAAATCTACGAATATTTTCTTCTTTTTCTTGCTGACCCAATTCAAAAGTTATTGTTTCTGGAAATTCATAAATTAATTTATCTCCAAAAGCAAAAATAAAATCTTTTTTCGCTTGATACCATTTTTTTAATAATTCATCTGTTTGTGGTTCTGATATATTTTGAGAATATTGAATCACTTTATTAAAATTATCTTTTAATGTTAAATCCATGATTATTTTTTCTCTCTACTATTACAACAACGATAACAAATTTTTTTATTTTTCTTTTTTAAAAAAGGACTCCCGCATTTTTGACACCAATCAACTTTTTTAGCTGCGCAATCAGGACAAAAATATTTTCTACTTCCATCTTTAAAATCAACTGGAATCATTTCATAATCAAAGAAAACCTGTTTACAACCATCACATTTTTCATCATATATAAGCCAATTAGAATCTAATTCTTGATAATCATAATATTTATGATTTTTTCTACTTAAAATTTTATAAATCTTTTTAAATACTCTTTCAGTTGCTTTTATATTACAAGTTTCTATATAACTATGTTCATTATTATATCCAACAGAAAGATTTACTCCAGCTAAATTCCAGTAAGGACAAATAATACTAATATCTGAAAATAATCCATCTGCATATTTAAATCCAAAAGATTCAATATATTTTATAAAATCGACATTTCCGCAATCATAAAAAACAGCATCATTATCATTTCTACGATCTAATTGAATTAAATATTTTAAATCTGTTGGTGGTTTAGGAAAATTTTTAACTAATTTAGAAGCACCAATTCCACCAATTTCTTCATCTTCTGTGAAAATTATAGTAGGTCTTAAATTAGTCTGTAATATTTTTAATATAATATAAATACCAGCTCTATCATCTGCTCCTAAACCATCTGGACTCCAAAATGTCCAAAAGTCATTATCAAAATAAATTTGTCTAGGTGGAGATTTAAAAACAGTATCCATATGAGCTATTAATCCCACAGGAATATCTCCAATAGCAATCAAATATTTATCTGCATTTATAATATTATTATATTTTTTTTGCAATACATTATATAAAAATATATGCAACTCTTTTTGTGTTAATGAAACAATACTTTTAAATAATTTATAATCCTTTTTTGGAAATCCCTGCATTAAACACTCCTTATTTATTTTATAATAATATTATATCATAATTATTAAAAAAAATCAATTATTTCAATATTTGATCTCGATATTCTGATAATAAATCTGGATTCGCTAAAAAGAGAGTTCTTTCACAAATATGACAAGATCCACCTTTTAAGCATCGTTGTGAACATGTAGTGCGGGTACGAGAAAACTCATGAGGAATCATACGATTTACCCCATTTGCATTTAAATTAGTAATTATAGTTTCTAATGGTCCACGCCATTCTTTTTGTTCAGCATATATGCGGAAAAGAGCTTGTTCTTTTTGACGATCTGCATCTTCAAATTCTATAGCATCTATATATTCTCCATATATAGGTTCTAAATCTTCTGGGCGAATCCAAGTTCCAAGAATGCCGTTGGGGCGTCTGAGACCATCTATATACGCGACATTAGGGACTGCACGAACAGGCACGCCGCATATTTTAACTTTATCTAATTGAAAAAATAATTCATTATCTAAACGGACATAACAAACTCCTAAATCTTTAAGAGCATGTAATTCAAAGAAAGAAGATACTGGATAACCAATATAATATTCTAATCCTACTTTTGCGGCATCCGCACATGCGGCCGCAGAGGGGACCTCCGCAATTATTCTTTGTTTAGTTAATTTTTTATATTGCCCTAATTTTTCAAAGTCAATAATAGTATCAGGTTTACAATTTATAATTATCGTTGCTTCTGGATAATCTTTAATTAAGTCAAGAATCATTTCATGATCACGATAATCTACTTTAATTTCATCTGCTTTAGCTAAATATTCTTTAGTCTATCTTGCGCTTAAACAATATTTCATTATTAGCGCCTCCTTTATCTCAAAAATTTCTAAGACCTCTTTTGGTTTCGTAGGACGGGCAAGCGCACCTCTGCGGGCGGCTCAGTTTTTACGAAAAAGGGACTTGCAACAATGTGCAAGTCCCTATAGGAGTTATAAAAAATTATCACTCAGTAGTTGCAAGGCGGAAAGCCTTAACGGTGCGAGTTTTCTTTCCATCCTCGCCACCAACCTTAACATCAGCCTTCTCAGCTCCCCCAGCCGCAACCAGCTTGTTAAGTCTGTAGGTGACCTTGCTGACGGTCACATCCTCGCCCTCAATAGCAGCAGCAATATCTGCAATAGTAGCAAACTCATCGGTAAGAGCATTACGAACTGCTTCATACAGCTCATCTCCCTCATCCTTCTTCTTTGCCGCGGTCTCCTTTGCCTTAGCTGCCTTCTTATCAAGAAGAGCAATCTCATTCTCGGCAAAAGCCTTGATATAATCGGGAGTTACCTCAATTACAGAACCATCCTTATCTGTAAACTCCATAATTCCCTCAGTTGCATAGTTAATGAGTGCCTCATAAATATTTCTCTTTGTAGTCTTTTCCATAGCGTACTCGCCTTTCTTAAATGAAAATTAATTTTTTTCTTTTTTCTTTATCTTATGTATATATTATATAAAAATTTTTTTTAAAAATCAATCTGAGTTCTTTTTATAGAGTTTTTTATTAAGCTGCCTGTTCAGGTAAATCTCTTGTAAAACAATCGTTTAACATTTCTTCATCTGTTGGAATTTCAACTTTTCTATTAGAATAACTCCAATATTCATCACCGAAGAAAAGATTTAATCCATCTTCAGTAAGCTCATCTCTTCTAATATAATAATATTCATGACTATATTTGTTCATCTGATGCGGATCAACAAGACAATATTTCTTTAAATAATTATTAAAAGTATAATCTTCTATAGTAATATAAAAATCAGTGTAATAAGATTGTCCATTATTGCTCGCTACATAAATAGTTTTTTCTCCTGTATTACAAATATGATACTCTTCTGTAATCTTATCGAAATAACAAGCACTATCTAAACAATCTTCACAGAACCATTCTCCGTCAATAAGCCAGCCATCATCTTCTCCGAGCGGCTCGCCGCATTCACTACATCTCTTAGGAGAATAGCAATCTAAGCAATTTAAAAATTCTTCACTACTAAAATCGCAATCAGTAGATCCACAACTCATACATTCTGAAGGACCAGAATAATTAATTTTTAAATATCCACCATCAAAAAGATCTTTATCAGTAGTAAAAAATCCAAACTGATCGCAATTAAAATCATTATACATCCGATTTGTATAAGTGCGGACAACTACATTATAACTATACAAATCTGTTTCAAACTCACGACCGTGATCATATTTAATAATATTATCACAATAAGTTCCAATATTAGCCTTTTCTGCAAGATCTTTTAACCATTTAAGGACTTCCGCAGTTAAAAAATCATTACGATAAGGATAACCTTTTACATTAAGGATTGCTTCTGGTGTTATAATAAATAACTGACGCCATTTTTTATTATTCCACTTTTCTCCATTAATTTCCATAGGAGTAGAAGAAGTTAAATAAGCAACAACTACTTTAGCAGAGTTCATCATTTCAACAGTACCCTGACGATAGCATCCTTCTTCTATCCAACTCATACAAGAAGACCAATCACAATTATTATCACTCATAGTCATATAATCAAGAGGATGAATAGATAAATGAAGATCTCCTTTTAATCTTTTCTGATTTAAAATCTGAGAATGACGAATACGAAAAGCTTCAAAACCATCAATATTATATAATTCAGCAAATTTACGAATAATTTTCATCGGTCGCGCATTATACTGAATTTTAATAGATTTTTCCATTTCTGGAAGTTTAATTTCGCAATTGTTATAAATCCATCTATCTTTTACTAAAACTTCTAAGTTTAATAGATTATGAACATTTGACATCATATCTAAAAACTCAGGAGACATTTTTTTTCTATCACTATAATTATAATTATAAATGGAAAAATGATTATTCCATTCTCTAAAAAACTTTCTTATATTTTCTGGAGTCTCACAACCATTAATAGAAAGTTTTTTATCCATTTCATCAAAAAGTTCATCTTCTTCCATGACATATTCAATTTCTTTAGTTAAAATTAAATTGTCTTTGAAAATTCTATTTAAGTATTCACTTTTAGCTTTATCCCAAACACGAAGAATGTAATCTATATTGACAACACGATTAGCTTTATTAGCGTATTCATCAATATAAAACTCCATCATTTCTTTTTCAACAGAAGAAATTTTTTCAATCATAAAGAACGACCTCTTTTTATTATTTTTTATAAATATATTATAATAAAAATTTTAAAAAAAATCAATAAAGATTTTTTAAGATGTCATTTTGTAATATACAGTTCCTTCAGTATTGCATTTAGTACATCTAAATTTAATACTTGTAGTTCCAGGTACTTTTTTTCCTAAATCAAGACTATATGTTATAGGAAGACTACATCTACAAATAGCATAAACATGGTCTTCTTTAATAGGATAAGTATAAGTTGGTTCTACTTCTTTATACATAATCTTCAGTCCTATTTTTAATTAAAACGATTACGGTCTTAATGATCCTAAAAAAGCAGAGAAAATAGCCATATAAAAAACAAACCAAGAAGGATAATCACCTCTGCGATAAATTGGATAATTCATAATTCCAATTAAAATCCAACAGGTTGCAGCTAAATAATTCACAAGCATTATTATGCCCCCTTCTTTTCATTGAGATCTTTACAACGAGTTAAAATTGTCTGTTTACAATTTCTATAAAACTTGTGATTTTTAACGGTTCCGCGCACATAATGGATACTTTCCTCTTCCCATCTTTTGGAAGCAGTAGTCCATACATAAACATTATCGTTTTTATCAGTCATAATATGCATATGACTAATACCATAATATCCATCAAGATCAATTACTTTATTTACAAAAAGTTCAACTTCAAGACGATCACCAACATTACCCTGATATTCGCTAGGAGACGGATCATAAAGAATAGAATCGAGAAATTCTTTAATTACATCGTCATTATTTAACTCTTCTCCATTGCTAGAAACCTGATTCCAATAGAGAGTGATGGGAAAAATATCTGCGGGCAGGTCTGTAGGAACGTCAAGATTGGTTGCAAAGTACCATCCCCATTTGGGATTATATTTTGCACCACGCTCTTTCAGCCAATCCTTAAAAGGATAAGTATTACCTTTGAAAATCGTGATATAATCGCCAACAAAGCCCAGTCTTTCTTTAACACTCTTCTGCATCTTCTTCCTCCTTAAAGGCACCGGCCGCAAGCATTAAATCATACATATCAGCATCTGTGGAAATAACTTTGATTTTTTTTAAAGATAAGTTATCAAAGTCAAAATCAACTTGACGCATATCTCGTAAATGACGATATTCCCACCAGTTTTCATCTGCATACATATTTATCACCTTTTTCTTTTTTATTCTTATAATAATATTATAAAAAAAATTTTAAAAAAAATCAAAAGCGGATATTTAACCGCAGGTTAATTATCCGCTTTATTTCTTTCAAAAATAATACAATATGTTTCTTCTCTTTCAAATCCAAATGAAGAATATTGAATTTTTCCGTCTGTTTTAAAATGATCTATATATTTAGAACCTTTTGCAAATTCTTCCGCAAGGGTTGATGGAATATCACATTTTTTTACATTTTTAATTACATATTGTTCTTTATTAGTATTTTCTGTTAAATATTGTTTAAATAAATGAAGAATTTCTTTTACTTCATTTGAATCATCTTGTGAAAGCATAATCATAATTTATGTTAACTTCCTTTAAATATGACAATCTACCCAGACAATGTATTTTTCCTGATTTGCTGGATCTGTGAAATAGACTTCCGCAAATGTAGTATAATCTTCAATAGATTCTTTAGTTGCATTATCACAACCAAACCAACCCATTTCACCCTTCTCATACCAACCATTTTTATCTACAAAAGCATAGGGAAGATTACTATTTTCTTGTTTTATCCAGTTCTCGCAAGTACCATATCTATTAATGTAGTATGCATCTTTCCAAAGACGAAAATTACCAAAAATTTCTTTTTCTAGTTCTTTTGGATTTTTTATTCCATTAAGAAAGTTGTCCCAAACTTGATAATATTTCTTCTTGGTTTTTTCATCCATCTCATCATAAAGTTTAAAATTCTTTATTTGAATAAAATCTTCATCATGTCTGAATCTTCCACCAATTTGATACCAGTCCCACTTTGAATTTGGATTATAAGTAGTTAGCTGATTTCCTTCTTCGTCATATTCTCCATCTTCATCACGCATAGCCTGATAAAAATCTTCGTCAGTGATGGCCGCAAGTATTTTCTTTCTGTAAGTATTTTCTATCTGATACTTTGGGTTTTCTTTTATGATCTGTTTAATCATAGAAACATACTGTTTAGCTTCTTTAATAATTTGAGTCTTAGTTTTATAAATATAAGGTTTTACTTCAAGATTTTCATTGTAAGGGGCAAGAATTTTTTCTATTTCTGTTTCAAAATTGTCTATATTTTCAACAATAACACCAACACAATAATGAGACATATATATTTCTCCTTAAACTACGTTTTATTATATCATGATTTCATTTATAATATTTCTTTCTATTTATTTTTATATAAAAATTTGATATAATTATATTATAAAATAGTTAATATGGTATTTTCCAGGAGGTACAAGGATGAATAGTTTCTCTTATACAACCATTTTTTTCATCATAACAGTAGCAACCTTTTTTACACGTTTCTTCGATCCGTTTCGGATTTTTTACGGTTGTCATCATAACCATATTGCCTTGACGGATTTCTTTTTGAACAATTTTTTCGATAGGGGATGGATCCTGTTCAAATTTACAATATTTAAAATTGCCGCAAGTTTTACAAAAACCAAATTTAGAAGCGCAATTATTACAAAGAATATGCGCGTGCCCGTCTACGAGATCTACAATTCCGGGTTCAAATAAGGTATCGCCGCAAACTTCGCAAATTTTTATTGATTCTCGAAATTTATGTTTAGAACATGATTCTGTATTTGGGTCAATTTTAAACTTAGGTAAAGAGCAGAATGAGTCTGTCCCCTGTATCACTCTAAAGCCGCAGTCGCCGCAAATTGGATGGAATAAAGACATTATTCAAATTCTCCTTCCTCTTCTGGAAAATCGAAATAGATTTCTCCTTTAGGATTCTTTTTTGCAAGATGATAAGATTCAATTTTTGTTTCATTATTTCCATTAAAAAACATATGAAACATTGCTTCATTAAGTGTTAGAGTTTCAGAAAGCTCTTCAATGGGCATAAGAAGATCAAGAGACATAATAGAGTTTTCGCCCCAATCATTAGTAATTGCTTTCATTGCTTCAGAAAAAGAGTCCGCCGCAACAAGCCCATTAGTTTTAATTTCTTTATTTTTATAATCATCATAGTAAGTAATTTTGAAAATATAATAAGACATAATAGATACCTCACTTTTTATTTTATATTATAATTATATAATATTTTTTATAAAAAATCAAATTGTAATACTTTGTTGGACAATGTAGTTAATTGTAATTAAATTAGCTTTTATATAAAATAGAAAATTTTTAAGGGGGTATTTATGGGTAAAGAAAAGAATACTTCAATTACTATAAGAATATCTGAAGAAATGAAAGAAAAATTGCAAAAAATTTCTGAAAATAATGAAGAAACTATTTCTTAGGTAATTCGTAAAGCTATTAAAGAATATTTAAGTTAGGAGTAAATTAATTATGCCAAATACCAATTCAAAATTCAAAATAATTTACTCTTTAAGAGTCCATATTGCACTTTAGTCTCTTGGATTTTAGTATGAGACTGAAATGCGGAATCCTAAAAAACCAAATTTAAATTGCTGGGTATACTAGAATACACCGGAATTTCAACTGGCACTCAAGCAACTTATAGGGGAGGAGGCCGCAAATGGCAATTAATGAATTAGATTCTTTTGTTTTTAAAAGAAAATGGATTGAAAAAATTGCAGCTCTTCCGGTGGAGTAGCAAGATTAGATTATTGCGGAAATTGCTCGATATGGAGTGGGACTTCCTATGCGACGAGATGGTGATGCGTATATAGCTTCTATGGTTAAATTGGTGACTGATGAAATTGATTTTTCAAAAGAAAAATATTAGGAAAGATTGATCATGAGTTAGTTTGCTGGGCGTAAGAAGAAAGTTGATGATGAATAGATCTTGAAGCTTGCGCTTCAAGGAAAAAATTCAACTGAAATTGCGGAAATTTTAGGTGTTAGTAAATCATCAATAGACCATTCTGAGGGATGGAAACAACGTAAAAAAGCTATTACTTAATCCGAGCGAAGCGAAGGATTAAGATGAAATGAAATTTGCAAAATTTTTGCAAAAATGTGTGTTTGTCAATGCGGGGATTTGCAAAAAATTTTGCAAAATTTGCAAACGCGGCCGCAGATTCCAATATAAAAATATATGCATTTTGATTTAGATTTTTGCAATTTTGCATAAACTTTGCAAAATTTTTGCAAAAACTTTGCAATTGTACAAATCTATATATATATAATTTTGCAAAAAAAATTTTGCAAAATATTTGCAAAAATTTCTCGCTTCGCTTGAAATTTTTGCAAAGGGGGAGAGAACTTCGTTCTCTCGTAGGAAATAATTTAAAGAAGAAGAAAAAATTTTTTGGAGGAAAAAATTATGGAAGGATATATAGGAGTTTATAGTGGAGTTCCTATTTATAAAGTATATAAAAAAGATTATAAACCTATGAAGGATACTTATATAGTATTATTAGATAGTAATGATGTTGTTTTAAATGGTATGATAGTAGGATATTGGAAAGATGGATTAGAAAATGAAATTATTCCTTTACCAAAACCAGTAATTTTTCCTTTTAAACCAAATAATTAGAAGGTTATTTAGAAAAATCAATTTGAAATTAAGGATAATAAAAATGAAATGAAAACTGTATAGACGACTTTATATTATTAGGAAGAAGAAAAAAAGGAAAAAGATTTCTGGGGAGATTTACTAGAGGAGGAAGAGGAAGAGTCGGAAGAAGAGGAACTTTTTTAAAAATGAAATGAAAATTTTAAAGAAGATTTTGGAAAAATGATTTGAAAATTCTTTACTGGATAGAAGAAAGCTAATTTTTATTAAATTGGTTTTCTTCTATTGGTTATAATTAAAAATTTTTTTTAGAAAAAAATTTTTAAAATAGTTAGGAATTAAGAGATAGAAATAAGATCGAGAATATGAGAAAAATAAGAAGATAAGAATAAGGATAAAATAAAATTAATAAATTAGAATAAATAGATAAAAAAATAGGAGGAAGAATAAAGAAGGATTAAAAAAGAATAAGGAAAGATATAGGGGAAAATTAGTAGAGATAGGGAAAAAGATAGTGGAAGATAAGGGAGAGATAGGGAAGGAGATAGGGGAGGATGAGTGAATTAGGTGCCCCCGGTATGACGAGCCTCTTCCATTTTAAACACGACCGTTTTCAGTTATCAAGGTACTACAAATAGGCAGGAATTTCACCTGCCTACGATGTCTTAAAAATTTTTTAGCATCTAAAAAGAAAAGTTTTATTTAAAGTCCATTCTTCCTCAAAAACTCTCCAATAGGATCATTATTTTTAGTAGAATTAAAATTGGACTTAGGTACGATTTTTCTTATTTCATTACATAAATCATCTATTGCTCCTGTGAAGATATGAATGTTAGTATCATCAAATGATTCTATCTCTCCAGCTAAATCAGGATAATACTTCTTTACATAATCTACAATCATGTTTTCTATTGCTTTAGCATCTTCAAACTTAGCTTTTTCAAGTTTAGTCTTAGCATCTTTTTCTTTTTTAATCTTTATAGCTTCATTGAGAGCAGTAGTAAAACTATCAGCGACCAGCTGTGGATCTTCTGCTTCAATTAGGTTTAAGAGATCTTCTGTTCTAAACATATATTTCATATATTTCTCCCTTATTTTTTTATTTTTCTTACTTATATTATACAAAAATTTTTTTTGAAAGTCAACTTACTGGAGTTTTTTGTTGAAAGATTCAACTCATAGGAATAAATTATCATGAATAACGAGCGCGAAGCGCGAAGTTATGAAATGATAATTTATTCCGTCCCTACGGGACTAATTAAATCTTCGTTTTCGCAACTTCGTTGCTCAACTCGATTTAATTAGTCCCTACGGCGTTTCTTTCTTTCTATTTTATATTAAAGTTTAGAAAAGCCTATTAAACTTTTTTGTCCAAACGGACTTTTGAGCGGATTTTTCTATCTTTTTTTTGTTATTATATCAAAAATTTTTTTATTTGTCAAGTGCGGCCGCGACGGGCGCTATTTTATTATCCCCCTATTATTATAGCAAAAAATTTTTATTTTTTCAAATTTCTGCGCGACGGCCGCCATATGCGGCTACCTCGTTAAAGCGATCGCAGTTGCAAGAAAAAACTTTGCATATGAGGTGCGATGTTCGGCCGCGACGGCCGCCCGGGGCAACAGAAGGGTCCTAATTTTGGGAAAATAGGGCCGCATATGCGGGCCTGCAGTTGCAAGGAAAAATTTGCCATATGCATGTTTTAGCGGGAACACGGCGCCCAGCGTCCGCCGGCGCGCCGATATGCTTTAGTCCTTTAAAATGTAGCGCTTTAACGCATTAAAGCGGGCTTCGCCCGGGCGCAAAAAGCGAAGTTTTAAACTCCGCTTAAATACATGTTAATAAAATGAATATTTAAAACAATACTTGCGCCATGCATTATAATTCCATTAATGTGGCGATGTCCTGTTAAATCTTTCACAAGACCGAAAACCGCAATTGCAAGACCAAACCAAGCAACCGACAAACCAAAAATAATAATCAAACTAACATTTAAAACAGTAATAATTGCTCGAACATCATTCCATTCAAACTTGTAAGCTTCCCTAATCCCAAAAAACTCTTTCATTTTTTTATTTTCCTTTCCTTTTCTGTATTTTTATTATAACAAAAAATATTATAGTTGTCAAGTATTTTTTGGAAAAAATGCCCGGGCCGCCAAGGGTATGAGGTCAATTAGACCACACACCCTTTTCACAATTTGCATTTTTTGCCATACAAGCGAGAAAAATTTCCTTTTCAATTAATACATCAGCAAGTCCTGTATGCTCTTCCTCAAAATCATTCTTTCCGCTAATGTATCTATACAGAATTTCTGCGGTCAGTCGAGGAGAACCATTTTTCAGAGTATAACCATTTTCAGAACAAAACTTTTTATAGTTTTCATCATGTCCAAAAGTCTGTCTTGCCATTTTGAGAGTATCCCAAAG
>ODAI011206881.1_pt1 | contig 17573 bp, 16 predicted proteins | sample 1539321 | NCBI WGS metagenome assembly ODAI01 (sample SAMN02144231, study PRJEB22623) | gut metagenome | biome: sheep rumen | host: Ovis aries | place: New Zealand | reverse complement strand
TTGAAGAAGGAAAAATCTATGGATGAAATCATATTGAAAGACTCCTCTCCGGAGGACATTTATTACGAGCATAACCTTTCGGATGAAAGCTTGTCCGACTGTTTAGAATTTTTAATAAGAACAACCCCGACAACAATGCCGGAATGGATGGATTGAAAATTCATTGAAAGGAGAAAAAATGAACGAAATTCTTTTGGGAATATCTGGGCTACCCCAAGAACGAGCCAGAAACTGCGTACAAGAACTAACTCCGATTGCCAACGGTAACTTCAAAAAATCCGTTAACGGAAATTTACTGTTCTTGGAAACATCCCAACGACAAAAATATCGAAGTGTTATTTTCTGCAGCGATTCACAATCACCAATTATCGATAAAATTTGGATAGGATCGCAAATTAATGTTGGATGCATACAAAGTTTATGGCAAATAATTCGTCCGGGCGAAACAATTTTGGATTTAATCCGTCCGGCTGTTTCCGATTCGATCCATGTAATAAACACTTTGGGAGAGAATGTTATGCACTCAATTTCGGGAAACCGTATTCTCCTCAAAAAATCGAGTCCCCAGAAAACATTCGTCAGCTTTAGACCTTGGTTAACGATGTTGGTAACAAATTTTTCCATGAAAACCAACGAATGGAAAATGGAAAGCGGTTGGGAATTAGAATCGGAAGAAATCTAAAATAAAAATTTGAATTCGAAACATATACATAAAATAGTAGGAATAAAAATTATGAAAAAAAAAGAAATTTACAAAAATTTAATGAAACAATTACGAAATATAAGAATTTATCTGAGAAAAATTAGCGTTATCTGTTCAAAAATAGACAGATTACGTAAACAATATTCAGAACTACAAAAACGTTATACTCGAAAGAATGATTATTCATTCTTTCATAACAAACCAGGGAAAACTGCCTTCCCCAGCATAGAAATATAAGGAGAGTCGGAGATATGACTGATATGGGAATTACGAATTTCGTAAAACTAAAATTACATACTCGTTTTTTCCTTTCTGCGATTTTCGCTATATCCCAAATAAAACGTGCATGGTATCAAAATCAAAGCGCCAATGTAAACATTTTTTCCGGGAATTTCAAAGAAAAACACAAAGGCAAGAAATGCGCTTATCAACAATTCCAGATAACGATATGGTGCGACAGCGGAAACATCAACCAGGCTAAAAGCCTTAAAAATAAAATACTGAATGAGGTTTCCGCCCAACCCCAAAAGAAACAACATCATCAGCTCAAACTGTGTCGGAAATACCCAAACATGATAAGCGGACGGAAAAGACACAATACTTGTTACAAGAGCAAAATAAAACAACATCGTAATGCGATTTTCCTCTGCTTTAACCATCTTTTTTATGAGGATATCTTGCAAAGCAAAAAGAAAGGCTGCTCCGATCGGAACACAATAGAGAATATCAAAATGAAATTCGTCGTTGGAATTCCATGTAGTAATAACCGTCAATCCGACGAAGCCGATCAAAGTTGCAATCCATCGAAAACTTGTTACATTTTCTCCCAGAAAAATTTTGGACAAAACCAACGAAAACAAAGGAATTGTCCAAAGGATAATTACAACTTCAGCCAGAGGCAATTGAATAACAGCGTAGATGTAGAGGAAAAAACTTACAGCACCGAAAATTCCACGAACAACATTCAAAAAAATTTGGTTTGTTTTGAATGCGGATTTGCCATGAGCAATTACAAAAGGCAACAAAGTAACCAAGCCAAAAAAGAACCGGAAGAAGGTTACTTCAAAAGCGTCCAGCCTTTGTCCCATGAATTTCGAAACAATATCATTGGCACAACTGACAAACATCTGACAGAAAAAAAACGCGATTCCCTGCCAATATTTACTCAAGGTCATAAACTCTCCGATGAAAAAAGTAGGTTATTTATAACATTTATGGTGAAAAATGAAAATATTTTTTAATTGGTGCGATAACTTCAACGATAATTCCGAATGGAACAACGACGAAGAGATTTTCTCTCTTAAAATTGTCCAACGGGAAGGAAGTTTCGCAACGGCTAGAGTGGTTATCAAAACAAAAAAACTCGAACATAAATTTGCTCGAATCGGAATAGAAAAAAATGGCAAAATAAAAACAATCTTTCGAGGAAAGCTGATTTCTTTCCCCTTAAGTTATGATGATTCAGTCATGACCATCGAAATTTTATCGGAGCCAAGTGATTATCAAGAGCAACTTCAAGACTTTATTAAAAAAAATCGAGAAATGTATGATGCAAAAAATCCTAAAATTATATTTGATGATTTGTTTTTTTCCGAAAAAGATAATCCGACTATTTTTTTGGAGGGATCAAGTAAGATTTTTTATTGGAATATGTCTACGGGTAAATTATCTCTATCGGACATTAATCGAGGAGAGAAAATTTTTGAAATCTCGAAACAAGATATTCTGAAAAATTCAGTTCAAATAAAATTGGCTCGAGAACCTTATGGTGAAATTCGACTTAATCTTTCGGCGAGTTGGACTCAAAAGGTTTATGGATATATCAATTTGATGCCAATGATCGCACAACAATTTCGTTTTAATCGATTAAACTCCTTTACGAATCTTGCCCCGTATTTTCGAAACAGTTCTCAGAATGGATATTCGTTAATCTTTAACAATGTAAAAGCAATAAATCCGAACGGAGGAGGAATTTTGAATAGATTTCCAGAAGTTTCTAGTCCGATAAAAATTAAAAATAATCATTATGAAAAATCCGTAAAATTCCGCCGATTTTATTTTGATGGAAAATTCGTTTTAGGATGGGAATATCATCAAAAGCGAACAGAAAATGTTTGTCTGTCAATTCGCGATAAAAATCACTCTCGGCGCAAGGATATTTCCATAAAATTAGGAGCAATTCAACTGTCGAAAAATTATCCAAGATGGTACGCTTTCGCAAATTACCAGCGCGCTGATCGGATAATTTATGATGGATGGATCTATGAATGTAACGTTCCTCACAATTCAAATGAAAACTTTGATGAAACTAAATGGCAAAAAATAAAAAGGGTTCCCGATGCATTAGAAAATGACCAACTTAGTTCATTTTTCGCTACGGATAGAGGCAAGTCAGCGATTCGATATGCTTTACGAAAAGCCGCTGCACTTGTAAATTTTTCGCGACGTTATGTGACAATAAATTTTAGCTTAGATGCGAACAAATTTCCTGAAATTTCCGTAAATGATTCGATCAAATTTTTAGATCTGTATCCACAGCCAGCTACGGCAAAGGTAATTCAAACTAAACTAATTTTGAATGAAAAAAATAGATTGATGAATATATCCGTCGGATACTCTCCGGACAATATTACTGATATTTTCGAACTTGTGGAGAATTACAATTTGGAAATAAATCAGGATGAAGATCAAATAGAAATTTCGGATATCGTGAAAAACATTTCAATTGAAAATGATCCCGAATCACAAGAAAATTTACTGACTTCACAAACCTTTTCCTCGGAATCTGCTGCCATAAATTTTTTAAAGAAACATCCGACAAAAATTCATGTCGATTTACATCCTATCAGTCAGAAACGAGAAATTGTTCGCACCATAAACCTAAAAAATGTGGAGATATAATATGATAATAAGAAGCATAAGAAATTTCGGAAAAACATATGAACAAGTTGCAAATATAATCTCCGACACGGAGGAATTAATTCGAAGTAAAGCAACATTAGATTTTGAACCGGATGATTGCGAAGTTGAATTGTCCAGAGATTTTCCGGAGACAATTTACCTACGGTCATCATTAAATCCAATCAGAATACGAGAATCCACTAAATTGATTCGATCAGATTCAGGAGTGGACTTTGTGATCGAAAATATTTATGATCCCAGATTTTTTCATTCGGAATCAGAAGTGAAAAATCATTTTTGCAAATCTGTCTCGATAGTTTATGAAGGTACGGGATATTATATAAAAGATAATAGAAAATTTGATTTTTCCGATCGATATTTTGAAAATTTCGAGTTAGATTTTCCCGACGAATTATTTCGAATGGATTTTCAAATTTGTGAGGAAAATTTTTTATACGAAAAAGTCGAAAACTTAAAAATTTCCATCAATCATAATGAAAAATATTCCAATATTTTTTATCCGTACGGGGGATTTTATTTTTATGGATGCCATCCTAAACACATTGAACCTTGCCTTTGCCGTGCGCAATTTGAACAAAAAAATTTGTTGATAAAATCGTACACTTTCTCATCATTGTTAAATAAAAACATTGATGTTACGCAATCCGATCAAAGAAATAATAAAATAGAATTTAAAGAATCTCCACACATCGGTCTGTACGAAAAAATCAAAAACGGAACAATAAAAATTAAGCTCAAAAACAAAGAAGAAGCTATTTTCAAAAGTACCGCAGTTTTTAATTTAGAAAACACAAATTTAATTACAATAAAATTTATAAAGGAAGAAAAATGAATAACGATTTAAAAATTTTAGCAAAAACAATTTATGGAGAAGCTCGGGGTGAATTGAACAACTTCGGACTGGCTCCACTGATTGCCGTTGGTAACGTCGTATTGAATCGCTTTCGAAAAAAATTCGCTAAATCGATAGCTGACGTCTGCCTCGCACCATACCAATTTTCGTGTTGGAATCGAAAAGATCCAAATTATGAAAAATTAAAAAATTTGGATGAATCTTCATCTATTTTTAAAACATGTTTAGACATTGCAGAAAATTTAATTGAAGGAAAATGGCCTGATTTAACCGATGGATGTGATCATTACCACGCAAAATCAATCAAACCGTATTGGGCAGGAGGTCTAACTCCAAAACGCATTTTCGGAAATCATTTATTTTATAGTTTAAAAAATTTTCTCAGCAAAAATGGGAAATAGGAGAAGGCAAATATGGATGTTTTAAATTCAAAAAGTAACCAAATACGAGAAATGAATGCTCGTGAAAAAAATAAAAGACGATATTTCATGATAGTAGGAGCAAGTTGTGGCCTTGTTTTATGTCTGACAACTTTGGTAATTTTCAAAAAGGAAATGTCAGAAGAAATCACCGGAATAATTTATACAATTGCCGGAATTTTCGGTGTATGTCTGACCGAAGCATATAATTTCGAATTTGGATTTTTTAAAAAAAAGTTTCGTAATAAAAACAAGCTAAAGAAAAATCAAAAATAAAGACAAAAAACGCGGAATTCTGAGACATAGAAAAATTGACGCTTTTAAACTACAATAGACATGTTAAATACCGTGAGGATTAATAATGGATTTTGAAAGTTTGCTTTGGGCGATTCCTTTTCTGGGAATAATTTTTTCCATGTCTTTTCTTCCGCTGGTTGCTCCAAATTTTTGGGAAAAGTATGGAAGCTTGATTCCGTTTGGATGGACCGCGATTTATCTAATCTGTATTGCGTGGGTTTTCGGTTTTCAGGAATTATTACCGGCAACTTTCGAACCCTTACTCAGCGAGTATGTTTCTTTCATCATCCAGATTGCAACGCTATATATAGTCGCAGGGGGAATTTTTATTGATTTTCCTAACGGAAAAGGTCCCATTTTTAATACAATGCTCCTGTTTTTTGGATCATTGCTGGCCGGATGGATAGGAACGACAGGAGCTGCGATGCTTTTGATTCGACCGTTTTTGAGAGCAAATGCAAAGAGAAAATACCGAATTCATCTAATGGTTTTCTTCATATTTTTGGTTGCTAATATAGGGGGAGCAGCAACTCCGTTGGGCGATCCTCCTTTATTTATCGGATTTCTAAAAGGTATTGATTTCTTTTGGTTTATCCAGCATTTATCTCCAGTTTTGTTTGGAACGATTTTTGTTCTTTGTGGGTTGTTTTATGTCCTCGATACGATTCTATTCAAAAAAGAAACCGGTCGTTTCGAAACGATTCACGATAACGTGTCTTTTATAATTAAAGGAGGAAGAAATTTATTTCTTCTCGTTCTAATTTTGCTCACCGTGATTTTATGTCAATTTGAGGGATCATTCAGATTTGCAGATGAAACTTATAACTATTCTTCAGTTTTGCGCAATATGACTTTGTCAGCAATAGCTTTTCTTTCGCTGAAACTTACTCATAAAAATATCCGAGAGAAAAACGGATTTACTTTTGCACCAATACGAGAAGTCGCAGAATTTTTCATAGCGATTTTCATAACAGTTGCCCCTATCCTTTCAATCTTATCCAAGGGTGAGAATGGTGCAATGGCAATGATCTTCAATTGGATCGCTCCTGGCAAAGAATTCGTCCTGAGCAAATGTTTCTGGGCGAGCGGACTTCTTTCATCTGTGTTGGACAACGCGCCAACCTTCTTAATCTTCTTCCATCTCGCTTCAGGAAATGCTGCTGAATTAATGACAACCAAAGCAGCAATTTTGACATCGTTCTCGATCTCTACAGTGTTCATGGGAGCACTAACCTACATCGGAAATGCGCCAAATTTAATGATACGTTCGATCTCAGAACAGCATGGAATAAAGGTTCCGTCTTTTCTCGGATATATGGGGTGGTCAATCGGAATTTTAGCTCCGATATTTTTAGTAATTTCGTGGTTGTTGTGAAAAATTTTGTACGGAAAAGTTAACCGTCCATTTTGAACTAGACAGAGCCCCCTAGAACCCGCTCTGAGGAAAACCGCATAAAATGTTTAAAAAGATTAAAGATTTTGTTAACCGGATTATTAGCCGAGAGGGGTGTCAAAATTCACTGACACTTTAACGTATACAAATAAATTCTGTGCGAGTCGCGTTGAGATTTTATTGGGGTGGATCTTCACTAAATAATCCCATTTTCGGAATGAAGACTACGACAGTGTTGAAAAAAGCATACGGGTTTTTTATTCTACATTTGGGAGTAATTGCATACAATCCTAAGGCTTCCTTCAAAGAGCTTTTTTGGTTTCCGACATTATCCTTAAAATATGTATTCCATTCCGAGAACAGCTCCACAATGACCTTTATCTCTCCCGAATCAATCTTTAAATTGGGATAGATTTCCGACGCTGAAGCATTTGTTTTATAATTAATTATTGAGTTATTTACTCCTGCTTGTGTCACATCATGCAGCAATGTTTCTGGAGATATTACGGAATCACTGTTTGTCCATACTCCTGCTCTCCACAAACACGAAGCCTTACCATTTTCTATTCCTTTAACACAATAAATATTTGCAAGTGGCAAATGAAATATCCCATGTCCTTTTCCAGAATAATACATTGTTTTTCCAGGGTACATAGTTTGATGCGATACAGCAAAGGCATATGTAAAATCAGTTTGTGTTATCCTCTTATCCGTTCTTTTTTGCGAAATATTTTGAATTACATTCGCCATCTGTTGTGCCATAAATTCACTTTGCGAATAATATCTTTTTATCTTAATTAAATCGTTGATATAGAACAGCAAAATAATCAGAATGGGCATGCAGACAGCGAACTCGATGAGAATGGAGCCTTTGCATGGAGCTCCCGCGAACTGTATTGATGACCTCTTGATTCTGCAACACCGAGTGGCACGGAAAACCACTTCCCCAATTCTATCATACTCCGTAAATGTTAATTTTTGGTAAAGATGTTTTAAATTTTTGAGCGTTTTAGAAAGATAACAATATGATTTATAACGATTTTTTAGGTCCTTACCCCCCCCCGTCAAATACCTTTTTGGCAAACCATTTCATCACACACTCCTCATCACAAAGACTTATACAATAGGTATTCTCACAGGAATTGTTTAATCTTTCGTTAATTTCTCATTCAAACTCTCGAGTAATCTATTTTTTCAAACTTCCTGAAAAATCACAAAAAAGTAATTGCTTTCGTCCGTAATACATAACGGAGATCATCTAATAAAAAAGAAAGAAGGAATTTTCAACAAAAGAAAATTCCCTGAAAAAATGAAAAATGAATTCTTCTTTAACCACTTCCTATGATTGTTTTTCGTCAATCGAATCGAAATTCTTCACATTATCACGCGGAGGACGCTTTGCTCCTTCCAACAAATTCGACATGAGACTTATAGCGTGATCCACATTCAATTTTATGATATCAGCATCGCTATTAAGTTTTTCGCAGAGAACACTTATGTTTTCTAGCTTCTTTTTAATAGGCACTGCTAACTTTGTCCAATCCTTCACTGAAATCAGTATCTTCAAAATGTTTTGCAGTCCATTGGTAATCGTGTAGAGATCTTTTTCTGTTCCCCCCAGATTCAAAATCTTAGTTTTTGAAGCAGCTACAAGCACGGATTTGTCAACAATCTTAAGCTCTTTGCTTTTTGCGAAATCATACCTCGGACTACGGTAATCAAAACCGACTAAAGCTCTTAAAATAACTCCGATTAATCGAGTTGAAAATCTTCTTTCCTTTTCATTGTCGGCAGTCACTACATCTAAATTACGAACTAGATCCTTCTTTTCTTTTTGTAGCTGTTCTAATTTTTCTTTAAGCTTTTGATTCTCTGTAATTTGAGAGTCGATATATTTGATAATATCTTCGCTAACCTTCGGAAGCTTTTTTAACTTATCGAAAGTATTTGCATTTTGAAAATCTGTTTCCAAATTTATAAGATTTGCAACCTGACTTTTAAGATCATTATTCAAAAAGGAATTGTTTACGACACTATTCACATCTTTCAGACCTTTGATTTCCTCTATTTGTTCTTCCAATGCTTGGATTTCCGCCAACGATTTCGGATCAATATCCGGAATTTTTTTAATTTTCTCGATGGAATCGGCGGTTTTCACCATATTCTCCAGAGTTTCATATTTGTTGATAACCTCATTTATTTTCTGATTAATACGAGGTATAGCCCGGACTTTTTCGAACGCATCTGCATCTTCAACCGCATTGATAAGATTCAAAGTCTTCTGAACTTCTTCTTTTCCCGAAGGATTCAATCCTAAAAGATTTTTTACTCTTTCTAAAGTATCCGCCTTTTCGAGACTCGATTCTAAGGAAACCAGATAATCAACTCTTCTTTTGGCCTGATCTATATCTTTTTTATTTCCTTTGATTTTCTCTGAGTCAACCTTTTCATTATGATTTGACTGCCCCACTGTTTTTAATAATTTTAAAATATCGTACTGGAGAAGTCTCACTTCATCCTGCACATACTCATTATCGTAAATTGCCTGTATATCCGAAAATTCAGGGAACTCTTTTTTATCAACCTTCACTTCTTCAGAGTCTTTCCTCTGGGTATCAATTTCCTGATTTTCTGCAAAAGCCCCAGATAAAAACACAACGCTGAACAACATACAAAATACTTTCTTCATTTCCAACATCCATACTAACTTTATAATTATTATAAGAGGCACAAGTTGAAATTTAGTTAACAAAATGAAGATTCCTTGATTTAATTTATATCTCGTGATTAAATTGCGAGTTGATGTCTCATAATTGAGTGTATTGGATAAAGATATGGACAAATTTAAGATCGGACCATTTCGAGCAACTGCACTGGTAGCCGGAAATATGATCGGATCCGGTATTTTAGTGGCTCCAGCGTTATTAGCACCTTACGGGCAAATGTCTTTGATCGGTTGGATTTTAACTACAATTGGAGCTCTCGCTTTGGCGTTGGCTTTTTCGAAATTAGCGATTTGGATTCCGAATTCTGGAGGGCCTTACACATATGTTAAGCACGTATTTGGAGATTTTGTCGGATTTCAGATGGCGTGGGGATACTGGATCAGTTCTTGGTGCGGAAGTGTTTCACTTTTAGTCGGAACATTACAATACATATCTGTTTTCGCTCCGGAATTTGTCGGTAACTCAACCTATTCTATGATTTTCGGATTGAGTATGATCTGGCTTTTTACTTACTTCAACATTAGAGGACTGAAAGAAACGACTTTCGTTGGGATCATTGTATTTCTAATAAAGGTTGTTCCTCTGGTACTTATTGCTGCTGTTGGAATTTTTTATGCAGATTTTTCGAGAGTGTTTACTTTCGAAAAGTGTGACTGGTCATCGCTGGGAAGTATGTCAACTGTGCTGCTTTGGGCATTTATCGGATTAGAATCAGCGACTATTCCGTCGGAAGATGTTCGTACTCCCGAAAAAACAATTCCTATTGCAACGATTGCTGGAGTACTGATCACAGCAGCGGTTTATATCATGGGAACGATTGTCATCACAGGAGTAATGCCGCAAGCAGAATTGATTAAGTCGGCTGCTCCATACGTAGATTCGGCGGCAAAGATTTTCGGATATCCGGGATACTTATTTATGATAATCACGGGAATTATCGGACTGGCTGGATCTCTAAACGGATGGATTTTAATCCAAGGGCAAGTGCCTTACGCTGCAGCAAAAGAAGGATTATTTCCTGAGATATTTTTGAAGAAAAATAAAAATGACGTTCCGTATGGAGTTGTGATCGGAAGTATTTTGATGTCGATAATGTTTATTCTGACTTATCAAGAATCATTGGTTGAAAATCTGCGTTTACTAATTGATATTTCCGTACTGGCGATGTTACTTCCGTATTTTTATTCCGTCATAGCCTATGGTTATCTGGCAGTGATGAAAAAAGATGAATTATCGAATCCTGAAAAATTTTGCATGCCAATTATCGGAATCATCGCATTTATATACTGTTTTATTTCCATCATCGGAGCAGGAAAAGAGTTGGTATGTCTTTGCTTTCTGATTTTCTTGATTAGCGTGCCTTTTTATTGTTTTGTCAGGAAAAAGACATTATATTAGTATCAGCTTAGGAGATTCACTGTGGAATTGAAAGTTTACCCTGATCCTATTTTGGCTCAGAAGTGTGCAGATGTTGAGATTGGAGACACGAGCGTTCTCCCGATTCTAGAGGAGATGAGCAAAAAACTCTACGAGTGGGAAGGTGCCGGATTGGCAGCTCCGCAGGTCGGGGTTTTGAAAAAGCTCGTTGTAATTGATGTTCGCGAAGATCCCGCAACATTGTATAAGATGATTAATCCGAAAATTGTGTGGAAATCGGAAGAATTAGTTGATTCAAAAGAGGGGTGTCTGTCTTTGCCCGGATTGAGAGATACTGTCGTTCGCCACGAAAGGGTTCGGGTCGAATATTATGACACAAATTTCGAAAAGCAGATTGTTGATGGAGAAGGATTTTTAGCTTGTTGTTTTCAACATGAATTAGACCACTTAAACGGAAAATTATACATCGATCATTTGAGTCGTTTAAAAAGAGGAAGATTCCTTTCTAAATTCAAAAAATTGCAAAAAGAAAAATCAGAAAAAGAGACAACAGAGGATGAGGAATAAGCGCCTGATTTTCATGGGGTCGACGGAATTTTCGTTGGCCTCGTTGAAAAAATTATATGAAGATAGATTTAACATTGTAGCGGTCTATACCCGTGAACCAAAGCCGGTAGGACGTCATTATAAATTAACGAAAACTATCGTTCATGAATTTGCGGAATCAAAAAATATTCCCGTTTATACTCCGAAAACTTTCCAAGATGGGTTGCAGCTGGAGATTTTCGCTGGTCTCAAGCCAGATGTCGCGGTAGTGTCAGCATATGGATTGATAATTCCGCAAGTCATACTGGATATAGTTACTTTTATTAATATACATGCGTCATTACTTCCGAGATGGCGTGGAGCTGCTCCGATTCAACGAGCAATTCTTGCCGGCGATGATGAAACAGGCATTTCAATCATGAAAATGGATGCAGGGCTAGATACTGGTGATGTAATTTCAATGAGATCGGTTAAAATCGATGAAGAAATGAATTATCTGCAATTGTCGGAAGTCCTAGCCCATTTAGGCGCTGAAATGATCGAAGAAACCTTGTTGGATTTAGACATGTCTTTAAAAAAAGCCACCAAGCAATTGAAAGAAGGAGCTTGCTACGCCCACAAAATTGATAAAAAAGTGGCGAAGTTTGATTTATCTGACGGCGCGGTTGAAATCGTAAGAAAAGTAAAAGCTTTTGCGCCTGCTCCGGGGGCTTGGACGGAGCTGAACGGCAAACGACTCAAAGTTTTGGATGCTTCACTGGTAAAAAATTGCGAAAATTGTAAAGATGATTTGGTTTTCGAATCTTCGGACGGAAATTGGGTTGCGAAAATTGTTCAGCCGGAAGGCAAAAAGCCAATGTCAGGTCGTGATTTTCGCCGAGGATATTTGAGAAAGTAAGTGTATTTATCAGATTCGATTATTTTAGGGGCAGTTCAAGGAATTACGGAATTTCTTCCGGTAAGTTCAACAGCTCATACTGCTTTATGCAAAAAAATATTTTCGCTGCATCATTTCGGAAGAGATTTTGATATCCTGCTGAATCTCGGAACCTTGCTGGCTTTGATTGCGTATTTTTTTCGAGATTTTATGAAAATTTTTTTCGGCGGACTGAATTTTATTTGCAACAAAAAATCTAAAAACCGAGATTTTTTCCTGATAATTCTGCTGGCAAATCTTCCGACAATTATTCTTTTTGGAATTCTCGAATTTTTAGAGATAAAAGTTGCGTCTGCAAAACTGTCCGCTATCAATTTAATCGTATTTGGTGTGATATTATATTGGTGTGACCAAAAACCTGTGAACAAGAAGGAATTTTCACTAAAAGACGGCATAAAAGTCGGCATTGCACAAATGCTTTCGTATTTGCCAGGAGTCAGTCGCCTCGGAATTTGCTTATCGATGTGTCGATATTTGGGATATGGTCGTCGAGAAAGTTTCAAATTCTCAATGCTACTTTCGATTTTTCCTGTTGCAGGTGCGTGCTGTTTGAAATTGTTGAAAATATTTACAAAACACACAATTGAGTTTAATACCGCAACGGCCGGGATTACTTCAGCCTTCGTTTTCGGGATTGTTTCTCTTTTCATTGTAAACAGATTTTTGAAAAAACATACCTTTACTCTAATCATCATTTACCGAATAATTTTCGGCATTTTCATCTGGTTCCTTTAATTTTCTGAGAAAATTAACTTAACATAAAGATTTATGTGATTAACTATCAGTAGGTTATCAGGATGACGAGATATGTATGTAGATGTAATAATACCAAATTTCGACGAAAGTGGTGAAGAAGTTTTAATTTCGACATGGTACAAGAAAGTAGGAGATAAAATAGCCAAAGGGGAAGTTATAGCAGAATCGGAAACTTCGACAATTGCCTGCGGTATTACATCTGGATATGACTGTTTTCTTTCTAAAATAATAGCAAAAGAAGGAGACATCGTTCCTCAAGGATCAAAGGTTGCCGTCATAGAGGTTGATGTGGAAAAACCAACTCCATTATCGACAGAAAATCTTCGAGAAACTATAAAAGAAGAACTAAAAAATATCCATGTCTCACCAGATACCGAGAATGAACAAAAGGAAATACAAGAACAAAAAACAGATGTAGCCAATCTTGTACAAGATAAAAATGAAGTGTCGACAGAGCAAGAGTCCATTGCAAGGGAAGCCGCTGCCGCCTCGCGTGCGGAAAGGCGTCAAGCTCTACGTGACATGGAAGATGGGAAAATAAGTGCGGACGAAATTGAAAAAATGCGCGCACAACGTGAAGCAGAACAAAACACCAGGAAAGTCCCTCAAAACGAAGTGAAAAAAGAAGAAACAGCAGAAAAAGAGCCTGAAGAATACACATTATCGGTTTCATCAGATAACCAGTCCAATGATCTGGTTGCGGAAACAATTGATGACATTATTGATGAAGAAAATGATTTAATGGATGAAAATCTAATACTCGATAAAACGCTGGGGAAAGAAGTAGAAAAAGAGGAAGAAACAAAGGATTCCTCAGAAGGGAAAAAGAGCATAGTTACAAGTTTTACAGAGCAGGCGGAAAAGGAATTCAGAAGCATTCTCAAAGACGCAGAATTGCGAGCGCAAAATGAAGCAAATAAGCTACGCGAAAAAATTATCGAAGACGCTAGGGTTTCAGCTTTGGCTGAGAGCGAAGTGATGAAGGCGAAAATTCTTAAAGAATACGAAGATAGAGCATCAAAAGACGCGGGGAAAATGCATAAAAAAATCGTCCAGGGTTCCATTTCGGAAGCACAAAACACTCGAGCAAAACTGATAGAAGAAGCTAAAGCTGAAGCAATTAATGAAGCGAATGAAATCAAATCGAAAATGAAAAAAGAGGCACAAGAAGAAGCAGAAAAAGAAGCAAATTTTATCAAGCAAAATTCTTTGATATATGCCGAAAAACAGGCCAAAACCGAAGCAGATAAAATTTCCAGAGAAATTATCGAAAAGGCAATTGAAGAAGCCAAAGCAGAGGCCAACGAAATTAAGAAAGATATTATAAGATCTGCCGGAAAACATGCGAAAAAAGAATCTGAACAGCTGATAAAAGAAGAACTGCGTCATGCTCGCAAAAAATCACAACTTAAAGCAGAAGAAATTATCTCTTCAGCCATCATTGAAAGTAAAATATGCGCCGATGAAATACGAGAAGAAGTGATCAACAAAACTAAGGCCAGTGTCAAAGAAGTTATGGATAATCTTATGCAATCGGTCCTAGCAGAAAGCCAGCAGGAGGTCAAACAGTCCTCAGACTTAAAAGCAAAGATTGCCGAAAGCATGAAAGAAAGTATCGATCAAGTCATAAATACAAAAGAAAAAATTATGGATGAGATCAATCAAAATCGCGAAAACGCCATGAAAGAAATGAATGAAAGCAAGGATCAAATGATTGGAGGCATAAAAGAAAGTATCGATCAGGTTATGGACACTAAAAACAAAATTATGGATGAGATCAATCAAAATCGTGAAAACACAATGAAAGAAATCAATGAAAGCAAAGATCAAACAATTGGAGGTATAAAAGAGAGTATCGATCAAGCAGTCAAATTGAAAGAAAAATTAACTGAAGAAATTAAAGATCACTTGGATGAAGCTACTAAAGTCAAGGAGAAGTTATCAGAAAAGATAAAAGAAAATATAAATCAGGATTTACACCTTAAGAATGAAATTCTTGAAGAGATGAAGCATCATTACGACAAAGTATGCGAAGATATTTCTGATCATATACGTAAAACGGTGGACGAAGTAAAAAATGAGATTTTAGTTAATGCCGATAAAAAAATTCAGGAAATTCAAAACTCCTGCCAGACCCGAGACATCACTGGAGAAATTATCGAAGAAAGAATAAATGCAAAACAAAACGAAATTGTAGAGAAATTGCAGGAACTAAAAGATATTCAAGAAAAAAATGCAAAACAAGAAGTGAAAACTACTGAACAGTGTGTTAACCAAGAACTTCAGAAAGATCTGCAAAATCCAAATATGGATAAAGAAATTTCAAAGAAAAAAACAGATGAAAAAGAAGACGATTTTGTGAAAAAATTACTTAATATAGAGGAAGACAATGGTGGTACTCCGGAAATGTATGCAAATAATTGGAGAAAACCTAAGTTTTTCTATTCACCGGATGATCAAAGAGAGAACATAGATTTTCTCAGACAAAGAATTTCCGAGAGAATGAAGGATGCTTACGATTCTTCGGTAATCGCGACTATTTCTAATGAAGTGGATATGTCCTCGATTATCTCTCTGGAAAAGGCCTTCGGCGAGGCATTTTCGAAAAAATATAATACTCGTCTCGGGTTTACTCCTTTCTTTATAATGGCTGCTGTAGAAACGCTAAAACGTTATAAAGTATTTAACGCCCATGTGCATGAAGATGAGATTATATACAAAAATCATTTTGATATTTCCGTAATCACTTGCGGAAACGATGGCATTTCCGCACCGGTAATTCGAGAAGCGGATAAATTGAACTTTGCAGAAATCGAAAAGAAAATGATTACATTGTCTCGCCGAGCCGTTGAAGGAACTTTGTCCTTAGAAGAAGTTTCAAATGGTACTTTCACCGTAGTAAACGCAGGAATGTACGGATCTCTCATGGGAACAGATATTCTTACGCCTCCGCAGGTCGCAACATTGAGTGTGCACAAAATGCATAATCGTCCTGTTGCAACAGACGAAGGGGTCGAGATAAAACCGATGTTGTATATCTCGTTGTCTTACGATCACCGAGTTGCTGACACCAAATTGGCTGCTGAATTTCTGAGTAATGTCAAAAATTATGTGGAAAATCCCGGCTGGCAGCTGTTGGGACTGTAAATTGTTAAATATCGAGTAATATCATCAGCGCGAGAACTTATCTCCTTGTTTTGTTCTCGCGTTTTTTAAGATATGGAAAAAGTCTCAATGTTCATATATTGTTCACGGTCGCTGACAGGATCTGCTTACCTTGAGCTATTTTGTCTCACGACGGATAATTTTCCAAATCAAATAACCCCTGTTTCGGTGTGAAAATTACAACAGATTGAAACATATAACTCCACTCGCCATTTTTAAGCATCGGAGGATCAACAAAGCGCAGACCTAAGGCAACCTTATCTGAAGTATTTCCGTATTCGCTGGAATTTTTTCTTTCAAACAATGCATTAACGATGATTTTCTTTTCTCCGGGACCTATTTTGAGTGTCGGATAAATATTGGCTGGAGAAGTATTGGTTAAAAATTTTATGACACTTCCTGGTTTATTGTTTTTGGCCGATTCGTAATAGGTGTTGCTGGGATCTTCGTACATTGTTAATCTTATCCGCCATTTACAAGAAGCATTTCCGTCGCCAAGACCTTCCACATAATAGATTTCAGTCACAGGTTTATGTCCCATCGAAAAACTCGAATCCTTCCGAAAAATACTCGCTCCCGGATAAACAGTCTTCCAGGCGAGAGCATGCATATTCGCGATATCTTGTTTTGTTATTTTCTTATCCGTCCGTTTTTGCGAAATATTCTGCAAAATATTCGCCATTTGCTGTGCAACGAATTCAGTCTGCGAGAGTGTTCTTTTAATTTTTACTAAATCATTGATATAAAACAGCAAAATAATCAAAATGGGCATACAAACGGCGAATTCGATCAGGATTGCTCCTTTGGAATTGAGTAATTTTTTTTCGCAAAATATTTTCCGAAATAACCAAACTTTGGAGGTGTCACACCCGATGCGAAGGACCTCTTCATTGCTCCAAAAATTGGAACCATCAGATCGGAAAAAAAATTTAGTGGCGCGAAAGCCTACTCCTCCGTTTTTATTATATCGCTCAAATCTTAATTTTTCGTTAACCAGCGTGACGCTGGACCCGGTATTTTTTTCTGTACATCGATCCGACGGTTTGCTTGTTTTTTCTGCTAAGATTTTTCTGATTTTTACAAAATCAAAGGTTTTGAAGAAATAACAATATGATTTACAACGATTTTTTAGGTCCTTACCCCCCCCCGTCAAATGCCTTTTTGACAAACCACTTCATTCTTAATCTCCTCTACAAAAACTCGTACTTTAATATTCTCGCAATTATTGGTTAACAATTGGTTAAAAAATACCTCTATCCTAAGTTGTAATTTTAAGGAAATAATCACCATCCCTAAACGATGTTCCAGTAAAAACCGCCCCCATCCTTTTATAGTATTGGAAGGGGGCGAATGGAGTAAGATATAATGAAGAAAAAAATTGAACTGATTTTATTAAGCTTGGCAGTGTGTTACTTTCCCATGTCTTAAGACATAGTATCATCACCGCTGAGGACTTTCGCTTTCCAGTTCGGGATGGGA
>ODAI012583882.1_pt1 | contig 17574 bp, 16 predicted proteins | sample 1539321 | NCBI WGS metagenome assembly ODAI01 (sample SAMN02144231, study PRJEB22623) | gut metagenome | biome: sheep rumen | host: Ovis aries | place: New Zealand | reverse complement strand
TCAAGAAGCTCAAAAAGGCAGGCGTGTGGGAGTCGGAACTGATCAGGGTGCCGATCGCGGCGCAGGGGGACCCGGAGGAGGCGCCGTATTATCCGTCGATGCTGATCGTGGTGGAGAGCGAGAGCGCCTTTATGCTCCCGCAGCCGCCGGTGGTCGGCGCGGATTATGACCCGCAGGAGATGCTGCAGGAATTTGCGAACGCGATGAAGACGATAGAATGCCGCCCGAAGGAGATCAGATGCCGCGATGAGCGGACATTTGCGCTGATCGGGGACTTCTGCAGGAAGGCGGGGATCAAGTGCAGCGTTTATGAAGGTGAGATGCCTGCGCTCGATGAGTGCGAGGATTCCATGCTGGATCACTTTGCGGGATTTGGCGGCGATGAGTTTGAGGATGAGTTCGGGGATGAGCTCGGGGATGAATTCGGAGGCCCGTTCGCGGATGAGCCTTGGGGTGTGCCCGGTGAGGCGTTTGGGGATGCTTCCGGGGGAACGGGAGATCCTGAAATTGATGAGGCTTTGATGATCCTTCTCAATATGAGCCGGGAGGAGCTTCGAATGCTGCCGAAGCCGCTGATCAGGCAGGTGAAGGCAATCATCAGGCAGGGACTCTTGCCGGAGGAGATAGCGGCGAAGCTTAGTGAGAAGCTGAAGGGGATCTGAGGCGGCCGGAAGGCCGCGATCATAGGCCGGGCCTGCGGTCGCGAGGTGCGATCACAGCCCGGGCCTGCCGGTCGCGGGGCAAGATCGTCATGAGAAAGGAGAAAAAAACATGTCTACGTGGTATTATGTTGTTGTCAGTTTTGACGGTGATTATGTGAACCTTCGTCGGACGGATATTGCGTCTGACGAACTGAAGCTGGTGGCGAGGGCGCTCCTTCCGGCAGAGATCAGAGTGGGCAGCAAATTGAAGTATGAGATGTTCCAGTATGAACTGATCGGCTGATGCGGCGGCTGCGATCAGTGGCCACTGCAATCAGAGGTCACAGTTGAAAAGAGCGCCGGTGACGGTATTTTGACCCTTGAGAGGGAAGGATGAGAACAATCAGAGTTGTGGCTGCAGTGATCAGGGACGGAGACCGGATCTTCGCGACGGCCAGGGGCTATGGCGAGTATAAAGGCGGATGGGAGTTCCCGGGCGGAAAGATCGAGCCGGGAGAGACGGCCCGGGAGGCGCTGGCGCGGGAGATCAGAGAGGAATTGGACACCGAGATCTGCGTCGGGGAACTGATCGACACGATCGAATACGACTATCCTTCGTTCCACCTGTCGATGGACTGCTTCTGGTGCACTGTCCGGGAGGGGACGCTCACGCTGAGGGAGGCGGAAGAGGCCAGGTGGCTGACCGCCGACACGATCGACAGTGTGGATTGGCTCCCCGCGGACCGGGGACTGATCGGGAAGGTCAAAAGAGAGATCGGCGGGTGATCAGCCGGCGCGACCGGAAGGCCGCGACCGGTAGGCCCGGGCTGTGATCGCGGTGCTGAAAGGCCGGACTGTGTATGGAAGAAAGACTTCAGAATTATCCCAAAGTTCATGAAAAGCCTGCGGATAGCCTGTCTTTTGACAGGCTTGATGCGCTGTGGGAGCGCTACCCCCAATACCACGAGATGGCGCCGTTCACCACGCTGGACGCGCTGCTGGAGGAGCACGAGTCCTACGCGAAGGACCTGGGCGAACTGAGGGAGGAATATGAAGCCAACCGATACGACAGATTCCTGGTGCAGCTCTCATGGGCGGACCTGCCTTACCGGTACGCGACCAGGCGGCTGATCGAAACGAACGGACCGGGCGGCCCGGCCGAAGCGGCCAATCCCTATGTTGAAGCTTTCATGGCGCAGTTCGCGGAGCTCGATACCGACAGACAGGCCTGCTTCCTGTTCCCTGAGAGTTTCGTCTCTCAGTTTTTTGTCGTGGCGGAGGTGTGCAAGAGGGCGGCTTCCTTCCGCGCGATCCGGAACCTCTTCCCCGACGAGGACAAGGTGCACTATCTGGCGGTGTTCGAGAAGACCGACATGGATGACGTCCTTCTCATGTACCACCTGCTCTACACGAACACGTCGCAGGACCTGTTCGGCGGGTATTCCCTCTACGACTACCCGCTTGCCTGGTATCATACGCACCTCTGGGAAGACGGGATCGTTCTCAGATCGCCCTACCTTCCCGACAGACTGGCAAAATATCAAGGCGCCCTGCCTTATTACCACAATCCGGCCAAGACCGTCTACGTCCGCAGGAACATCGCGCATATTCTGGAGAGCGGATACTTTTCTTCGGAGCTGGAGTTCTTTCTGAGCCTGACGCGCGTCATCATGCCGCTTTTCCAGTGGTGGTACACCGACCTCTCGCTCTATGAGGACAAGGACGGCATCCGCACGAACTGGCGGCTTGAGCGGACGAAGATCCGGACGAAGCTGACTGCCGAGGGCGTCATCAAGCCCAAATGGAAGCACGAACTGTCCCTGTTCCACGCGGTCCGGAAAAAGCATCCGGATACTCTGTACCAATACAGGCCCGACTAGCTGGGGAGGCAGAGCCTTGATCTCTATATTCCTTCGCTGCGGACGGCGATCGAGTATCAGGGGATCCAACATTACAGTCCTATTGTGTTTTTTGGCGGGGACGAGGCGCTGCAGCAGAGGCAGGCACTCGACCGGGTCAAAAAACAGCTGTGCGGGGAGAACGATGTCCGGCTGATCGAATGGCCTTATGACACTGAGCCCACGGAAAAGAATGTGCGCGAGATGCTGGGCGAGTGATCACAGGCCCGGGCTGTGATCGCGGTGGCCGACCGCAGGCCGGGGCTGTGATCGCATTATGGGAGAAAAAGAATGTATGTGATTTTTGATATGGACGGTGTTATCATCGATTCGGAAATGGTCTATAGAAGGGGGCACATGAATGCCGCAAGGCTCTATGGACTGCCGGAGGATACTATGCTGGAGGTCTCCAAGAAGGTGACCGGCGTCACGATCGAGATGGAGCATCAGACCATGATAGAGGCTTTTGGGCACCTGCCGCAGTTCGATCAGGATAAGGTGTTCCGCGCATGCAGGCAGTATTTTGACTATATTGTTGAGACGGGGAAAATGGAACTGAAGCCGGGGGCGGAAGAGATCCTTAAGTTCCTGAAGGAGCAGGAGGCGGTCTTGGGACTGGCATCTTCATCGCCGAGGGAACTGATCGACAAGGTACTGGGGAGGAAAGGGATGCTTCGGTATTTTGACGCGGTCGTGAGCGGGGACATGGTGCAGCGCGGCAAGCCGGACCCGGAGATCTTCCTGAGGTGCGCGGCGGAACTTGGGATCTCCGAGTCGGAATACGGTGAGACCTTCGTGATCGAGGATTCGTACAACGGGATCCGGGCGGCGTATGCGGCCGGGATGCGGCCGGTCATGGTGCCGGATCTGCTGCCGCCGACGGAGGAAATGTATGAGAAGGCTGTAGCGGTGTTTCCATCGCTTGCTGATGTGGAGAAGTGGCTGGCGGGTGGCGCGATCACAGCCCGGGCCTGTGATCGAAACACTTGATCACAGGCCGGGCCTGCCGGTCGGGCCCCGCTATCACCTGCACTTTCTCACAACATGGTATGAGATGCCGGTGATCCTCGATGCCTGCCGGATCCGGACTCCTGATCCGAGCATTTTGTGCAGGGTTTCGTTTCTTTTGTCCAGATCCAGTCTTTGGAACTCTGAAGCGTTTTTGCATCCGGAAATGCGTGTCATTTCGGCTATGGCCTGTCCGTCCGTCAGAGCTTTCTTAAGCGTTCCATCAATATCCATACACTCGTCATTGTTAGGAATTGAATGGAATCTTGTAAATTCATCGCGGCTTAAGAGCGTCGTCATGAATTCACTGTCGATCAGCGGATTCGTAAAATAATTACGAAAACTGCTGAATTCATATTGGTCCGGCGCTTTGCATATTCCGGCCTTGACCGGATTCAGGTGAATGTACCTGACGACCGTGAGCAGATATGGAAGATTATTGACGGGCTTAGACTTATACCGTTCCTGAAAAAGGTGGCCTGTCCGGGAATACTTTTCGTTGTACCAGCGGACATAGCGTGCGCCGAAACCCATGAAAACGTTGCCGAGCGATATTTTGGCAGGCCTGACCAGAAGGTGGATGTGGTTCGACATCAGGCAATATGCCAAAACAGTGAACCCGCAGCTGCGCTGGCTGTCGCCTAATACATAGAGAAATTTGCGGCAGTCCTCGCGGTCTTCGAAGATGCGCTGGTGGTTGTTGCCGATCAGTATGACATGATAGAAACCTGTGGAGCTGTTTCTGCGGACGTGAGACATTGGGTGCGTTCTCCTTTCTTGAAGTCACTTGACGCAGAGCGTAAATTACAGTTCGCTGGTGAGCACAGCAAGTAATTCCGGGCAATATAAGCAATCATAAATAACAAGGGTAACAGGCGTGGAGAGTTCCACAGTGATCGAGCCGGCACGGATCATTTCACGGCTCGCATAGTGTGCTAGACTTGTTGCTTGTATATTATCATATGTAATAGAGAAATCAAGTGCCATTCGAGCCGATCACAGGCCCGGGCTGTGATCACGAGGCGCGACCGCAGGCCCGGGCTGTGATCACGAGGAAGGAACGACACAATGGAATACAGGAAGACGATCATTTTAAAAGACGGCAGGGAATGCATTCTGCGCAACGGAACGGAAAGCGACGGAAAAGCCGTCCTTGACAATTTCATCCTGACACATGAACAGACCGATTATCTGCTCTCTTATCCCGATGAGTCTGAGACTACCCCGGAAGAGGAAAGCGAGTTCCTGAAGAAGAAAACGGAGAGTCCGGACGAGGTCGAGATCATGGCGGAGGGCGACGGCGCTGTTGCCGGACTGGCCGGGATCAGCTCCCTGGGGCGCAGATATAAGGTGCGCCATCGGGTGGATTTTGGCATCAGTGTCGACAGGGCATACTGGGGACTGGGGGTAGGGAGAGCCCTGCTGGAAGCTTGCATCGAGTGCGCCCGGAAAGCCGGTTATGAGCAGATGGAACTGAGCGTGGTCGCGGAGAATCCGCGGGCGATCGCCATGTATGAGAAGGCGGGATTCGTTGAATTCGGCAGAAATCCTTTGGGATTCAGGTCTCGTGTTTCAGGATATCAGGAAGTTGTTTACATGAGACTGGAGCTGTGATCGAGGTGCGATCACAGCCCGGGCCTGCCGGTCGGCCGCCGCGATCACAGCCCGGGCCTGTGATCAAAATTGAGGATTAGAAACTATGATCGAAATTAAAGGAACGTACAATACAGCGAAGATCTTTACCGACACCTGCGACAGCGCGACCATCGCGCAAGTGACGAACCTTATGAACCAGCCCTCCGTGGCCGGTGCGAAGGTCCGCATCATGCCCGACTGCCACGCCGGCGCCGGCTGCGTGATCGGCACGACGATGACTATCACCGACAAGGTCATTCCCAACCTGGTCGGCGTGGACATCGGCTGCGGCATGCTGGCGACCAGGCTCAAGGAGCAGCGCATCGACCTGCCCAAGTTCGACAGCATCTCTCAGGCAGAGGCCCCCGCCGGCATGCGGATGCGCAAAACCCCTCACACCATGTCCGCTGAGATGTCCGCAGACGAGCTCGCATGTTACGGGAAGAGCGGCTGCAAGGTGAACGACGACGTGTTCCGCCTGAGCCTCGGCACGCTCGGCGGCGGCAACCATTTCTGGGAGCTCGACAAGGACGAGGAGGGCAGTATCTGGCTGGTCGTCCACACAGGGTCGCGCCGAAGCGGCAAGGACGTCGCCGAGTACTACCAGAAGCAGGCCTATGAAACCCGCAATACAGCCGGGTCAAAATACAGAGAGCTCCTGCAGCAGAAGCGCGCAGCCTATATTGATGAAGTCAAGGCAGAAGGCAGACAGAAAGAACTCGGCAAGCTCCTTAAGAAGTGGAATGCCGAGCAGTCCAAGGTGCAGATCACCGTTCCGTATGAGGTGGCGTGGTGCGAAGGGCAGGATTTTGACGACTATATACACGACATGAAGATCATGCAGGAGTACGCCAGGCTGAATCGGCGCATCATCACGGAAGTGATCCTGAAAACGTGCAAGCTGCACGCGGTCGAGCAGTTCGAGACGGTACACAACTACATCGATACGGAGCACATGATCCTCAGGAAGGGATCCGTGTCAGCGCGCGCCGGAGAGCGGCTGCTGATCCCGATCAACATGCGGGACGGCGCACTGATCTGTGTCGGCAAGGGAAACCCGGACTGGAACGAGTCGGCGCCGCACGGCGCGGGGCGCCTGATGTCCAGGTCGGAGGCCAAAAACAGCATCTCCATGAAGGAATACAGGGAGTCCATGAGCGGGATCTACACCACGAGCGTGAGCAAAGCGACGCTCGATGAGTCGCCGATGGCTTATAAGCCTATCGATGAGATCATGGCGAATATCGAGCCCACGGCGGAGATCGTGTCGCATATCCGGCCGATCTACAACTTCAAGGCGGGGGATGAGGACTGATCGCAGTGCGGAGGCGGGCGCGATCACAGGCCGGGCCTGCGGTCGGAAAGGTTTTATACAATGCTTTTATTTTTTGATATCGACGGGACACTTTGGAATTACAAAAATGAGATCAGCGAGAAGACCAGGCTCGCCATCCGGAAAGCGAGGGCCAACGGCCACAAATGCTTTATCAATACGGGGAGGGCAAGAGCCTTTGTGACCAACGCGGATCTCCTCGGCATCGGCTTTGACGGGATCGTGTCCGCCTGCGGGACCATGATCGAGTACGGCGGCAGCGTGGTGTTCAACAGGCTTGTCTCCGGCGATGACGCCATAAGGACGGTCGAGACGGTCCGCAAATACGGTTTTAAGCCCATTCTGGAAGGGCCGGAGCACCTCTACCTGGAGCTGAGGGACTTTCAGGACGACATGTACGGCAAAAAAGTGATCGCCGAGATGGGAGACCGCCTCCGCAGTATCGATGCCTGCTGGGGGAAATGGGAATTCGAGAAACTGTCCTGCGCCACAGAAGTGCCGGTCAGGCAAAGAGACGAGTGCTTCGCTCTTTTGGCGGATCTGTATGATTACATGGTCCATTCGGACCAGGTGGTCGAGATGGTCCCAAAGGGATTCGACAAAGGGGTCGGGATCCGGAAGGTGTGCGAGCTTCTGGGCGAAGATATCGCGAACACATTTGCTTTCGGCGACAGTATCAATGACAAGGAAATGCTGCTGGCGGCGGGCGTCGGCGTAGCCATGGGAGAAACATACCACGACCTCTCCGAATATGCGGATTATACCACGACCTCTCTCGAGAACGAGGGGGTGTACAACGCGATGAAACACTTTGAGCTTATCTGAGGCATCCCGGGTATCGGGGCAAAACTGAACAGGAAGTGTTATTATGGAAGAAAAAAGAGGCAAACTGTACGTGGTCGGGATCGGGCCCGGGAACTATGAGAACATGACGCTTAGAGCGGTCAGGGCCCTCGAAGAGAGCGATGTGATCGCGGGCTACACGGTGTATTGCGACCTGGTCAGGGACAGGTTCCCGGACAAAGAATACATTGTCACAGCCATGACGGGCGAGGAAAAGAGGGTCGAGATGGCGCTTTCCGCGGCTTCGGAGGGGAAGACAGTCTCGCTGGTCTGCAGCGGGGATCCGGGAGTGTACGGCATGGCGGGACTCGCGATCTCAAAGGCTGCGGAGCGGCCGGCAGGTCCGCGACCGGCAGGCCCGGGCTGTGATCGCGAAGGCCGACCGCAGGCCGGGCCTGTGATCACACCGCCGCGACCGCAGGCCGGGCCTGCGGTCGAAGTCGAAGTGATCCCCGGCGTGACCGCCGCGCTGAGCGGCGCGGCGCTTCTCGGAGCGCCGCTCATCCACGATTTCTGCGTGATCAGCCTGAGCGACAGGCTCACGCCCATTGATCTCATTGAGAAGAGACTGCGCCTCGCCGCGGAAGCCGACCTGGGGATCGTTCTCTACAATCCGGAGAGCAGGTCCAGAAAGGGGTACCTTGCCAGGGCGTGCGCTGTTCTGGCGGATCTTATAGAGCCCGGCCGGGTCTGCGGCATTGTGAGGAACATCGGACGCGAGGGCGAGAGCGCGCAGGTCATAACGTTCCGCGAGCTGCGCGAAGCGAAGGCGGACATGTTCTCGACCGTTTTCATAGGGAACACCGGCACGAAGAACATCATGGGCAGCATGGTCACGGTAAGAGGGTATAAGAGTGAATTATAATTTTCTGATCTTCGGCGGCACAACGGAGGGCCGGCTCCTGGCTGAGCGGCTCAGCGAAGCGGGCATCCCCCACGCCATCAGCGTTGCGACCAGATACGGAGAGGAGATCGAGCAGAACGAGGGCGAGACCAATCTTCTGGTCGGCAGGATGACGTCTGAGGAGATGGCAGACTGTATCAGGACAGGCGCCTATACACACGTGGTCGACGCCACGCACCCGTTCGCCGTCGACGCTTCGGCACAGATCGCCGCCGCATGCAAAATAGCGAACGTCCCCTGTTACAGACTGTCCCGGGACACTAAGGCCGGCGGCCCGAGCGGCCCCGCGCCTGTCAAGGCCGGCAGCATAAATGTACCCGCCGCCGTCTACGTCGCCGACCTGAACGAAGCCGCGGCTAAGATCAATGAAACGGACGATAAGGTGCTCCTTCTTACCGGAAGCAAGGACCTTTCGGCGCTGACCTCGCGCATCGCGGATCCATCCCGGGTCTATGCCAGGGTCCTTCCCAATGAAGAGAGCCTTAAAAAGTGCCGCGAAGCAGGCCTTTCCGGGAAGCAGATCATCGCCATGCAGGGCCCCTTCTCCAAAGAGATGAATGAAGCGCTGATCAGGCAGACCGGCGCCAAAGTGATCCTGACCAAAGAGAGCGGCCGCGTCGGAGGACTCACGGAGAAGCTGGAGGCGGCCTGCGAATGCGGAGCTGCCGCGATCGTTATAAGGAACCCGGAGAGGGAGAGCGGGGAGGGCGGGCAGTCTTTTGACCTGGAAGGGATCATGGAGATAGTATCTTCCCTCACAGGTCCCGAGGCCCTCAGACAGATCACCCTTATCGGCGCAGGTCCCGGTGGCGACAGGTTCTATACAAGAGAGATGGATGCCGCCCTCAGAAAAGCGGACATCGTGTTCGGGGCCGGATCGGTCGTCGGGAGGCTCCCGGCGCACGTGCGGTCCCGCGTCCGGATACAGGAGATGTACAGGGCGGAGGAGATCCTGAAATTCCTGGAAGAGGACCCCTCTTACAGGAGCCCGGCCGTCGTCTTCTCCGGCGATATCAGCCTGTGCAGCGGCGCCAAAAAAGCGAGCGCCCTGTTCGGATCCGCCGGCTTTACAGTAAAGAAGATCAGCGGGATCTCTTCCGTGAGCCTTTTCGCGAACAGGCTCGGGATCGCTCTCGAGGAGACAGCTGTCGTGAGCTCCCACGGCAGGAACTGCAATGTGGCCGGATATGCGATGCGGAATGAAAAGACGATCGCGCTTACGGGCGGGAGCAGGGATGCGGCCGCCATATGCGGGAGCCTTCCGCCGCACGTGCGGGTGACTGCGGGATGTGACCTGGGGATGGAGTCGGAGAGGATCTTCGAGGTCCCCGCGGGCAATTCGGGGAACGGATCAGGCGGGACGGGCCCGGCGGAGGCACCCGCCGACTACGCACAGGAAGCACCCGCCGGCTGCGCACAGGAAGCACCCGCCGCCTGCGCGCAAGAGCACGCTGCAGCCGAGGCCGGCTGCGCCTTTACCTCCAGGACCCTTCTGTACATCGAAAATCCCATGGCCGCAGCACTTCCCGTATATCCGGGGCTTGCAGACGACGACTTCATCCGCGGCGAAGTCCCCATGACCAAAGAAGAGATCAGGGCCTTTTCCATAAGAAAGCTCCGCCTTCACCGGAAAGCTGTGCTGTATGATATAGGTGCGGGGACAGGCTCGGTCTCGATCGAAGCGGCGCTGCTCGATCCGGAAATTGAGGTGTATTCCATAGAGAGAAATGCGAAAGCGCTGGAGCTCCTGAGGATGAACAGGGAAAAGTTCCGCACAGGAAACGTCCACATCATTGAGGGGAACGCACCGGAGGCGATCTGCGGCCTTCCTTCGCCGACGCATGTATTTATAGGCGGGAGCGGCGGCGGGATGAAGCGGATCATTGAAAGAGTCATGGAGCTGAATGACAAGGTGAGGATCGTCATCAACTGCATCACGCCGGAGACCCTGTCCGATGTGATGGCTGTATCGAGGGAGCTTCAGCTTCCCGATCCGGAGATTGTCCAGATCACCGCGGCACGATTCAGGAAAGCCGGAAATTACCACCTTCCGCAGATGGTGAATCCGGTCTATGTAGTCTGTATCAGTTTGTGAACGAAGTCAAAGATCAGCAGTATTTTGGCAGGCAGTGCGGAGACGCAGTATTCCTGCGCCGAAAAGATGACGCAGCTGAAAGATGGGAGGGCGCGTTTCATGGCATATGATTTGGCAACACCGAGGATCATGATCGCGGCGCCCGGGAGCGGCAGCGGTAAGACGCTCGTCACGTGCGCAGTGCTCCGGATCCTGGAGCGGCGGCAGCTGAAGGCGGCAGCTTTCAAGTGCGGCCCGGACTTCATAGATCCCATGTTCCACAGAAGTGTCCTGCAGGTGCCGTCGAGGAACCTCGACCTGTTCCTGTCGGGAGAAGATGGGGTGAGGAAGGCGCTGCTGAAAGGCTGTTCCGGCAGGGACATAGCTGTCATTGAAGGCGTCATGGGGCTTTTTGACGGGATGAGCTTTGCTTCCGACGAGAATTCTTCCTATGATATAGCGGTCAGGACGGAGACGCCGGTGATCCTGGTCGTGAACTGCGCAGGGACGGGAAGGTCCGTGATCCCGCTGATCAAGGGGTTCGCTGAATACGGCGGACTGATCAGGGGCGCGATCCTTAACAACACCTCAAGAGCGGCCTTTGACAGCCTGAGGGATGAGATATTTGCTGAGACCGGCGTACAGGTCCTCGGATTTCTCCCGAAGCTCAAAGGGATCGGGCTGGGCAGCAGGCACCTCGGGCTGATCCTGCCGAATGAGATCCCGGACCTGCTGGAGAGGATCGACAGGGCGGCGGATGCCCTCGCGGAGAGCCTCGACGTGGACGAACTGCTTGCGATCGCAGGCCGGGCCTGCCGGTCGGACGCGCGATCACAGGCCGGGCCTGCCGGTCGACACGTCAGGATCGCCATCGCGCTGGACGAAGCCTTCTGCTTCTACTATGAGGACAACCTGGACCTTCTGAGAGAGATGGGGGCGGAACTGATTTTTTTCTCGCCGATCCGCGACAGTGAGATCCCCGATGCATCCGGGATCATATTGGGCGGCGGGTACCCGGAGCTCTATGCGCATGAGCTCTCCTCCAACCGCTCCATGCGCCGCAGCATCCTTCAAGCGGCGGACAAGGGCATGCCGATCCTCGCTGAGTGCGGGGGCTTCCTGTATCTGAACAGGACGCTGAAGACGCCGGAGGGAGAGTCTTACGACATGGCCGGCGTACTCGGCGCGGATTCCCATATGACGCAGCGGCTCACCCATTTCGGCTATGTCAACGTGGAGGCCGCTGAGGACACCTGCTATCTAAGGAAAGGGGAGGTCATCCGCGGGCACGAGTTCCATTACTACGACACAACGGACAACGGGCATGCGTGCGGGATCAAAAAGCCCAGGGGGAACAGGTCCTGGACCGGATACGTGTCAAAAGAGAGCGTATTCGCAGGTTTCGCGCATCTGTACTATCCCTCGGCTCCGGAATTCATTGAGAGATTTCTGTCCGCTGCCTCCGCGTATGCATCACTGAAAGAGACCACATGAATACCACCAGCAAATACGACATCTTCAGTATACAGACAGACAGCCCCGACCTTTCGGTCACGGCAAAGATCAAGGCGAACTGGGACAGGATCGCCAAGCCCCTCGACAGCCTCGGGGATTTTGAGACGCTGGTCTGCCGGATCGGCGCCATACAGGGCAGAGAATACCCGGATATTGCCGGTCGCTGCGCCGTGATCTTCTGTGCGGACAACGGGATCACGGAGGAAAAAGTCTCCCAAAGCGGTAAGGAAGTCACGCTCACTGTGGCGCGCGCCCTCGGCAGCGGGATCAGTTCCGCGTGCACCCTCGGAAGGCTTGCGGGCGTCGAAGTCATACCGGTGGACATAGGGATCGACACGGCGGAGCCGATCGAAGGCGTCAGGAATGAAAAGGTCGCAAGGGGGACGAGGAATTTCCTCAAAGGTCCCGCCATGAGCGACGAAGAGCTGCTCGCGGCGATCCGCTGCGGGATCGGCATAGCCGGTGAGCTGCGGCAGCGCGGCACCGGCATGATCTCCATGGGAGAGATGGGGATCGGAAACACCACGACAGCGACTGCAGTCCTGTGCGCCGCACTCGGCCAAAATACCGACACCCTCACCGGCCGCGGCGCAGGCCTCGACGACGCGGGGCTCCTGCGCAAGAAGGAAGTGATCCGAAAAGCGCTCGATCTCTACAGATTTGACGAGATCGAAGATCCCAAAGAGAGGGCTTATCAGATCCTCAGATGTGTCGGAGGCCTCGACATAGCAGGACTTGCGGGCCTTGCCATCGGAGGCGCTCTGCATCATGTCCCCGTCGTTCTGGACGGAGTGATCAGTTCCGCTTCCGCGCTCATCGCCGCGATGATGGTGCCCGGAGTGGAAGATTATCTCATCCCTTCCCACAAGGGAAGAGAAGCCGGCAACAATATGGCGCTTGCGGCTATCGGCCTCAAGCCCCTGATCGGCGGCGACATGGCGCTGGGCGAGGGGACCGGAGCGATCATGCTGTTCCCGCTCCTTGACGTAGTCATGGGGTACTACGCGAACGGCTACGGTTTTACAGACTACGGAATGGAAAAATACAGCAGGTTCAAAAAATGATCATTTTAGTATTGGGGACGCCTGACAGCGGCAAGTCCAAGATGGCGGAAGATATTGTGATGCAGCTGGCCGCCGGCCTTGCTACAGGCGCGGCGCGCGGCGAAGCCGCCGGCCCTTCTGCCTCCGCCGGCATGGACAAGCTCTATATCGCCACAATGATCCCTTTCGGGGAAGAAGGGGACAGGCGCATTGAGAAGCACAGAAAAATGCGCGCCGGAAAGGGCTTTGTGACGGTGGAAAAGTATACGGAAGTCGACAGCCTCATCGGGGAGATCGGGAACCTGAGCGGGAAGTGCTGTCTTTTGGAATGCATGTCCAACCTTGTCGGCAATGAGATGCATGACCCTCGTAATCTGTCCCTGCCGGATGAGGAACTGGAGAAGCGGATCACGGAGGAAGTCATGGCGCTCGGAAAGAGCTGCGGGCATCTGGTGGTCGTGGCGAACAGTTTTTTGACAGATGACGCAGGCTATGACGATGAAACGAGGCGCTATGTGAGGATCGCTGACCATGTCAATGAGATGCTGAAGGCCGGCGCGGACAGGACCTGTGAACTTGCGGAAGGAGAGTGGCGTTTTCTGTGAACATCCTTAGGAGCATCCTGATCTCTTTATCCCTATATTCGAGGGTCCCCGTGCCCGTCTTTACATGGGACGAGCGGGAAGCGGGCCACGCGATCGCGTTCCTTCCGCTGACCGGGGCCCTGATCGGCGCGCTGAGCTGCGCCGTCATATGGCTTTCAGGCGCCGCGGATATACCTGTTCCTGTTGCGGCCGTCCTGCTCTCGCTGGTCCCGCTCCTTGTGACCGGCGGCTTTCACCTGGACGGATTCATGGACGTGACCGACGCGCGGAAGTCCTATCTGAGCAGGGAGCGGAAACTGCAGATCATGAAGGACCCGCACATCGGGGCGTTCGCGGTGATCGGGCTTTTGACCTACTGCATGATCTGGGGCGCGGGGCTCTATCAGATCGTGTACAGGGCGGCAGCCGGTGCCCGCGGCGGGCTTGCGGCCTATCCCCTGATCTTCTTCGTCGCCAGGGCGTTCTGCGGCCTGACGAGCGTCTGTCTGGAGAAGGCCAAAAAGGAAGGGATGCTGCAGATGGAGACCGGCAGCGACAGCAGATCTGACAAAATACTGCTGTCCGCCGCAGCGGCGGCCGGCGCCGCGTTCATGATCCTCGCAAGTCCTGCCGACGGAGTCCTGTCGATACTGGGGATCCTGCTCTTTACGGTGTATTACAGGCGGATGTGCAAGAAGGAGTTCGGCGGAGTGACCGGTGACACGGCCGGCTACTATGTCGCGGTATCAGAGGAAGTGATGGTCGTCATACTGGCCGTCAGGACACTGCTATGAAATATCATTTGATCGCTTTTTTGACAGGGTTCATTCTGGACCAGATCATAGGAGACCCCATGAACTTCCCGCATCCGGTCAGGCTGATCGGATCGCTGATCAGCTTACTGGAGGGCCGCCTTAACCCCGCCTCCGGGGCGGGTCATTTCACCCCTGGGGTGAAATGCACCCACCGCGAGGCATTTCGGAACGGCGTCCTGCTGTGCATAGCGGTCCTCGCGAGCACAGTTGCCGTGACGGGGATCGTCATGTTCACTGCCTACAGGATCCACCCGTTTGCCGGCGTGGCGGCGGAAGCGGTGCTGACCTGCTATATTCTTGCGGCGAAGTCGCTGCAGACAGAGAGCATGAAGGTCTATGACGCGCTCAGAGAGGGCGGCACGGAGAAGGCGCGGGAGGCGGTCTCCATGATCGTCGGAAGGGACACACAGTGCCTGGACGAGCAGGGGATCATCCGGGCGGCCGTAGAGACGGTCGCGGAGAATACTTCGGACGGGGTCATCGCGCCGCTGATCTATACGTTTCTGGGAGGTCCCGTTGCAGGGTTCGCCTACAAGGCCATCAACACCATGGATTCCATGGTGGGGTACCACAACGAGAGGTATGAATACTTCGGAAGGGCTGCGGCAAGGCTCGATGACGCCGTGAATTTCCTCCCGGCGAGGATCAGTGCGCTGCTGATGATTTCGGCCGCGTTCCTGCTGGAGAGATCATCCGGCGCGCGCGGAGCCAAGCGCGAAGATCAAAATAGAGCCGGCGCTTCGGGCGCTCGTCGCCGGGAGTACAGCGCTTCCGACGCCCTGCGTATTTTTCTCAGGGACAGATACAACCACAAGAGCCCGAACTCCGCTCAGACGGAATCCGCATGCGCGGGAGCGCTGCAGGTCCGGCTGGCGGGAGATGCGTACTATTTTGGCAAACTTGTCCGGAAACCGTACATCGGCGACGACATGAGGCCGGTCGAAGCGGAAGACATCAAAAGAGCGTGCAGGCTCATGATGACGACGGCGTATCTGTGCGCGGCGCTGCTCTGCGCGGCAGGATGTTTCATGCTGTGACGGGCGCGACCGGCAGGCCCGGGCTGTGATCGCGCGGCCGACCGGCAGGCCCGGGCTGTGATCAACAACAGGAGATGACTCGAAATGCTCCATGGCGGTGAAATTTACGGAAAGACAATTGAACACGACTTTTCGGTGAACCTCAATCCGCTCCCGTGCCCGGAGAGCGTCATGAGAGCCCTTGAGGAAGCAGCGCGCAGGGTGTCCGAGTATCCCGACATACACCAGAGGGCCTTCCGGGAGGCGGTCGCCGCTTCGGAACCGGAGAACATCACAGCCGCGAACGTGGTCGGCGGGAACGGCGCTTCCGAGCTTCTCGCAGCGGTCGTAAGGTGCGTCGATCCGCGCACAGTCCTTCTTCCTGTCCCGAGCTTCTCGGGATACCGGCACGCGCTCGGCATGCTGGACCGGTGCAGCATCCGGACGCACAGGCTCACGGAAGAGAATGAATTTGTGCTTGACGGCACAATTCTGGCACAGATCGATGAGGGGACAGACCTCCTGATCCTGGCGAATCCCAACAACCCGACGGGACGCTGCATCGACGACGGCCTCCTCGCCAAAATAGTGACCAGGTGCAGGGACACAGAGACCGCGGTCCTGATCGACGAGTGCTTCCTTCCCCTCTCATCGAGGGGGACCTCACTGGCCTCAAGGGCCCTAGAGGTCCCGCGGCTCTTCGTGGTCAAGGCGTATACGAAGCTGTTCTCCATTCCCGGCGTAAGGGTCGGGTACGCGCTGGCCGGTGAAGCGGAGATCGAAGGGATCCGGAGATTCCTGCCGGAGTGGAACCTGTCGGCCTTTGCGGAGAAAACGGGGATCGCCTGCGCGCAGGCGCTGGCGGGAGGCGCATTCGCTGCGGACTCCGTGAAAGTGATCGAAGAAGGGCGGGAAGAGCTGACAAAGCGGCTGACCGCAAGAGGGATCAGGGTCTTCCCTTCCGACACGAACTATCTTCTTGTAAAGAGCCGGGAAAACCTGTTGGATTACTATCTGAAAAAACATATACTGATAAGAGATTGCGCTGACTTTGAAGGCCTGTCGCAGGGATACTATCGGATCGCGGTAAAAAGCGCCGATGAGAACAGGCTCATTTAGACCCGGGCCCTCCTGATGAGAGCTCATTCAGATCAGGTTCACTCAAACATGAAAAATATCAAACTGTCGTCTGTCTATCTGATCCCCCTGAGCTTTCTCGGGGCGATCCTGATCGGAGCGATCCTTCTGGCATTGCCCGTTTCATCCGCCGGCGGGACGTGGACGCCGCCCATAGATGCGCTGTTCACCGCGGTGACATCCGTCTGCGTGACCGGTCTCGTGGTCGTAGATACATACAGTCACTGGAGCCTGTTCGGACAGGCGGTGATCCTCCTGCTGATCCAGATCGGCGGTCTCGGCGTCATCACTGTTGTATCGACGCTGATGCTCATCGCGCACAAGCGCTTTTCACTGAGCGACCGCCTGATGCTCCGCGATGCGATGAACCTTGACACCATCAGCGGCCTTTTAGGTTTTTTGTCCAGAGTCATCCGGGGCACACTGATCGTGGAACTGGCCGGCGCTGTCTTCTATGCGATGGCATTCGTTCCGCGCTTCGGGTTCGGCCGCGGGATCTGGGTGTCCGTTTTCAACGCGGTCTCCGCGTTCTGCAACGCGGGCATGGACATCCTGGGACCTGACAGCCTGATCCCTTACCGGAACGATCCCCTTGTCCTTATCGTGACCATGATGCTCATCGTGATGGGAGGCCTCGGCTATGTCGTCTGGTTCGACCTCGCCGGCAAAATATTCACGAGGGAGGAGGAGGCAGCTTACTCCAAAGAGATCTTTAAACGCTTCACGGAGCACAGCAAACTGGTGCTGACGCTCACGCTCGTACTGATCGGAGCGGGTACGGCCGTCGTTTTCGCGGCGGAATTCCGCAATCCCGAAACGATCGGAGCATTCCCGCTCCCTATGGCCGTCCTCAACAGTCTCTTTGAGTCGGTGACCTTCCGAACGGCGGGCTTTGCCTCGATCCCGCAGAAAAGCCTGACGGAAGTCTCCTGCATCGCCGCGTATTTCCTCATGTTCATCGGAGGCTCTCCGATCGGTACCGCGGGCGGAATAAAGACGACGACTTTCTATTTTTACATCCTTAACATAACGACCTACATACGCGGGCAGAACAGTGCCCAGGCCTACAAGCGCTCGATAAGCGCCGAACAGATGATGAAGGCCACGGCGATCGTCGAGGTGAGTATA
>ODAI012835661.1_pt1 | contig 17575 bp, 11 predicted proteins | sample 1539321 | NCBI WGS metagenome assembly ODAI01 (sample SAMN02144231, study PRJEB22623) | gut metagenome | biome: sheep rumen | host: Ovis aries | place: New Zealand | reverse complement strand
ATGAACCTCCTCGTCGAAGAGTGGGGCGGCAAATACCAGAGCCAGGAAATCTCGGCCAAGAAAGGTATCGGCGTGGACGAACTGCTCGAGAAAGTGCTCCTCGAGGCAGAGATGCTCGACCTGAAAGCCAATCCGAACCGCAAGGCCACCGGTTCCATCATTGAGTCGTCGCTCGACAAGGGCCGCGGATATGTAAGTACGGTGCTCGTTTCCAACGGTACGCTCAAAGTGGGCGACATTGTTGTGGCAGGAACCAGTTACGGTCGTATCAAAGCCATGTTCAACGAGCGAAACCAGCGCATCGAGAAAGCCGGACCTGCAGAGCCGGCCATCATCCTCGGACTCAACGGCGCACCGACGGCCGGTGACTCGTTCCACATCATGGACACCGAGCAGGAAGCGCGTGAAATTACCGGTAAGCGTGTGCAGTTACAGCGCGAGCAGTCGCTGCGCACGACGAAGAAGTTCGGACTCGACGAGTTGTCGCACCGCATCGCACTGGGCGAGTTCCACGAACTGAACATCATCGTCAAAGGCGATACCGACGGAAGTATCGAGGCTCTCTCCGATTCGTTCATCAAACTGTCTACCGAAAAGGTGCAGGTGAACGTCATCTCGAAGGCCGTGGGCCAGATTTCCGAGAACGATGTCATGCTGGCCGCTGCTTCCGATGCCATCATCGTGGGCTTCCAGGTGCGTCCCAGTACCGATGCCCGCAAACTGGCCGAGCGCGAAGGTGTGGAAATCAACACCTACAGCATCATCTACGATGCCATCGACGAGGTGAAGTCCACCATGGAGGGCATGCTCGACAAGGTGAAGAAGGAAGTCATCTCGGGCGAAATCGAGGTGAAGCAGGTGTTCAAGATCTCCAAGGTGGGCACGGTTGCCGGTGGCTTGGTCATCGACGGCAAGGTGCACAACAAGGACAAGGCACGTGTCATCCGCGATGGTATTGTCATCCACACCGCCAATATCGATGCCTTGAAACGATTCAAGGACGATGCCAAGGAAGTGGCAACAGGTTTGGAATGCGGTATCAGCCTTGTGAACTTCAACGACATCCAGGTTGGAGATATCATTGAGACATTCACCGAGATTGAAGTAGAACAGAAACTGTAATAATTGATCATTGACAATTGATGATTGATCATTGACAATTGACAATTTTGAATGAGCAACAACAATGAATTTGTCCGTCAGGTGGCCGAACAGAAATACGAGTTCGGTTTCACCACGGACGTACATACTGAGATTATTGAGAAAGGGCTGAACGAGAACATCGTTCGGCTCATCTCTGCTAAGAAGGGGGAGCCCGAGTGGATGCTCGACTTCCGCCTGAAAGCCCTCCGCTATTGGCAGGAGCAAGAGGAACCCAAATGGGGGCATGTGCATGTGCCGGAAATCGACTATCAGGGCATTTCCTATTATGCCGACCCCATGGCAAAGAAACCGCAGGGCGACGGCAAGATAGACCCGGAACTGGAAAAGACCTTCGACAAACTGGGCATTCCTCTGGAAGAGCGCCTCGCCCTGAGCGGCAACACCGCCGTAGATGCCATCATGGATTCCGTCAGCGTGAAGACCACCTTCAAGGAGAAACTGCGCGAGAAGGGTGTCATCTTCTGCTCCATCGGCGAGGCCATCAAGGAACATGGCGACCTCGTCAGGGAGTATCTGGGAACGGTGGTACCCTATCGCGACAATTTCTTTGCAGCACTGAACAGCGCCGTGTTCAGCGACGGCTCTTTCGTATACATTCCCAAAGGAGTGCGCTGCCCGATGGAACTGAGCAGTTATTTCCGCATCAACGCCCGCAACACCGGGCAGTTTGAGCGCACGCTCATCATTGCCGACGACGATGCCTACGTGAGTTATCTGGAAGGATGCACGGCCCCGATGCGCGACGAGAACCAACTCCATGCAGCCATTGTGGAAATTATCGTGAAAGACCGGGCTGAAGTGAAATACTCAACCGTTCAGAACTGGTATCCCGGCGATGAGCAGGGAAAAGGCGGCGTGCTGAATCTGGTGACCAAACGTGGTGACCTGCGCGGCGTAGACTCGAAATTGTCGTGGACACAAGTAGAAACAGGCAGTGCCATTACGTGGAAGTATCCTTCTTGTATTCTCAGGGGCGACAACTCGCAGGCTGAGTTCTACAGCGTGGCCGTCACCAATAACTACCAGGAAGCCGACACCGGCACAAAGATGATTCACATCGGCAAGAACACCAAGAGCACCATCATCTCTAAAGGAATCTCTGCCGGCCATTCGCAGAACAGTTATCGCGGACTGGTGCGCGCCGCGGCCACTGCCGACCACGCCCGCAACTATTCCTCGTGCGACTCGCTCCTCTTGGGAAGCGACTGCGGCGCACACACCTTCCCCTATATGGATGTGAAAAACAGCACCGCTATCTTCGAGCATGAGGCCACAACGTCTAAAATCAGCGAAGACCAATTGTTCTACTGCAACCAGCGCGGCATTCCCACCGAGCAGGCCGTGGGCCTCATCGTCAACGGCTATGCCAAAGAGGTGCTCAACAAACTTCCCATGGAGTTTGCCGTGGAGGCCCAGAAACTGCTCAGCGTTTCGCTGGAAGGCACCGTGGGATGATTCGCTCATGCATCAACGCATTTTCCATACAAGAAATTAAGAGAAGAAATCATGAAGAAGACCATTTATCTCATGCTGGCAGTGGGCATTCTCATGGGATGCGCCACCACCAACAGCCAGTCAGGACTGTCGAAGGCAGAAAAGAGGGCACTTGTGGAAAAGAGAGTGACCGAAATGCTCGACAACAGGCACTTCAAGATAGAAGTGGACATGATGCACCCGCTCAACTATCCCAGCAAGAATCTCACCTCGTATTTCTCGCTGGAGATACGCAACGACAGCATCCTTTCCTACCTGCCCTATCTGGGAAGAGCCTATCAGGTGCCCTACGGCGGAGGCAAGGCGCTTAACTTTGACGCGCCCATCAGACAGTATCAAGAGTCGTTCCCCAAGAAACACATGCGCCGCATCGACCTCTCTACCGACAACGGAGAGGACCTTCTCTTCTACTCCATCGAAGTGTTCACCAATGGAAAATCAACGATTTATGTGCAGTCGAGAAACCGCCAGTCGATTTCTTTCGACGGAGAAATGAAAGTTGACGAGTAAGGAAAATACATCATAAAATAGGTTAACAGGTATACAAGTTACAAGGAAAAACATTACCTTTGCCTCATATTACAACCAGAAAAAAGAATAACGATGAAAAAGATTTTATCTTTCATGCTCTTGGGCATGATAACCATGGCAACAGTGTCCATGCAGCAGGCTTTCGCCGGCAAGGCACAAGACTCAGCAATGACAAAAATGGCTGACGGTACTTATGTTGTTAACACCACGTCGCTGGCCAGCGATGTGAAAGGCTACCGCGGAACCACCCCGCTCAAAATTCATATCAAGGGCGACAAGGTGGTGAAAATCGAGGCCATCCGCAACCAAGAGACTCCTAAGTACTTCGCACGTATCAAGAGCGAGGTGCTGGGCAAATGGGACGGAAAGAAAGTGGCCAAGGCTGCCAAGATGAAGGTGGACGGTGTTACGGGTGCCACTCTTTCCAGCGATGCCGTGAAAGAGAACGTGAAGCGCGGACTGAAATATTACCAAGACCATAAATAGTCACCCCACCCTATATCATGAAAAAAGCCATCCTGATTCTTTTTGTTATCGTCCACGCCATCACGCTGTCAGCCCAAAAAGAGCAACGCGACTCACTGCGCTCACGGGCTTCGGTGGAAAATGCCAGTATTCTCACCACCAACGTGAACAAGATTCATGAGAGCCAGATGAACAACAAGGATCAGGTGACCAACGCATTGGATGCCATCCGCGGACGTGTTGCCGGTTTGCAAGTAGAACGCAATGGAGCCAATGCCTTGAGTGCCGTACGCCTTCGTGGCACCACCTCTCTCACGGGCGGCAACGATCCGCTCATCATCGTAGATGGTGTGATGGGCGACCTCACACTGCTTTCCAGCGTCTACCCCACCGACATCGAGAGTTTCACCATCATGAAGGATGCCTCTGAGACCTCACAGTATGGGTCGCGAGGCGCTGCCGGCGTGATTGAAGTGACCACCCTGAGGGGAAAGGCCGGACAAATGCACGTCAACTACAACGGCTCTTTCGGCATCTCTACCGTCTATAAGACGCTCAACATGCTCACTGCCGCCGGCTACAGTGACTATGCCGTCAGCACCCACATGCCCCATATCAACCTGGGAGCCTCAACAGATTTCCAGAAAGCCATCCAGCGCACTGGGTTCACCCAGCAGCACCACATCGCCTTCTACGGCGGTACCGAACAGTCAAACTACCGCGTCTCGTTAGGATATATCAACAACAACACCGTCATCAAGCGCATGGGCGACCGCACATTCATGTCGAACATGAACATGACGCAAATGATGTTCGACAACTTGCTGCGCATCGACATCGGTATGTTCGGCTCAACCGGCAAGAAAAGAAAAATCTTCGACGAGCAGAAACTATTCTATTCCGCCGCCGCATGGAATCCCACCTTCCCCGATTACCAGAACGCAAGCGGACAATGGGACGGCTATCCGTCGGCTTCACAGATTAACAATCCCCTGGCATTGCTGGATGAGAAAGACCACGACGAGAGTTCTCACATCAACACACACGCCAAATTAACCTTCAACCTGCATCCCAATCTCAAGTTGACGCTCTTCGGCACATACACCTACGACGTGGAACAGAATGCCCAATACCTGCCCACCTCGGTGTGGAACAAGGCGCAGGCCTACCGCTCCACGGCCAAGACTGAGAACCTGCTGGGCAATGCCGTTCTCAGTTACAACAAGAGAATCGGCAAGCACGATTTCGGTGCAATGGTGCTCGCCGAGGTGCAGAAAGACACGCACCGCGGCTTCTTCACCACCGTCACCAATTTCTCCACCGACCTGCTCGGCTACGACAACCTGTCGGCCGGCGCTCTTCGTCCGTGGGGCGGCACCAACTCTTATTACGAGAATCCCAAGATGACCTCATTCATGGGGAAAGCCAACTACACCTTTGCCGACAAATACAGCGTGGCTCTCACCTTGCGCGCCGACGGTTCCTCCAAGTTCGGCGACAACAACAAGTGGGGATTCTTCCCCTCTGTGTCGGGTGCATGGGTGGTTTCCAAAGAGAAATTCATGCGCAACCAGCGCCTTTTCAACTTTCTCAAACTGAACATCGGCTACGGATGGGCCGGCAACCAGGCAGGCATTGACAGTTACACCACCATGAGCCTGCTCAATCCCAACGGCTTCGTGGCAGCAGGCAACGGCAACGTGGTGTCGCTGGCATAACTCAAAAACGTGAATCCCGACCTGAAATGGGAGGTTTCACACACCATCAACTTCGGCATCGATGCCCATATGCTCAGCAACCGACTGCTGTTCTCCATGAACTACTACCGCACAAAAGTGGAAGACATGCTCTATCCCTACACCGTCAGCGTGCCGCCCTTCAAGTATGGAACGCTCGTGGCCAACATCGGATCCATGCGCAACCACGGACTGGAGTTCTCCATCGGCGGAACGCCCATCGTGACCAAAGACATCGGACTGACCATCAACGGCAACATCTCATTCCAGGGCAACCGGCTGCTCTCGCTTAGCGGCGACTACAACGGCGAACACTTAGAGGCTCCGTCGCAGCAGGCCATTGCCAAACTCAACGGTGCCGGATTCCATGGCAACAACGACGTGACCTTCCAGATTGTGGGACAGCCGCTGGGCTCGTTCTTCCTGAAAAAGAGCGAAGGGCTGGTAAAGTCGCCCGACGGCGGATATGAATACTCGGTGGGCAGCGGATACATTGCCGGCCAGGCCATGCCCAAGGTGCTCGTCGGCTCCAACGTGTCGCTCCGCTATAAGAACTTCGACGTGTCGATGCAGGTGAACGGTGCCTTCGGCCACAAGATCTTCAACGGCACCAGCCTCACCTACATGAATGTCACCTCGTTCCCGCTCTATAACATCATGGCAGATGCACCGGAAGCCAACATCCAGGATCAGGAAGTGACCGACTACTGGCTGGAAAACGGCAATTATGCCAACATCGACTACATCACCGTGGCATGGCAGGTGCCGCTTCGCAAGAACCGTTTCGTGGAAGGGCTCCGACTGACGCTCACCATGAACAACGTGGCCACGTTCACCAGTTACAGCGGCCTCACGCCCATGATCAACAGTTCAAACGTGAACGGAACGCTCGGCGTTGACGACAAACGCTCCTACCCGCTCTTCCACACCTATACGGTGGGCATCGGACTCAATTTCTAAGCAAACCTAACAGTCATGAACCACGCTAAATGTATCATCACGCTCCTGGCAGCATGCATCCTCACGGCATGCAATTCTTTCCTTGAAGAGCATCCCGACGGGTCGCTCACCGAAGAACAGGCCTACAACAGCATTGCCGATCTGAGAAACAATGCCGTTCTCGCCGTTTACAACAACATCGGCGGAAACCAAGACTCCAAGGGACTGCAAGGCACAGGGCGAGGCGTGTTCGACTTCAACTCGCTCACCACCGACGAAGCCATCATGCCCACAAGGGGAGGCGACTGGTATGACGGAGGATTCTGGCAGACGCTTTTCCTGCACACATGGACACCAGGAACGGCCTCGATGAAAGACATGTGGGAATATCTCTACCAGGTGGTAATAACCTGCAACGACGGCATAGAGCGGGTAAACAGTTTCATGGCCACGCACAACAGCGACATGCAGGAACTCATTTCTTACGAAGCAGAACTGAGGGCCGTCAGAGCCATGTACTACTTCTATCTGATGGACCTCTTTGGCAACATCCCCCTCGTCACATCTACCCACCTTAAGACCAACGACATACAGCAGAGCAAGCGTAGCGAAGTGTTCTGGTTTGCCGTCAAGGAACTGCAAGGCGCACTGCCCCTGCTGGCAACGCAGAAAAGCAACATACCCGGCGAATACTACGGCCGCATCACCCGACCCGTGGCCTTCTTCCTGCTCGCCAAACTCGCCATCAACGCTGAAGTGTATACGCACGACAACTGGACCACCACGCCCAAACCGTCGGGCTCGACCATCCTCTTCCAGCACCAGGCCAAGAGTCTCAACGCATGGGAATACTGCAAGGCCTGCTGCGACAGCATTGAGCAATACGACTACCAGTTGGAACCCACTTTCACCACCAACTTCTGCCCCACCAACGAATCGTCGCGCGAGAATATTTTCACCATCCCGATGGACCCCACGCTGTACAGCAACTGGTACACCTATTTCTTCCGCTCGCGCCATTACAGCCATGGAGCAGCCCTGGGCGGTGGCTCAGAAAACGGCACCTGCGCCACCCTGGACATCATCCGCGCCTTCCATCTCAACGAAAGCAACGAGGACCCGCGGTTCTACATGACCTTCTATGCCGGCACCGTGAAAGAAAACGGAAAGACGGTGATGGACGACGACGGCAAATCGCCGCTCATCTATTACCCCATGCTGGTGAAACTCGACCTCACCGGGACTACTTATGAGAAGACCACAGGCGCACGTCTGCGCAAATATGCCAACGATCCCAACGCCAATGCCGACGGCCGCGCCTGCAACAACGACATCGTGCTCTTCCGCTTTGCCGACGTGCTGCTCATGAGAGCAGAGGCTCTGACAAGAAACGGCAGCGACGGCAGCAGCGACCTGAACAAAGTGCGCAGCCGAGTGGGACTGCCCGCTATTACGGCAAACCTTGACAACATCATCAACGAGCGCTATCTGGAACTGGCATGGGAGGGCTGGCGCCGCAACGACATGGTGCGCTTCGGCATCTACGGCAACCCGTATACCGACCGTCCGCAAGTGCCCGACGAGGAAAACGGGCATACCACCGTGTTCCCCATTCCTGCCGATCTCATGTTGATGCACCCCTCGTGGACGCAGAATCCGGGCTACTAACCGTCTGCAGAGCGCACACGCCCCATCTACCCTAATTCACACCCTGCCCGCATTCTTCTGCGGCTATTGCCTGCAGAATAAATGGGAAAACATCCGCCATAGCATCGCTTTGGAGCACCGGAAAGGATGGAATCCACGCTCCAAGGCATTGCTTCCGAAAAGTAAATCAATATGATTTGCGAGGTAATTCAATTTAATTTGAAAAATAAATCAATTTGATTTGCACGGTAAATCAAATTGATTTGCTGATGCAGCACGCCGCTCCGCGCCCAGCAAAGCATTGGTTTCGACAAGCAAAAGCATTGGTTTGCAACAAGCAAATGAATGCTTTGCACAATACGTATGAACACTTCGAAGAATACAAATGAATGCTGACAACGTTACTAAGAATGCTTTCACGAGCAGCCACGCAGCGCATCACAGCGTCTGAAACTTCAGGCCGACAGAAAGGCCGAGCACATCTTTGAGAGGAACATTGCGGTCGAAATACTTGGCACGCAGATAGAGATCGCACGTTCCTACTTCATAAAACAGGCTGATGCTCTTGGAACGCCACCGCTTGTTCTGGGGAATCTGCAAAGTGGCACGCTGCCCCACTGCAATGTTCAGACGGAATTTCGTGGACATGAAATTGTAATACTTGCTGGGATAGCGCCCCGGCTGGCTCTTCCAGAACTCATCGCCATACACAGTATTGATATATACGCTCGCCGAGAGTGGCTCAATGCTCCATCCGCGTTTCAGACTGATGCTCCACGGCAGATAGTTTTCCTTGAGCGTCATCGTCATCTTGGCGCGCGAACTCTGGTGCTTGGGGATAAAGCCCACGAGCAAGTCGGTCTCCCATTGTTTCCGGTTGCCATAGTCCCAGCCGATACCTGCCGACAGTGCTCCCATGTTTCCCGCGTTCTGAATCACGAACTGCGTGGGTATGAGCGCTGCCCAGTGCTTGCGGTAGCGGTGCACGCGCTTGTCGTATTTGCTTTCTTCTCTTTGTTCCACGTAAATGCTGTCGGCCATCACGTTTGCGGCAGCCAGCAGAAATAACATGCTAATAAAAAACTTGCTCCATTTCATAGTTGTCGGGGGTAATGGTCATGATGCGGTAGTTGCGGTGCGAAGCGCTGTCGATGGCATAGAAGAGCAGGCCGTCGTTATATAGATCGTCCACCTGGTCATTGTGGTTGTGCCCGTATACGCAGCACATCAGGCCGGGGAAGAAGTCAAGATAGCGGCGGAAGGCTTTACACACGTTGTTGTTGAACTGGTCGCTGTAGGGCGGTGCGTGCATCACGAGCACGCTTCGGCTGAAGCGCTCCGCATTGGCAGTCGTCTCCTCTTCCATGAAGTCGAAGTTCGGCACGGCAGCCATATAGTCATACTCTGTGGCATTGGTGTTCAGGCATACGAACTTGACATGCGAGGCGATGAACGAGAAATCCATCTTCCCGTACATCACCTGGTAGGTCTGATCGCCCGTGCCAAGAAAATCGTGGTTGCCGATCAGGGCCACATAGGGACAGTGCAACTGCGAAAGAATGTCGCGCGCCCACACATATTCCTTGGCCGTGCCCGTGTCGGTGAGGTCGCCGCAATGGATCACGAAATCGATGTCGGTGCGCTGGTTCAGGGCGGCAATCTCGTCTTTCATGTCAGTATACCACCCGTGCGTGTCGCTGATGAATGCGATGCGCAGCGTGTCTTTGTCGGCGAAACGCTCTTCAATGGTTTTCATCTGCTTGCCGTTGATGTACGTTTCTCCGTCGAAATACACATCATAGGGATGCGTGTCGAACCAGTCTCCGCACGACGACAGGGCAACCAGCACCACGACGGCCATGATAACAGAGCGTTGTCTCAGTTCTTTTAGTATCATATTGTATGCTCTTTGCTGTCAGAATTCTCTTTCACTGTGTAGCAAAAGTAAATAAATAACACAAAACGGCGGGAAGGAAACTGATTAATTTTGGTTAAGAGGCGAAATAACGGATATAAAAAAAGACCTGTCGGCAATTCGCCGGCAGGCCCTCACTGTGTATGGTTTCGCAACTCTTTAGAAATCCATGTGGTCAAGAGAGTCGTTGAAATCCTTCGGCTCATGCTCAGCCATCGGATCGTGATACTCGCTGCGGCTCTCGTTGTTCTCAAAGCGGTTTTGGCGCTCGCCATTGTTGCGGTCGTTGCGCTGACGGCGCTCGCCATTGTTGCGGTCGTTGCGCTGACGGCGCTCGCCGCGCTCGGGACGAGGACGACGCTCGCGCTCCACGTATCCCTCTGGTTTCGGGATGAGCACGCGATGAGAGAGTTTATACTTACCCGTCTTTGCGTCGATCTCCAGGAGTTTCACTGTGATCTTGTCACCTTCCTTCAAGCCGGCTTCTTCAACGGTTTCCAGATGCTTCCAGTCAATCTCGCTGATGTGCAGCAGTCCGTCTTTGCCCGGCATAATCTCCACGAAGCAGCCGTAAGGCATGATGGAACGCACGGTTCCTTCGTAAACCTCTCCCACTTCGGGAACGGCAACGATGGCACGAATCTTGCGGATGGCAGCGTCGATGCTCTCCTTGTTGGGAGCGCTCACCTGCACCTTGCCCACACCATCTACCTCGTCAATCACGATGGTAGCACCGGTTTCTTCCTGCATCTGCTGGATAATCTTTCCGCCCGGGCCAATCACGGCACCGATAAACTCCTTCGGAATCTCGAAGGCCTCGATGCGCGGCACCTGCGGTTTCAGTTCTGCGCGCGGCTCGGCAATGGTCTCCACGAGTTTGCCCAGGATGTACTCGCGGCCTGCTTTGGCCTGCATCAAGGCTTTTTCGAGGATGTCGAATGACAGTCCGTCGCACTTAATATCCATCTGTGTGGCGGTAAGACCGTCGCGCGTACCAGTTGTCTTGAAGTCCATGTCGCCCAGGTGGTCCTCATCACCGAGGATATCGCTCAGCACGGCATACTTGTCTTCGCCCGGATTCTTGATCAGTCCCATGGCAATACCTGAAACAGGCTTCTTCATAGGCACACCTGCATCCATCAGCGCCAGCGTTCCGGCACATACCGTAGCCATGGAAGAAGAGCCGTTTGACTCAAGAATCTGAGAAACCAGACGCACGGTATAGGGGAATTCTTCGGGAATCTGTCCTTTCAGACCGCGCCATGCCAGGTGGCCGTGACCAATCTCGCGACGGCCTACACCGCGCTGTGCCTTGGCCTCGCCCGTGCAGAACGGCGGGAAGTTATAGTGAAGCAGGAAACGCTGATAACTCTTGTCGAGCACATCGTCAACCAGTTTCTCATCGAGTTTCGTACCCAACGTACAGGTGGAGAGGCTCTGTGTCTCACCGCGCGTGAAGATACTGCTTCCGTGAGGCATGGGCAGCGGAGAAACCTCGCACCAGATGGGACGGATTTCGTCACACTTACGACCATCCAGACGGATGCCCTCGTCGAGGATACAACGGCGCATGGCATCGCGCTCCACGTCGTGGTAATAGCGATCCATCATTGCATCGTATTCCTCGTCAGAGATTTCCTGCTCAGCATTCTCAGCAAGAGCCTTGCGCTCCTCGAAGAATTTCTCCTTGAAGTCGGACAGGATCTTCTCGAAAGCGTCAGCACGCTGCTGCTTCTCGAGCGCCTGCTTTGTCACGTCATAGGCGGGCTGATACAGTTCTTTGTTCATGCGTGCGCGCAGTTCCTCGTCGTTCACCTCGTGGTCATACTCACGTTTCACGTCCTTGCCGAGTTCCTTGCTCAGTTCAGCCTGCAGTTCGCACATGGGCTTAATGGCAGCCATGGCAGCCTTCAGGGCACCGAGCAGATCCTGCTCTGTCACCTCGTTCATCTCACCTTCCACCATCATGATGTTCTCGGCAGAGGCACCAACCATGATGTCCATGTCGGCATTCTTCATCTGCTCGAAGGTAGGATCAATCACGTACTCGCCGTTGATGCGGGCAACGCGCACCTCGCTGATGGGGCATTCGAAGGGAATATCTGAGCAAGCCAAAGCGGCTGAAGCAGCAAATCCGGCCAATGCATCCGGCTGGTCAACACCGTCGGCGCTGAGCAGCATCACGTTTACGAACACTTCTGCGTGGTAGTTAGAAGGGAAGAGGGGTCGTAGCACACGGTCTACGAGTCGGGAAGTGAGAATCTCATTGTCACTGGCCTTGCCTTCACGCTTGGTAAATCCGCCAGGAAAACGTCCGGCTGCGGAATACTGTTCTCTGTAGTCAACTTGCAAAGGCATGAAATCTGTTCCGGGAACTGCATCCTTTGCGGCACAAACAGTGGCGAGCAATACGGTGTTGTTCATACGGAGAACAACGCTTCCGTCGGTCTGTTTTGCCACTTTCCCGGTTTCAATGGTGATGGTTCTGCCATCAGCCAATTGAAGGGTTTTTGTAATTACGTTCATCTAAAATAAAAATATAACATCAAAAAAATAATATTCATCCAAAGTTTTCATCTGAACATTCCGTCATCTTCATCTGAATCTTCTTCCATTTTCTCGCTTCGGCGCCTATTGTTTTGCGCCAATCATCTCAAAAACCGTGCAAAGGTACGTAAAATAAAATGAATAAACGAAGAAAATCCATATTATTATTAATTTTTGTGACAGATAGCGCCGGCAGCAGACCCTTTGCCCCCTTGCGGTGGACACTTTATCCCGGCAGTGGCATCATCATTCTTTATTGATTATATTCAATGCTTTTCTGAATGTTTCATTTTGCCACAATCGCTCTGTTATCGTTTTGAGATTCAACAATTAATGTCTAATTTTGTAGTGAGGATTCGGGCGCACACGGCCTGGCGGGACACTGTTGGGGGCAATGATCCTGATGGGGCTGGCCAAAGGGGCACCCCTATAAGCCCTATGGCCCTATGAGCCTTATAAGCCTTATCCCCCAAAAAAACTGCACCATCAATCAAGAATTATGAAAACAAGACACAGCATCATCACAGCCGCGACACTGCTCATCATGCTCTTCACCACTCCGCAAGCATGGGCGGCAGAGCCTTTCGTGAACTTCAACTCAGGAGACTTTCTGCTGAACGAAGACAACAAGATAACCATCCATGTGGACAACAACGACCTGAAAGGCATCAGCCGGGCGGCCATCAACCTGTGCAACGACCTGAAGAGCGTATGCGCTGCCGATGTAAGCATCAGCAGCAACGCTGCCGAATGTTCCATTTTGGCCGGTTCCATCGGCAATTCTTCGGCCATCAGACAACTGATAAAAGAGAAGAAGATAGACGGTCAGCGGCTGAAGGGGAAGAACGAAATGTTTCTCATCACCACCGTTGGCAGACAACTGGTGATTGCCGGCAGCGACCGCCGAGGCACCATCTATGGCATTTATGAGTTGTCGCGACAGATTGGCGTGTCGCCGTGGTACTACTGGGCCGACGTTCCCGTGGCTCATCACGACCGCATATTCATCAAAAACGGCGATTTCACCGATGGAGAACCGGCCGTAAAGTACCGCGGCATCTTCCTCAACGACGAGGCACCTTGCCTCACAACGTGGGTGAAAAACACCTTTGGCACCAACTATGGCGACCACCGCTTCTACGAAAAGGTGTTCGAACTCATTCTCCGTCTCAAAGGAAACTTCATGTGGCCCGCCATGTGGGGATGGGCTTTCTATGCCGACGACCCGGAAAACAGCAAAACGGCCGATGAAATGGGCGTTATTATGGGCACTTCCCACCATGAACCCATGGCACGCAACCACCAAGAATGGGCGCGTCACAGAAAAGAATACGGCGCTTGGAACTATCAGACCAACCAGCAGGTCATCGACCGCTTCTTCCGCGAAGGCATCCAGCGTATGAAAGGAACCGAGGACATCGTCACCATCGGCATGCGCGGCGACGGCGATGAAGCCATGAGCGAGGAGGCTGACACGCGGCTGATGAAGACCATCGTGGACAACCAGCGACGCATTATCAAGGAGGTGACTGGCAAGAAGGCTGAGAAAACGCCGCAGGTGTGGGCACTATATAAAGAGGTGCTCGACTACTATGACAAGGGCATGCAGGTGCCCGACGACGTGCTCATGCTGCTCTGCGACGACAACTGGGGCAACCTGCGGCGCGTTCCCAACACCAAGGAGCGGCAGCATCCCGGCGGATGGGGACTCTACTATCACGTTGACTACGTGGGCGCACCGCGCAACACCAAATGGCTCAACGTAACACCCACGCAAAACATGTGGGAACAGTTGCAACTGGCTTTCGACTACGGCATCGACCGCATGTGGATACTCAACGTGGGCGACCTCAAACCCATGGAATACCCCATCACGTTCTTCATGGACATGGCCTGGAACCCGCGCAGCATTAGTGCCAGCACGATTGAAAACCACACGCTCGCCTTTTGCCGCGAGACTTTCGGTGAAGCACAGGCCGACGAAGCAGCACGACTGCTCAACCTCTGCTGCAAATACAACGGCAGGATTTCGGCCGAAATGCTCGACTGCAACACCTACAACCTGGCAACTGGCGAATGGCAGCAGGTGGTGAACGACTATCAGAAACTGGAGACCGAGGCCCTGCGCCAGTATATATCGCTGAACGGTTCCTACCGGGATGCCTATCGCCAGTTGATTCTCTTCCCCATACAGGCCATGGGCAACCTGTATGAAATGTACTATGCACAAGCCATGAACCACGCCCTCTACCGGCAAAACAATCCCGATGCCAACCACTGGGCCGACCGCGTGGAGGCTGCTTTCAGGCGCGACTCCCTGCTCTGCGCCGAATATAACCATGAGATGGCGGGCGGCAAATGGAACGGGATGATGACGCAGAAGCACATCGGCTACACCAGTTGGAACGACGACTTCGAGAAAGACCGCATGCCCGAAGTGTTCCGCATGGCATGCCAAGACGAAAAGGACATGGCCGAGACAACCGCCGCCGGTGGCTATTCGTTTGAGGAATCTGACGGATTTATATCGATGGAATCGGCACATTTTAACGAAAAGCAAGAGCCGCAAGGAGCAAAATGGACCGAAATTAAGCACCTGGGACGCACGCTGAGCGGCATGGCGCTGATGCCATACACCACACCCACGGGCAACGCATCGCTCACTTACCGTTTCCGTGCGCAGACCATTCAAAAGGAAAACAATAAGGTGAAAGTAATCGTTGTCACCAAATCAACGCTCGACTTCCTCAACAAAGGCGGACTGGAATACACCGTGAGCATCGACGGCGCACAACCCGTAACGGTGAATTTCAACAGCGACCTGAACGAAAAACCAGAGAACATCTACAGCATCTACTACCCCACCGTGGCGCGAAGAGTGGTGGCACAGACCGTCAGTCTGCCCTTTACACCCACCGCCGACGGCTGGCACACGCTCACCCTGCATCCCAAAGACCCGGGCATCGTGTTCGAGAAAGTAGTTGTTGACGGCGGTGGCTACCGTCCCTCCTATCTGTTCATGAACGAAAGCAGCAAGAGCAGACCATAGCAACCTCGTCAGATACAGGCTTTCCATTTTTCAAAGTGGCAGAAAACACGCTGCATACAGCCACTTTGGACGCACAAAAGCACTGGTTTTCAGCATAGGAAAGCACCGGGAACCCTGAGCAGACGATTACTTTTGCTCAAAGTTTCCGGTGTTATGCATTGAAACAAACGGCGTAACCAGTGATTATTTCACTGCCACTTTCCTGCCGTTATGTATGTAGATGCCCCGCTCGGTGGGCTTGGCGCTGAGTTTCACGCCCTGCAAGGTGTACCAACTGTCTGCGTCCTTGTTTAGTTCTGCCTCGCGGATGCCCGTGGATTCTGGCAACTCCACTATCTCCTTGAAGTCTTTCCAGTAGTCTGCCGCCTTGTATGCCGCTTTAGAGCCGGCAGGTACGTATAGCGTGGCGTTGGCGCGGTTAGTAAATGTGCCCTCTGCAATGGAAACAGGATTGGTCATTTCCACGGTCACTTCTGTAAGACCACTACAGCCGTAGTTTTTGCAACTTGCTGTGTACCAGCATATTTCGATTAAAATGGTAGAAAAGTAAATATGTAGATTCTATGGATAGAGAAAAATATGGAGATTTAACATATTTAACTTTTTATAACAGCAGCAGGATTCAAATTAATAACGCAACAACTTTATAATTGTTTTATTCTCTCCATATTTTTGTTTGATAAACTCGACTGGTGTCATGAAATCCAGTCTTTTTCTGGGTCTGTTGTTGATTTTGTCCTGTACCATATTGATGTCTTTATCTGTTATTTTTCTGAAATCAGAACCTTTAATGAAGTATTGCCTGACCAAGCCGTTAGTGTTTTCGTTAGCCCCTCTTTCCCAGGAGTGATATGGCCTGGCGAAGAAGATGTCCATTCTCAGTGCCTTGGCAATCTGTTGATGTCTGGAGAACTCCGTCCCATTATCTGCGGTCATGGTGTGCAACTCCTTTCTGATTGGCTTAAGTGCAGCGATGGCTGCCGCCGCCAGCGGCTCTGCCTCCTTTGAGTGAAGCTTCCGCATGATCAGGAAACCTGACTCCCTGTCATTGATTGTCATGATGACGTTCCGCCTGTTCTTCCCGACAATGGTGTCAATCTCCAAATCTCCGAACCTGCATTTCTCATCGACGACCGCAGGTCTTTGCTCTATCCCGACACGCCCGGGTATCCCCCTTGACTTATAGGAGGAGCCGCGCTTGTTATAGTGTCTGCCTCTATGGCGAAGATGCTTATACAGAGGCTTCCCCCATTTGTGCTTCTCCTCCCACACGTACCTGTAGATGGTTTCGTGTGAGATGCCCGGCAATCCCAGTGCACGCCGCCTTCCTGACATCTGCTCGGGAGACCACTGTTCCTGTGTGAGTCTTTGGTCGACGTAAGCCTTCATCTCGTCCGTCAGCACTGTATAGTGCTTTCTTGCCCTCATCCTCCTGTCTGACAGCCATTGGGCCTTTTCCGCATTATACTTGCCATGGGGAGTCTTGTTGCGCCTTATCTCTCGGCTGATGGTGCTGCGGTGCACACCAAGAGCCATGGCTATGTCTATTGGACGTTCCTTATTTTGCAGTCTGAAAGAAATTTCGTACCTTTGCTGCGTCGTTAGATGCTTTGCCATATTTGCAACTTATGTGGAAGTTTGTCTGCAAAGGTAAGCATTTAATGCCGGGGACGAAAGATCCAGCGGGATTTTCGTCCCTTTTTCATGCTCCTTGCTCACTTACTTCTTTAACACATTTGTTGCGTTATTAATTTGAATCCTGCGCATCTTGGGCTCTAAAAATAAAAAGATGCAGCAATGTTTTAACAAGAATAATCTGGAGAGATTTAACTTTGGAAGGAATAAAAACAATGATTTGTAATAAAAAGTGTGAAAATATTGCAAAAAATCAGGGTTTATTAATTTTGTTTTATAGAAAATGACTAACTTTGCAAAACAAACTTTATAAAATCGTATAATTCTTATTAAATGAAATTTATATGAGTATCAGTAAAGATGTCATCAAACAGTGCCTGATTAGTAAGCAGCGCGAGGTAGATGAGGCGGTGATTGTGAACCGCCCCATAGACTTTGAAGAGAATGGCAATT
>ODAI012339372.1_pt1 | contig 17576 bp, 16 predicted proteins | sample 1539321 | NCBI WGS metagenome assembly ODAI01 (sample SAMN02144231, study PRJEB22623) | gut metagenome | biome: sheep rumen | host: Ovis aries | place: New Zealand | reverse complement strand
GCGGATGTATTCGCCCGTCTCCTTCAGCTCGTCGGGGTTCTTGCAGTCGGGATAGGTGACGGTCTCGATCAACGGCACGCTGAGGCGGTCGGTCTGGTAGACACGGCGGTGGCCGATGTCGCTGATTTCGCGGCAAGCGTCTTCCTCGATGCTCAGCTGGATGAGGCGGATGTCTTTCTTCGGCAGCTTCAGCAGGCCTTCCACGCCGATGATGGCGGTGCGTTGGAAGCCCGTCGGGATGGAGCCGTCGAGGTATTGTTTACGGGTGATATGCACCTCGCCCACGATGTTCAGGTTGGAACGCAGTGCGATGACGATGGCGTTGTGCAAGGCCTCGCGGTTGATGGGGAACGGCGGGGTGTCGTCGACGTCGTAGGTGCAGGCGGTGCCGTTCTTGATGCGGTAGACGATTTCCTTCTTCGTCTTGAACTCCATCAGGGCGGTGCCGTCGTATTCGCCGAGCTCCGATAGCGTTGGGCGCATGTGGCGGATGAGTTCGGCGTCGTAGTCCTCAAACTTGTTGAATTGTCCGGCGGGACAGTGGCAGAACAGCTTCTCCTTGGTCTTGATCTGCTGGTGCACTTCGAGTCCCGACATGAAGCCTATGCGGTCATAGTCTTCCTGGGTGGCTTTTTTGCGCTCGACGTAGCCGGCCTGTTGCTTGGTCAGCTCGTAGTTGGCGCGTGGGTCAAAGTTGGTGCTCATATTTCGTTTAATTTCAAATTTCAAGATTCAAAATTCAAAGATTAAATTCTGGCGGATTTGCTATCCGACAGCCATGAAACGGGGATTTGCAATCCCCTTGTCAAAAACAATCGGCTAAAATAGGAAATAATTGGATTAGTTGTGAAAAGAAAGCAAGAAAATTCGCTATTTTTGCCAAAAATTTCCCCACATGCAAGACAACTATCAACTCATCACGAAAACCGCCGCCGGACTCGAAGAGGTCTTGGCTGCCGAAATCAAGGCCTTGGGGGCTAAAAACGTCCGTCTCATGCACCGCGCCGTCATCTGCGAAGGCAACAAGGAACTGATGTACCGCATTAATTATGAGGTGCGCACCGCGCTCAAGGTACTGAAGCCCTTCAAGACCTTCTTCGCCAAGAACCCCGACGACCTATATAATAAGGTGCAGGAAATCAACTGGGTGGAACTCATCCGCACCGACCAGACCTTCTGCATCGACGCCATCACGACGGGACGCTTCTTCACACACTCGCAATACGCCAGTCTGAAGATGAAAGATGCCATCGTCGACCAGTTCCGCGATGTCTATGGTATCCGTCCGAATATCAACACTTTGAATCCTGACCTGCGCATCAACTTGCACATCCGCGAGGACAAGGTGACTCTCCTGTTCGACAGCTCCAACGAGAGCCTGCACCATCGCGGCTACCGCAAACAGGTCGATAAGGCCCCCATGAACGAGGTATTGGCCGCCGGCCTCATCCAACTTTCGGGCTGGCAGGCCGACTGCAACTTCATCGACTGCATGTGCGGCTCGGGCACGCTGCCCATCGAGGCGGCCATGTACGCGATGAAGATTCCGCCCGGCTACTACCGCAAGCAGTGGGGTTTCATGAAGTGGGACGACTACGACGCCGAGCTGTGGGAGCGCATCCGCAAAGAGGCCGACGCCAAAATCTGCGACTTCGACCACGAAATATGGGCCTCCGACCGCTCGCCCAAGGCCGTGGCCATCGCCGAAGGCAACATCAACTATGCCCATTTGCAGCACGACATCCACCTGATGAAGAAGGACATGCACGACCTGACTCCCCCAGAGGGCGGCGGCATCATGATCATCAACCCGCCCTACGGCGACCGCCTCGAGGAAGACGACATCGACCAACTTTACGAGGACATCGGGCGCACACTGAAGCACAACTTCCAAGGCTTCAAGTGCTGGCTCATCACCGACGATGCCGTGGCACTGAAGCACGTCGGGCTGAAACCCAGACTCAAAATACCTGTTTGGAACGGACCGTTGGAGTGCCGCTTCGTGCTGTTCAACATTTTTGCTGGCACCATGAAGGAGCAAAAAGCCCGCGAGGCGAAGGCCGACGAACAAGGATGAGGATTATTTTTGGCTATAGAGGCACATTTTTGCGGCTTCATAGCCAAAAACAAAATCATAATCCGCGCAAAGTGACAATTTACTTCTTATTAAACAAATTCATCGTCCTGTCTGGCCCTTGGGTGACGAAGCTCTTGATGATTTCGACGGCTTGGTCCACTTTTTCGTCCACGATGGGCTCCTCCGAGGGCTTCCAATGGCCGAGGACGAAATCGATCTGGCGGCCACGCGGGAAGTCGTCGCCGAGACCGAAACGCAGCCGGCAAAACACGTTGGTGCCCAACTTCCCGATGATGTCGGTCAGGCCGTTGTGGCCGCCGTCGGCACCTTGTTTTCGCATTCGCAACGTGCCCAATGGCAGCGCAATGTCGTCGTTGACCACAAGCAGGTTCTCGATGGGAATCTTCTCTTGGTCGAGCCAATACTTCACCGCCTTGCCGCTGAGGTTCATGTAGGTCGTCGGCTTGATGACCACCAAGGTCTTTCCCTTGTATTTCATCTCCGCGACCTGTGCCAAACGGCTTGTCGTGAACGAGGCTTCGAGGTCTTTCGCCAAGCGGTCGGCAATCTTGAAGCCGATGTTGTGGCGCGTCTCGTCATATTCCGCGCCGATGTTTCCCAAACAGACTATCAGGTATTTCATTTCGTCTAATTCTATTGCTTTCCCTTTTCGGAGAAACCTTGCAAAAATACGACTAATTAATGACATGGCATTATTTTGCGGACACAAGCGTTGTGTCCCTACAACTGGTAACTGAACAACTGCCAACTATCAACTAAAAAAGGCCGCCCGAAGACGGCCTCTGAAATGCGAAACAAACGTTTATTCTGCTGCGGCTTCCTCTTCGTCGGTGCTGATGGAGGCGCCACGGGCCATATTGACGGCGAAGATGACGGTGTAGTCGGGGGTGACAGGGGTCACGTTCTCGATGTTGAGGTCTTTCACCTTGATGGCTCCGTTGATGTTCACGTTGCTGATGTTCACGTTGATGTAGTCGGGCAGGTCTTTGATAAGGCCACAAACCTTCACTTTCTTGACGCCCATCTTGGGCTTGCCGCCGCGCATCACGCCGACAGCCGAGCCTTGGAGGGCGACGGGCAGCACAACGGTGATGGGTTTGTCTTCGGTCACAACGAGGAAGTCGGCGTGAAGCACCTTGTCAGTGACAGGATGATACTGGACATCTTGCAGGATGGTCTTGTACGTCTTCCCGTTGATGTCGAAATCGATGATGTAGGTTTCGGGCGTGAAGAGGATTTTCTTGAAGCTCTTCTCGGAGGTGGCGAAATGCACTTGGTCGATGCCAGAGCCATACATCACGCAAGGAACCATCTCGGCTTTACGAAGAGCCTTAGTATCCTTTTTCCCTACGTTCTCGCGGAGAGAACCGCTCAATGATACTGTTTTCATTGTGTTGATTTGTTTAATTGTTGATTTGATTAATTGTTATTGAAGAAGGACTTGGGACTGGTAAAGGTCTCTGACTTGTCGGAGGCCGTCCTATGTCTTTCGTCCTACGTCTTATGTCTATTTGAACAGCGAACTGATGCTCTCGTAGGATTCCACGCGGCGGATGACCTCGGCGAAAAGGTTGGCGGTGCTCACCACCTTGATTTTCTTGGAGGCATGTGCCGGCAACGGTATCGAGTCGGTGACGATGACCTCGCTGAATGCCGACTTGTCCAACCGTTCCATGGCAGGGCCGCTGCACACGGCGTGGGTGGCAAAGGCACGCACACTCTTGGCGCCATGGTCCATGATGACCTGTCCTGCCTTGACGATGGTGCCAGCCGTGTCGATGATGTCGTCGACGAGGATGACGTTCTTGTCTTTCACGTCGCCGATGAGCGTCATAGAGTCGACCACGTTGGCACGCGAGCGTTGCTTGTGGCAGATGACGAGGTCGCAGCCGAGGCGTTTGGCATAGGCCGAGGCGCGTTTCGACCCTCCAATGTCGGGCGCGGCGATGAGCAAGTCCTCAATCTGCATCTTCTGGATGTGGTCGATGAAGAGGCTCGAGGCATAAAGCGCGTCGACGGGGATGTCGAAGAAGCCTTGGATTTGGTCTGCATGGAGGTCGAGCGTGATGATGCGGTTGACGCCTGCGGCGGTCAAAAGGTTGGCCACCAACTTGGAGCCTATGCTCACACGCGGCTGGTCCTTGCGGTCCTGACGCGCCCAGCCGAAATACGGAATCACGGCGATGATTTTGTGCGCCGAGGCGCGCTTGGCGGCGTCAATCATGAGCAGCAATTCCATCAGATTGTCGGTGGGCGGCACGATGGACTGCACCAAGAACACATGGCGGCCGCGAATGCTTTCCTCGAAGCAGGGTTGGAACTCATGGTCGGAGAACTCGACCACCGTCGACTTCCCCAGTGGCGCACCGTAGGCTTCGGCAATGCGCTCGCCCAAATCCTTGGTGGCCCTTCCGGAAAAGATGGAAACGTATCTTCCTGACATGGCTACATGGTTTGTTTGAAGCTGCAAAAATAGGCATTTTTTCCGCATGACTTCAACTTTTTTTCTCATAATGCTCCTTTTTTTCTTGCCTATTCGAAATTTGTCGTATATTTGCAGCGTACTAATTCACTAATACACTAATAGCAAATAAAGCAACATATACATTATCAAAGACTTGCGTAGAAAAAGAAATCATTTCGACAAGGTGTACAAAAAAGGTGGTTTTTCCGTATTACCATTGTCAAGGCAGCGAAACACACCTTAATTAATATAGGCATGATACGATTGGAAAACATAAACAAGACCTATTTCGGGGCTCAGCCCTTGCATGTGCTGAAAGGCATCGACCTCCACATTGGGGAGGGCGAGATGGTCAGCATCATGGGCGCGTCGGGCTCGGGCAAATCGACCTTGCTCAACATTTTGGGCATTCTCGACAACTATGACTCGGGCGACTATCGCCTCAACGGGAAATTGGTGAAAAACCTCACCGAAAACCAAGCCGCCGACATGCGCAACCAATTGATTGGCTTCATCTTCCAGTCGTTCAACCTGATTCCCTTCAAGACGGCGATGGAGAACGTGGCCTTGCCTTTGTATTACCAAAACGTGGGCCGCAAGAAGCGCAACCAACTCGCATTGGAATACTTGGAGCGTTTCGGCCTGAAGGAATGGGCCGACCACTACCCCAACCAACTCTCCGGCGGTCAGAAACAGCGTGTCTCGATGGCCCGAGCCTTGGTGACCCAACCCAAGATCATCCTCGCCGACGAACCCACAGGCGCCTTGGACAGCAAGACCTCCGCCGAGGTGATGCAAATCCTCCGTGAGGTGCACCAAACGGGCATCACCATGGTCATCGTCACGCACGAGCGCGGCATCGCCCTCCGCACCGACAAAATCATCCACCTGAAGGACGGCATCATCGAGAACATCGAAACCAACGACCCCGACAGCATCGATTTTAGCAAAGAGATAAAATGAGCAGATTGAGTTCAAATAATAGACGCGAGACACGAGACTTGGGTCTTGTCCCGTGTGTCACGAGTCAAAAAAATGAATCATGGACTTCTGGCAAGAAATATTCATGGCGTTGAGGCGCAACAAGTCGAGGACGATTCTCACGGGGTTTGCCATTTCGTGGGGCATCTTCATCCTCATTGTGCTGCTCGCTGCCGGCAATGGCATCATCAATGCGGTCGGCGAGGAGTTCAGCGACCAGTCCAGAAACGTCTATACCATCTATTGGGGAGAGACCTCAAAGCCGTTCAAAGGGCATGGCACCAATCGCGCCATCTATTTCAACGACAAGGATATACGCTTCCTCGAAACCGAGTCCAAGCATGTTGACCAATTGTCGCCAAGCAGTTATTTCAGCGGCACAGCCTCGTTCAACGACAAGTCGAACAGCATCTTCGTGAACGGCGTAAGGCCTGTCTACAAGGAAATCAACAACGTCAAGATGCTGGAGGGACGATTCATCAACGCGCAGGACGAGAAAAGCGGCGAGAAGTTCATCGTTATTGACAAAACTTTGCGCGACAAGCTCTTTGGCGAAGGCGTGTCGCCGCTCGGCAAGTTTGTCATTGTCAACAACATGGCTTTCAATGTTGTAGGTGTTTGCGATGCGGAACGACACTCCGATGGCGGCGATAGCTACATTCCTTTTTCCACATTGAAATCCATCAGGCGAATCAGTCGTTATTGGAAGCTGAGTTTCACCGTCAAAGGCTTGGAAACCAAGGAAGACAACGAGGCGTTCACCCATTATCTGCGTACCCAACTGGCGCGTCTCCACGAGTTTGACCCCGACGACACTTCCGCCGTTTACATCCGCAGTATGCAAGAGGAATACCTGCAAACCATGAAAATCTTCAACACGTTTGAGCTTTTCATCTGGATCATCGGTTTCGCCATGCTCATTTCGGGCATTGTGGGCGTGAGCAACATCATGCGCATCACCGTGAAGGAACGCACCAACGAAATCGGCATCCGCAAGGCCCTCGGCGCCAAGTCGCGCTCCATCCTGGCCTCCATCGTCACTGAATCCTTGATCATCACCACGGTTTTCGGCTACATCGGCATGTGGCTCGGCATGATGGTGGCCGAGGTCAGCGGCAAGATCTTGGGCGATATCCAGGCAGGCGAGGGGCTTTCCATGAACATCGTCCCCTCTATCGACATCCGCATCGTGCTGATGGCCACGGCTTTGCTCGTTGTCTGTGGTGTGCTTGCAGGCTTCTTTCCAGCCCGCAACGCAGTGAAAATCAAACCTATTGAAGCAATGAATTACAGATAAAAACCACGCATCATGTTCGACTTCGACGGCATACACGAGATTTGGCAGACCATCACGCGCAACAAGACCCGCAGCTTGCTGACGGCCTTCGGCGTGTTTTGGGGCATTTTCCTGCTCGTAGTGCTTTCCTCCACGGGAAACGGTTTCGAGAAAGGCCTGATGATGCAGGTGGAAGGTGTGACACCCAACACGGCTTTCTTCTTCACCGGCGAAACCAGCGAACCTTACAAAGGCTATCAAAAAGGTCGCTCTTGGTCGATGCAATTGGCTGATTTGGAGGCTATCAAGGAAACGTTCCCGTGTGTCAAAGCCATCTCGCCCGAGGCCAGTGTGTGGTCGAGCGAGGACAAGAACGTGATTTACGGTAGCCGCAGCGCCAGTTTCTCTGTGAAGGGCGTGATGCCCGAATACAACGAGATTGAAAAGTCGAAGATTATAAGGGGCCGTTTCATCAACGATACTGATATCTCTGCCAACCGCAAGGTGTGCCTCTTGGGAAAGAAAGTGTATGAAACCATGTTTGAAAGGGGCGAAGACCCACTAAGCAAGATGGTCAAGGTCAACGGGATATATTTTCAAGTGGTGGGGGTGATACGTTCCTACACTGAAAACGTGAATATCAACGGTTCCATCGACGAGTCGGTTATCCTGCCGTACACGACTATGCAGCAGGTATATGCCTTAGGTGACAAGATTCGTTTCTTTGCAATGGCTGCCGACGACGACACGCCCATCCCCGACATTGAGGAGGACATCAAGCAACTCATCAAGCAAAGGCACGACATTGCGCCTACCGACAACGAAGCCATAGAAGCGTTCAACCTCACGGAAATGTTCAAGGCCTTCAAAGGCCTGTTTTTCGGTATCCACGTCCTCATCTGGATTGTGGGTTTGGGCACCCTCATGTCGGGCATCATCGGCGTGAGCAACATCATGCTCGTCACGGTGAAGGAACGCACCCGCGAAATCGGAGTCAGGCGTGCCATCGGGGCCAAGCCGAAGGACATCATCGGCCAGGTGCTGTCGGAGAGCCTGTTGCTCACCACTTTGGCGGGATTGGTCGGGCTGTGCATCGGCGTAGGCATCATGGCGATAGTGGGAATGATTACCTCCAACATGCCGAGCGACAACATGATGTTCCAAGACCCATACATGAGTTTCAAAGCTGCTGTTTGGGCCACGATAATTGTCATTTTTTCAGGCCTTTTGGCTGGCGTGTTGCCCGCTTGGAGAGCCATTCAAATCAAGGCGATTGATGCTATTAGGGAGGAGTGATTAGTTTAGAGTTTAGAGTTTAGAGTTTAGAGTTGAGAGTCAGTTTAGAGTTAATAGTGAATTTGAATCTTGAATCTTAAATTTTGAATATCAAATAACAAATACCATGAAGAAGTTTTTCAAAATCTTGTTTTTCATCTTGTTAGGAATGGGGGTCATTTGGACTTTCGTGTATCTCTTCAAGAAATCGAGACCGCAGGAGGTCGTGTACGAAATCGTTGAGGCGAGGATCGACACCATCCTGAAAACCACCGTCGTGACGGGGCAAATCGACCCGCGCGACGAGGTGGCCATGAAACCGCAAGTGTCGGGCATCATCTCCGAAATCCTCAAGGAGCCCGGTCAGTTCGTCAACCAAGGCGAAGTCATCGCCGTGGTCAAAGTCATCCCCGACGTGAGCAACCTCGCCGCCGCCGAGTCGCAAGTGCGCGTGGCCAAAATGAACTTGGACAACGTGGAAAAGACCTACCAGCGGCAGCAGAACCTGAAGGACAAAGGCTTGATTTCCACTGAGGAATTTGAAAGGTCGCAACTCGAATACCAACAGTCGAAAGAGAGCTACAACAACGCCAAGGACCAACTGAACATCATCAAGGAGGGCATCTCGAAAAGCACGGCGGGCTACAGCAACACCAACATCAAGGCCACCATCTCCGGCATGATCCTCGACATCCCCGTAAAAGTAGGTAACTCGGTCATCAACTCCAACACCTTCAACGACGGCACCACCATCGCCACCATCGCCAACATGAAGGACATGATTTTCAAGGGCAAACTCGACGAGACCGAGGTGGGCAAAATCCATGAGGGAATGCCCATCACCCTGACCATCGGCGCCATGAACGACCGCAAGTTCAATGCCGAGTTGGAATACATCGCACCCAAGGGAACGCAAGAAAGCGGCGCCGTCTTCTTCGAGATGAAAGCCCGCGCCATCCTGCCCGACGACGTCTTCATCCGAGCTGGCTATTCCGCCAACGCCGAAATCATCCTCGACAAGGAAGAAGGCGCTATGACCGTGCCCGAAAGTTGCATCAGCTACGAGGACGGAGAAGCCTTCGTGTATCGATGCACTAAGGAAGACAGTCCGCAACAATTTGAGAAACAAGCCGTTAAAGTCGGGCTTTCCAATGGCGTGAACATCGTCATAAAAGAAGGTCTGCAAGTCGGCGACAAAGTCCGTGGAAACGAAAAAACCGAATGACCATGAAACGAGCACTTCTGATAACGCTGCTTGCGGCCACCGTTTTCGCCGCGCAAGCCCAAAAGGTGTGGACGCTCGACGAATGCATCAACCATGCCTTGGCGCACAACCTTGATTTGCAAAAGACCCAGTTGGCGCGACAACAGGCCGAATACCAATACAAAGCCAGCAAAAACGCTTGGCTGCCCACTTTGAATGCCAGCGCGGGCGAATACCTTGGCTTCGGCCAATCGCCTTCTTACACAGGCGTTTATGTTTCCGACAACTCGTCCTCGACATCTTTTGGAGCCAACCTTTCCATGCCTTTGTTCCAAGGTCTGGGCCTCTACAACACCGCCAAGGCCGACGCCTTCAACCTGCAAGCCGCCGAGATGGACCAAAAGGCCGCCCAACTCAACCTGAAGCTCAACGTGATGGCCTTCTACATGCAGGTGCTATACGGCAAGGAACAGGTGGAAATCGCCCGCAGGCAAAAGGAACTCTCCGGCGAGCAACTGCAAAAGGCCCGCCAACTCTTTGAGAATGGGCGCATTGCCGAAGCCGATGTCTATGAAAGCCAAGCCCAACTCGCCTTGGACCAAGCCAACCTAACCCAAGCCGAAACCGATTTGGCTTTGAGCCTGCTTACCCTGACACAAGCCCTTGAAATCGAAGATAGCGAGGGCTTCGAAATCAGTGGGGCGGAAGCTTTCTTCGCCAACCAAGAACAGTTTCTCGACACGCCGCAAGCCACCATCGCGTTTGCGTTGCAGAACCAACCCTCGATGGAAGCCGCACGCCTGCGCCTTCAAAAAAGCCACTACGACCTGAAGGCTTCAAAATCAGCGTGGTATCCTTCGCTGGACTTCTTCGCCGGCTATTCCAACGGACTGTATCACTACTTCTCGGAAAACTATCCCAACACGCCCGTCGGCGAACAGATGAAACGCAACAGCAGGGCGCAACTCGGCGTTTCGCTCAGCATCCCGATTTTCAACGGGATGAAGACCAAATACCGCGTGAAGATGACCGAACTTTCCATCGCCGACCAGCAACTCAGCCTTGAGGACACGGAGAAATCGCTGCGCAAGGAAATCAAGCAAGCCTACGGAAACGCAAAAGCCGCCAAACAGAAAATGGAGGCTTCGACGAACAGTTTGGAGGCTTCGCGCATCGCCTACGAATACGCCCAAGCCGGCTTCGAGATGGGCAAGAAGACCCTTTTGGAACTGAACGAGAGCAAGACACGCTTCCACCGGGCCGAGTCGGACTTGCTGCAAGCGCGTTACGAATACCTCTTCCGCTGCAAAATCATCGAGTTTTATAGGTCTGCGGAATAAAAAACACATTTTTTTCAAAACCTGCTTGCTGGAACGAAAAAAATGCGTACTTTTGCAGCCGCGTTTGACGCGAAGAACCCATGAGCCGAAGTGGCGGAATCGGTAGACGCGTCGGTCTCAAAAACCGATGAGGTAACACTCGTGCCGGTTCGATCCCGGCCTTCGGTACTAAGGCAGCCTTCAATATTTCGAGGGCTGTTTTTCTTTTTGTGTCTCTAACTCTTGCGGCACTGCAAACAACAATAGGCTCTCGAAAAACGCAAACAAAGAAGCGCCTGCCTGGGTTTCCAAAGTGTCTTCGGGCAACATCGACAGCAACATGATGCACAAAAACGTCACATATAAATAGGTACTGCGTGTTTTCTTTGCCAAACAAGGATAAAACAGCATGGTCAAAAACAAAGCCAACCCCACAATGCCAAAAGCAATCATCACGCTAAGATATTGGTTGTGAGCGCGAAAACGATACTCTTCGGAAAGCGGCGACTGTATCTCGTCATAGGTTTGGCTGAAAGCCGTTGGCACATCGCCAGTGCCCACGCCAAACAAGGGATGCTTCCTGACGATGTGGAACGCTGCCCGCGTGAACTCGATGCGTTGCGAGAGCGAGCCACCGTTGGGGTTGCCCGATCGACGGTAAAGATTGTACTCGAACAAGGTCACCGAAAGCCGCGCCCGAAGCCCGGGATGCATCCAATTGTTGTAGTTGGCCACGCCTTGCTCCACGTTGCGGATATCTTCGTCGGTTAGGGCCATCACGCCCTCGGCATCTTTACGCAAGTCCTTGGAAGTCAGGTAACGGGACAGTGTCGCCTCCAGATTCTCGTCGTTGGCAGTAGTGCCATCGAAAGGCACATGGCTTCGCTGTGCCCAAGCCTCTCGCATTTCCTTTTTGCAGTAGTACAGCCCCACAAACTTGCCGTCCTCAACGGGATTGTAAATCGTGTCGTGCCAATAGGGATTGCCAAGCGCCGTGGTCGGGGCCAAAGTGCTGAAATCCACAGGTTCAACCTCTATCAAAGGCCTGACTTGACGCACCAAAGCAACGGTTACGAGCAGCAAAACCACCGCAGCAGAAACGCTCAGGGTGATGCGCCAGACCCTGCCGTTTTTCCATCGCAAAAAGGCAAAAACGGCTGATAGGACGACCACCGCAGCCAAAACCACATAGCCCGATAGCGACTCGAAAATGTAGATTTGGTAGCCAAACCACAAAAGCAATACAACCTGAGCCATTTTAATCCACCAAGAATCTTTTCGGGCAACGAGGAAACAGCCAAGCACGGCCATGGAAAACACGATATTGAGACAAAAACGGATGTGGCTGATGAAACGTGAGATTTCCCTAACATCCTCATAATCATGTTTTATGTAGGAGTTGAAGCTAAACAAAGTGGCCACAAACACCGAGAGCACATAAACGTTCAAGATCAAGTCGAAGCGCTTGCGGTCCAACGAAGGCATCGAGGCCAAAACGAAAGGCATGACGAGTATCGGCAACTTGACGCGAAGGTCTTTCATGGCATACTGGATGTCGGTGGTCCACAGCAAGCCGACAACATGCAACAGATAGAACGCGACGAGGAGCACAGCGGCTTTGTTTCGCCAAAAACGTGTGAGCTTTTGCTTGAAATCATGGCCAACAACGCCATCCACAATCCATACGAGGAGGAGCCAAAACTGCGACATTCCCATCAGGAAGGGCGAGAGCGTGAGCCCCACAGCCACCATCAGCAGGCCGAGCAGATAGGCTTGGTTCAGGTAGGGTCTTATGGATGCCGCAACGGTCATCACTTTCCAAGGATCGTGTTGTACTCGTTTTTCCCGTTGGTGTTGAGCAGAATCTCAAAGGCGCGTTCAAGGTCGGGGTCGTCCTGCAAGGCGGCTTTGATTCGGCCTTTTTGGTAGTAGTAGCGCGACACGATTTCCGAAACCAAGAGTTCCTCGATGTCTTTTCGGTTTTTCTGCAAGTCGTTGGCCTTGTCGGCGGCAAGGTTTTTCTCCAGTTGCTCGACTTGGGGTTTTATTTGTTCCAAATAACCCTCTTCCTTGGCCATTTTCTTCAGCTTTTCTATAGCTTTCTCGCTCTCGGTGGTATAAGTGAAGCCTTTGTCTTTCACGAACTTGACGAAGTCGTTGTAGGTGGCGTCATCGATGCTGAACCGGTCGGCGGAGTCGATGCTGCGGTGTTCGCTGTAATATTTGTTGGCGTAGTCGAAGATGTAGTTTTTGCCGTAGAGGTAGGCCGTAGCGGCGGCGTAAGGGTCGCGTTTCACCTTCACGTCGGGAGCGATGCCGTGGCCTTCATAGACGGTTCGTCCGCCCATGGTTTTGAAGGCTTTGCCGAGGGTGTCGGTTTTCTTTTGCGCCGTGTCTTTCTTGTGTGAATAGTCGATTTCCTGGATGCAGCGTCCGCTGGGAATGTAGTAGTGGGCCACGGTGACTTTCATCTGGGTGTTGTAGCTCAGCGGCAAGATATTCTGCACCAAGCCTTTGCCGAAAGTCCTTTGTCCTATGACAACGCCACGGTCGTAGTCTTGTATGGCGCCTGCCACGATTTCGGAGGCCGATGCGCTGCCGCCATCGACGAGTACGGCCAAGGGGATCTCCAAATCGACAGGTTCGTTGTTGGTGCCGTGCAGGCTGTTGGACGAGGCCGACTTGCCCTTCATCGACACGACGGGTTTCCCTTTGGGGATGAACAGATTGACAATATCAACCGCCTCGTTCATCAGGCCGCCCCCGTTGCCACGGAGGTCGAGGACGAAACCTTTCAGTTCGCGGTCCTTGCGCATTTCGAGGAACTTCTCCTTCATTTCCTTGGCGGCGTCGCGGGTGAAGCCGGAGAGCGAGAGGTAGGCCACGCCGTTGTCGAACACCTTATAATAAGGTATGTTGTCAATGTGAACCTTTTCGCGTTTCAAGGTCTTTTCTATCGGTTTCTCCTGCCCGAAGCGTTTGATTTTCAGTTTCACTTCGGTGCCGGGCTGTCCTTTCAGCAGTTCGCTCACCTGGGCGGTGTTCTTCTTTTGGCAGTCCACGCCGTTCACCTCAAGGATGGCGTCGCCGGCGATCAGTCCCGACTTTTGCGCAGGCCAGCCATAATATGGCTCCGAAATGCGAGTAAACTCGCCGTCGTATTGTATGAGGGCTCCGATGCCGCCATATTCGCCGGTGGTCATGAACTTGGCGTTTTCGATGTCCGACTCGGGGATGAACACCGTGTAGGGGTCGAGGCCTGCGAGCATGGCCTTGATGGCGGTTTCGTTGAGCTCACCCGGGTTGATTTCGTCGACATAATTGAGGTTCAGCTCGCGGAGGAGGCTGTTGTAGATGTCGAGGCTCTTGGCGATCTCGAAGTTGTTTTGCTTTTCTTGGGCGACAACGCTCACGGAAAGGAGCAGTGTCAGGAGTAGGGTGTTGATGTATTTCATTTTACGTTTGTTTGTCCGTGTCTGTCTGTACAGGGACTTACGTCGCCTGTATACTGGTCTGCCGTCCCTACGGGACCGGGTCGTATCCGCTTCCGCCCCAAGGGTTGCACGACAAGATGCGCTTGAACGTGAGCCAACCGCCTTTGAAGAAGCCGTATTTCTCGATGGCCTCGATGCCATAGTTGGAGCAAGTGGGCACATAGCGGCAGCTTTTCCCGATGAAAGGCGACAGTGTCATTTGATAGAGCCTGATCAACAAGATCAGGAACTTAGCGGGCAGCTTGGCGATGTTTTTCATGACGTTTTACGATTTCATCGACGGCTTTATGTGTCTTGTCCAACATCTCTTGGTAGGAGTGGATGAGCGTAGCCGTATAGACTAACGCCACATCAAGAGAAATATTATCCCGTTGGCAGATTTCATAGAGTGGGGCCTTGTTTTTGCGCCATGCCTCGCGCATCAGGCGTTTCACCCGGTTGCGCTTGAAGGCGTGGTGGAAGCGTTTCTTGGAGACCGACACCAGCAGCCTGACGGTGACAGGACGCTCTTTGTCGCGGCGGTAAAACACGATGACGCGAAAGGGATAAACGGAAAAGCCCTCTCCTTTGGCGAAAAGGGCTTGTATGTCGTTCTCCTTGCAGAGACGTTCGTATTTCGGAAAATCCTGCTTCGCGGTCATGGTGAAGCTTTATTTTTTCTTGCTCTTCTTGGCTTCGGCGGCGAGATATTCCTCGATGGCCATCGTCATGGAATGGGCGGTAGAGGTGGGAGCCTTGACGTTCAACTCGAAGCCGGCATCGACGATGGCTTGGCATGTGGCATCGCCGAAACCGCCGATGGCCACCTTGCCCTCTTGCTTGAAATCGGGGAAATTGACCTTGAGCGACTGTATGCCCATCGGGCTGAAGAAAACCAGCATGTCGTAGTCTTCGATCTTGACGGTTTGGGTCAAATCGGCGGGCACCGTGCGGAACATCACGGCCTTGGTGAAGTTGAGCTTGGCAGCGGTGAGCATGTCGATGGTGGCGTCGGAACTGATGTCGGAACAGCAGTAGAGGTATTTCTCGTCCTTGTGTTTCTTCATGATGTCAATCAAGTCGCCGAGGCTCTGGTTGCCGAAGAAAATCTTGCGCTTGCGGTATTGCACATAGCGCTGAAGGTAGAGCGCGGTCGATTCGTTGATGCAGAAATACTTCAAGGTTTCGGGCACGTTGTAGCGCATTTCCTTTGCCACGCGGAAGAAATGGTCGATGGCGTTGCGGCTCGTGAGGATGATGCCGGTGTAGTCGGGAAGCTTGATATGCTCTTGCCGGAGTTCGCTCGCGGTAACGTCGTCGAGCTTGATGAATTTCTCAAAAGTGAATTTCACACCGTACTTCCTTGCCATTTCGCCATACGGGGTCTTGGAAAGGTCCGCAGGCTGTGGCTGAGACACCAAAATTGACTTGATTTTCATTCTTCCTATAAGATTTTTAGTGTGTCCTGTATCCTGTTTCCTAAGGCACCAAAAAACGCTCAACTCGTTAAAAAACAGAACCTTGGTTGATATAACGAAGGCCTGCCGTCATAAGTGTCGCGACAGGTGCGATTTCGAGGGCGCAAAAATACGAAAAAATATAAAACGCCGACATTTTTGCTGAAATTCTCGTTTCAACGACTTCCTTGACGAAGCGCACAAGGGCCGCCACCGCAATCACGCCAAAGCCCAGCCAAACAAAGAGGGAATAAGGGTTGTAGAGCAGCAAAAGCAGCACGGGCAACAAGACAAGAAGACCGTATGTGGAAACCGAAAGCTGAACGGCCATCTGCCTTTCGACGGCATCTTTGGTGCCGAAAAGCCAATTCATGAAATACAAGATGAAGACACGCAGCAAAACCCACCCGGTCACGATGCCGCAAACGGAACCAAAAACGCGCATTGTGTCGAATTGCCCCACGTCGCGGGTGAGAACGACGCAACTTTTTTGGATGAAAAGCGTCACAATGGCCAGATAGGACAGCAGAAAAGTCCAGCCCAAGAAACTCCTGACCAAGTTCCACTCGCGCAGCAACTGGTTGGTATGCGCCACCCCGCCAGGAACACTCAGCACCTGACGAAACTGCCTCGGATACAATTGCTTGTTCAGCACAATGACCAACATAACCAGTGCGATGATCACCAGGTTCCAGCCTTGCAGGATGTCGTAAGTCATGCGCGGCAACGGCGTGATAGCACTGCCAAAGCCCTCGGTGATGAAACTCGGCACCACGCTGTCGCAAGCCAAACCACCGGCCTGCTCCTGCACGGTGTCCAAAGCCCGCGCAGGCTCAAAAGGGCTCTGATAATATAAGTATGGATATTGCGGCATGGATGACTTCGGTTTCAGGCTGCAAAAATAAATCATTATTTGCAAAACCGACACAAAAACTTTCTAACTTTGCAACCAAAATCAACCGTATGTGTTGCCAAGTTGTGACAGACCTTCGATCCGACAGTCACAAACAATTCAACAAATCGAAGATTGGCTAACGCCGAATTATCATTTCAACGAAATCAACAAACAATTAAACGATTCAAAATGGAATTAATGCAAGAAATCATTGCCAACGCGCAAGCCAACCGCCAGCGCATTGTGCTTCCCGAGGGCGACGAGCCCCGCACCCTGAAAGCCGCCGACCAACTTTTGGCCGACAACGTGGCTGACATCATCCTCATCGGCCCCGCCGAGAAAATCAAGGAGATGACCGCCGAATTTGGCCTCAAGAACATCGGAAAGGCCCGCATCATCGACCCGAAAAACAACCCCGACAAGCAGAAATACGCCGACCTGCTCCTCGAACTCCGCAAGAGCAAGGGCATGACCCCAGAGCAAGCCGACGAGCTGGCCCAAAACTTCATGTATCTCGGCATCTTGATGGTGAAGGCCGGCGAGGCCGACGGCCTCGTGAGCGGCGCACGCAGCACCACGGGCGACATGCTCCGTCCTGCCCTGCAAATCATCAAGACCGTCCCTGGCGTGAGTTGCGTCAGCGGCGCCTTCACGATGTTCCTGCCCGAAGGCTGTCCTTACGGCACCAACGGCCGCATGGTCTTCGCCGACTGCGCCGTCACGCCCATGCCGACGGCTGAGCAATTGGCCGAAATCGCCATCTGCACCGCCGACACCGCCAAGGCCATCGCCAAGATCGACCCCGTCACCGCCATCCTGAGCTTCTCCACCAAGGGCAGCGCCAAGCATGAGGTGGTCGACAAGGTCATCGAAGCCACCCGTATCGCCAAGGAACGTCGTCCCGACCTCGTCCTCGACGGCGAGCTGCAAGCCGACGCCGCCATCGTGCCGTCCGTCGGTTCGAGCAAGGCCCCGGGTAGCCCCGTCGCCGGCAAGGCCAACACCCTCGTGTTCCCCTGCCTCGAAGTGGGCAACATCGCCTATAAGCTCGTCCAGCGTCTGGCCGTTGCCGAAGGCGTCGGGCCCGTGCTGTAACGCCCCGCACAGACCTGCCACGACCTCACCCGCGGCCTC
>ODAI012061324.1_pt1 | contig 17576 bp, 16 predicted proteins | sample 1539321 | NCBI WGS metagenome assembly ODAI01 (sample SAMN02144231, study PRJEB22623) | gut metagenome | biome: sheep rumen | host: Ovis aries | place: New Zealand | reverse complement strand
CGGGGGGGGCTGTCAGCGGCGTGTACCCCCGCCGCGGGGTGGGGGGGGTGGGGGGCGGGCCCGGTCTATATCCTCATTGTCGGGTTGCCCGCGATAGCCTACCGCGCCGAGCTGCTCGAGCCTGCCATCCTGTCGGCCGCGCTCGCCGGCACGTGCATCGGCTTTCTGTGGTTCAACGCCTACCCGGCCGACATCTTCATGGGCGACACGGGGTCGCTCGCGCTCGGCATGGGGCTCGGCTGCTTGGCCGTCGTCACGAAAAGCGAGTTCATCGTCATCATCATCGGCTTCCTGTTCGTTGCCGAGGCGCTGTCGGTCATGATCCAGGTCGCCCACTTCAAGCGAACGCGCAAGCGCGTGTTCCTCATGGCCCCGCTCCATCACCATTTCGAGAAGCTCGGCTGGTCCGAGACGAAGGTCGTCATCCGCTTCTGGATCATCTCCGGCGTGTTCGCCGCCATCGGCTTCTCCATCTACTTTGCAAACAGCGTCATCTCGGCGGCGATGTAATGGCTGGCGTCAATGAAGGCGCCGCCATCGGCGCATCGCACGTTTCCGACGCCTCGCGTCCATCCGATGCAGCGTTCCTGCCCAACACGAAATGCGCGCCCGCCCATCTGGGCAACGTGCTCGTGCTCGGTCTGGGCAAGTCGGGCAAGTCCGTCGCGCGCTACTGCGCGGCGCTCGTGGGCACGCGCGTAGACGAGCTGTTCGTGGCGGCCGGCGCGCGCAACGACGACTCGGAAGCGTTCGTCGGCTCCATCGCGGCGCCGCATGTCGCCTGCGCGTTCGGCGACGACGCGCTTGCGGGCCTCGACATGCATTTCGACATCTGCATTGCGAGCCCGGGAATCCCGTACTACCACGAGCTGTACGTGCGCGCCCTCGAACTGTCGGACGAAGTCGTGAGCGAGGTCGAGTTCTCGTGGCGCGAAAGCGCGGCTGACAGCGTCTGGGTGGCGCTGACCGGCACGAACGGAAAGACGACGACGACATCGTGCGCGGCGCACCTGCTGGCCGAGGCCGGCCTTGCCGCTTCCTCCGTCGGAAACATAGGCGACGTGTGCCTCGACGCCGTCGCCGCCGGGAAGACCGGCGTCTACGTTGCCGAGGTGTCGTCGTACCAGCTGTATTCGACGCGCCTGTTCGCAGCCGACGTCGCCGTCATGCTCAACATCACGCCCGACCACCTGCATTGGCACAAGACGCTTGCAGCATACCGCGATGCGAAGTTCAAGCTGCTCGACAACCTTTCGAACCGGGAGCCTCAGCGCGCTCACGCGGCCCTGCCGTCCCGGGGTAGGGCTGTCGCGATCCTCGATGCCACCAACGACGTCGTGCGCGCGAAAGTGCGCGAGATAAAGGCGCTTTCCGACGAGGAGCGCGGCTTCACCTACATACCGATGGGGACGAAGGCGGGCGTCGGCGGCGACATGCGTGCTGCGTGCGGCGCTGCCAACGCGGCGTTCATCGACGCGGAGGGGGCTTTCCACATCGCGTTCGACGGTGTCGAGCACATCGTCGGAAACGTTTCCGATTTGCAGATCAAAGGCGAGCACAATGCGAGCAACGCACTCGCAGCGGCGGCGGTGGCCGTCGTGCTCGGCGTCTCGGACGACGAGATCGCCTGTGCGCTCGCGTCGTTTGCGCCGCTCGAGCACCGCATCGAGCCGTGCGGGCAGGTCGATGGCATCGAGTGCTACAACGACTCGAAGGCCACGAACGTCGACGCGACCGTGAAGGCCATCGCGTCGTTTCCCGGAAGGCCGCTCGTGGTGCTGCTCGGCGGCGATGACAAGGATACGGACCTGGACGACCTCGTGCGTGCGGCCCACGGACACGCTCGTGCGGTCGTGTGCTTCGGTGCGGGCGGATCTCGTTTCGCCGCGGCGTTCGAGGATGCGTGCGCCGACGCCCCGGAGGGCTTCGCCGTCAAACGGGCCGGGCGCATGGAAGAAGCACTCGATTGCGCGTTGGAGCTGTGCGAATCGGGAGACGTCCTGCTCCTTTCCCCTGCTTGCGCTTCGTTCGACGAGTTCTCGTCGTTCGAGCACCGCGGGCGCGTGTTCAAGCAGCTCGTCGCAGATCGCATCGAGCGTGCAGCTTCGAGGGAGGCCTAGCGTTCCATGGCGTTGAAGGGCCTACATGCGCGCGTCGAGGCGCCCGAGATAATGGGGCCGCGGCTCGTCATGCTGTTGTGCGTGCTCGGGCTGACGCTGCTCGGGTTCGTCATGATCTATTCCGCATCGTCCATCTCGGCGATCTCCGAGAACATCGACTCTGCAAGCTACCTGTTCGACCAGCTGAAATATGCGGTTGTCGGCGTGGTTGCGGCGGCCGTGCTGTGGAAGCTCATCCCGTATCGCGTCTGGGCGGGCCCCGCCGTGTGGGTCGTCTGGGGCGTGGCCGTCGTCTTGCTTATACTGACGGCGGTCATGGGCCTTTCGGCGCTCGGCGCGCAGCGTTGGCTGCGGTTAGGCCCGATCAGCCTCCAGCCTTCCGAGTTCGCTAAGATCGCCATCGTGCTCGTGGCTGCACGCCTGTTTTCCGATTTGCGCATGCATGCCATCGACGTCCGCGCGTTCGTCGTGGGCATTCTCTTGTTCGTCATCGCGCCGACAGGGTTTTTGTTCGCAACGCAGTCCGACCTCGGCACGACCGCCATCATCGCGCTCGGCGTGTTGGGCGTCATGTGGCTCGGCGAGGGGCACTGGCGCATCATCGCTATCGTGATCGCCGGGCTGATCCTGTTTGCCATCGGCGCCGTGTTCCTGTCGAGTTACCGCGGCGACCGTTTCCTGTACCTCAACCCCTGGAACGACGGCGAGGGCGGTTACGGGCGCGGCTACCAGATCATCCACTCGTACTACGCGTTCGCGCAAGGCGGCATCTTCGGGGTGGGCCTCGGCAATTCGCGCGAGAAGTACCTCTACCTGCCCGAATCCGAGACGGACTTCATCTTCGCCATCATCGGCGAGGAGCTCGGCCTCATCGGCGCGCTGCTCGTCATCGTCGTGTTCTTGCTCGTCTTGTGGGCGGGGATGCGAATCGCGCGTTCCGCGTACGACGATTTCGGCTGCATGGTCGCCGGCGCTCTCACGATCATGCTCGTTTTCCAGGCGTTTCTGAATATCGGCTGCGCCATCGGGCTGTTCCCGACGACGGGCAAGCCGTTGCCCTTCATCTCGTCGGGCGGTTCGTCGCTCATCGCCTCGTTCATGATGGTGGGCATCGTGCTGGCTGTTTCCGACGGCGCAAGCGGCAAGAGCATTTACGAGAAACGGCGCGATGAGCTGCGCGTGGTGCGCGGCGGCAACGGTGGGAGGTAAGATCGATGCGCGTAGTCCTTTCCGGCGGCGGCACGGCCGGCCATATCAACCCCGCTATCGCAACGGCGGAAGTCCTCATGGAACGTGGCGTTGACGTGCGCTTCGCGGGCCGTCCCGTCGGGCGCGAGTCCGAGTGGGTGAAGGCGGCCGGCATACCTTTCAAGGCGTTCGATGCCGAAGGCTTCCATCGCGGCCACGTTTCGACTTTGATAAAGGGCATAGCCATCGACTCGAAGAGCACGGGGCTCGCCAAGCAATGGTTCAAGGAGATACAGCCCGATGTCGTCGTCGGCTTCGGCGGATACGTGTCGATTCCGGTTGGGCGCGCCGCCACGAAGATGGGCATCCCGCTGGTGGTGCACGAGCAGAACTCGGTCATGGGCTGGACGAACAAGTATCTGGCATCGAAGGCCGATGCCGTGTGCCTCACGTACAAGCTGGCCGACTCGCCGTTGAAGGACGAGTCGAAAGTGCATCTCATCGGCTGCCCCGTCCGCGCGGCGGTCTACTCGAAGACGCGCGAAGAGGGTAGGGCCCTGCTCGGCATACCCGAAGATGAGCGCATGCTGCTCGTCACGGGGGGCAGCCTTGGCGCATTGCATTTGAACAAGGCGCTGTGCGCGATGAAGGAAAGGCTGCTTTCTTACGGTGACCTGCACATAGTGCACGTTACGGGTTCGCGTGACTACGAGATGATCAAGGAGACGCTTGCGCTCACGCCCGAAGAGGAGCGCCGTTGGCACATCGTGGAGTACACGAACGAGATGCCCTCGTGCATGGCTGCCGCCGATGCCATCGTGTCGCGCGCCGGCGCGTCGTCGCTTGCGGAAATATCCGCCCGGGCGCTGCCTGCGATTCTCGTGCCGTTCCCCGCGGCGACGGCGAACCATCAGGAGACGAACGCCCGCGCATATGCCGATGCGGGTTGCGCGCGCATGATGCTCGATGCCGACGTCGATTCGTCTGCGTTCGCAGACCTCGTGTGCGAACTGGTCGAGGACGCCGACCTGCGTGCGCGGATGACGGCGGCTGCGCGGGCCCAGAAGACCGCGAACGCCGCTGAGGCGCTTGCGGACATCGTCATGGGGGCTGCCCGGAAGTAACGTCTGTCTCCATGGCGTTCGTGTAAGCAGCTTTAGCATTCTTCGTGCCTATCGGTATGGGACGCGTGCGCACACTCTATAATCAAGGGACCGCGAGAGATTGGAATCTTGATGAGCGTAGACAACATTTCATCAGTTCATTTCATAGGAATCGGCGGAGTCGGCATGAGCGGCATCGCCCGTGTGGCGCATGACCAGGGCATAGTCGTGACCGGCTCCGATATGAAGGAGAGCCGCTACACGAAGCAGCTCAAGGAGGCCGGCATAAAGGTCGCCATCGGCGCGCATTCCGGCGAGAACATCCCGGGAACGGGCGTCGAGGACGGTCCCGACGTCGTCGTCGTCACGACCGCCGTGCTCGACAACAACCCCGAGCTCATCGCTGCGAAAGAGCGCGGGCTCACCATCTGGCACCGCGCGCAGATGCTCGCGCGCCTCGGCATCGGGCTCGACACCGTGGCCGTCGCGGGGACCCATGGCAAGACCACGACCTCGTCCATGGTCGCAAGCGCCATGAACACCATGGGCATAGACTCCACGTTCCTCATCGGCGGAATCGTGCGCGCGTACGGCAGCAACGCCCATTCGGGGACAAGCCGCTACTACGTCGTCGAGGCGGACGAGTCGGACAAGTCGTTCCGCTACCTTTCGCCGGCAGCCGTCCTCGTCACCAACATCGAGGCCGACCACCTCGACCATTACCGCGATCTCGACGAGATCCACGAGAAGTTCGCCGCGTTCATCGCGTCGACGGCCGAAGACGGCCCCGTCGTCGTGTGCGGCGAGGACGACGACCTCGTCGCCGTCGCGAAATCCGCCGGCCGTCCCTTCCTCACCTACGGGTTCGGCGATGAGTGCGACATCCAGATCGTGAGCTACGAGCCGCATGGCGTGAGCAGCGATTTCGCCGTGCGCCTGCCCTCGGGCGAGGTCGTGGAGTCCTGCGTTCCGCAGAACCCGGGACGTCACAACGTGCTCAACGCAGCAGGTGCCATCGGCCTCATCGATGCGCTCGGCCTGTCCGCGCGCGATGCGGCAGAGGCCATGCGCTCGTTCGGCGGGGTGAAGCGCCGCTTCGACCTGGTCGGCGAAGCTGACGGCGTCACCGTCGTCGACGACTACGCACACCATCCTACCGAGATCGCCGCCACGATCGAGGCTGCGAGCCAGCTCGGATTCAACAAGGTCCACGTGCTGTTCCAGCCCCATCGCTACTCGCGTGCGAGCTTGTTCACCGAAGTGCTGCACGACGAGTTCGGCGCGGCGTTCGACAAGGCTGACACCATCACGTTCATGGACGTGTTCTCCGCAGGCGAGGCGCCCGTTCCCGGCGTGTCGGGAAAGACGTTCCTCAACGTCGTGCTCGAGCACGACGGCCACCCGGTCGCGCATTACGTGCCGCGCCGAATCGATGTTGTGCCGCATATGGTCCAACTCGCGCAATCCGGCGACCTCGTTATCACCATGGGTGCGGGCGACGTCACTGCAGTGGGCGGCGAACTCGTTGACGAGCTGCGGAAACGGGAAGGTTAAATGGTCGAACGCAGCAACAGGAGACAACGCGCAGCCGGCAATCGGACCGATGCGTCCCAGCCGAGGCGGTCTCGCCATGCCCGGACTCAGGTAGGGCAGGCGGGTGCCCGCACGACCGCGCAGCCCGGCTCTCGCACGCGCGCTACTGAATCGCGTCCGTCGAGGAAGGCGAAGCAGCGTCCTACCGTGGAGGCGAAGCGGCGTCCGACCGTGGAGGCGAAGGCGGGCAAGGCGTCGCGTACGCGCGGCGCATCGGCCGAGGCCTCCAAGCGTAAAGCCCGCGGCGCCAAGAAGGGCGCGACCGGGCAAGGGCGGACGAAGCGCCAGTCCGCCGTCGTGTCGAAGGAAAGCACGGGGGGCTATCAGGCTATCGCCGGCGGGCGCATGAAGAGCCTGCCTGCAGGGGGAGCAGCCGCGCCCGATGGGCAGGCAGCGTCCCCGTCCGCATCCCAGGTCGCCGCGCAGTCGGCCGCCGACGAGCAGGCATCCAGGAGCATCGGGGAGATCAAGCGCGAAGAACGTTCGGCACGCATGCGCGAATCGTCGAAGCGCCATGTGTTTCGCCTGATGATAGTGCTTGGCGTCGTGGTGGCGCTCATAGCGGGGTGGGGTGCGCTCTACAACTCGCCGGCGTTTTCCATCACGAGCGTCGACGTCGAGGGCGTCGAGCATCTCACCACCGAGGAGATGACCCAGCTCGCCAACGTCCCCGCCGACACCACGCTTCTGCGCGTCGACACCGAGACCATCAAGAACCGCATCATGCAGAACGCATGGGTGCAAGACGTCCGCATCAACCGGCTCTTTCCCGAGACGCTGCAGATCGTCGTCACGGAACGCCAGGTCACGGCCATCGTTGAAATGCCCAACCGCTCGGGCAGCTCGGTGAAGTCGTGGGCCATCGCCGAAGACCATATGTGGCTCATGCCCATTCCCGACGCGAACTCCGAGGCCGCCAAGACGACGAGTGCGAAGGTGTACGAAGACGCCGAGCGGGCGCTTCACATCACGGACGTCCCCTACGGCACGCAAGCCGAGATCGGGACGGTGTGCACGGACGGCAACGTGAACAACGCGCTCGACATCCTGGCGGGCATGACGACGGACCTGAAGGATCACGTCGTCCAAGTTTCCGCCGGCAGCACCGCCGAAACGACCCTCATGCTCGACAGCGGCGTGGAAATCGCGTTCGGCAAGGCGGAGAACATCCGCGACAAGGAACGCGTCATCATGAAGATACTCGAGGAGAATCCCGACGGCGTCGCGTACATCAACGTGCGCATCGTCGAAACACCTACGTGGCGTGCAATCTAAGTTCGGGCGACTTCGTGCCGTAATGTGGCCCGCTTCCGAGGCTATTTGTGAATCTCGCAGGTCAATTGCCCTCGGATTTGTTGCATTCCCTACCTCATCGTGTAAAATTTCGAACTAGTTATATGCACTGTACAAATAAATGCAGTTTAAATGGGAACCGGTAAGGGGAATCACATGCCTATCAATCTTGCATCCGAGCATTTGGCCGTCATCAAGGTCGTCGGCGTTGGCGGCGGCGGCACGAATGCGGTCAACCGTATGGTCGAGGCGGGCGTGCAGGGCGTCGAGTTCATCGCCGTGAACACGGACCGTCAGGCGCTGCTCATGTCCGACGCCGACAAGACGATCCACATCGGTGAGGACCTCACCCGCGGGCTCGGTGCCGGCGCGAACCCCGAAGTCGGTGCCCAGGCTGCCGAAGAGAGCCGCGACGAGATTCGCGAGGCGCTCGCCGAAGCCGACATGGTCTTCGTGACGGCTGGCGAGGGCGGCGGCACGGGCACGGGCGCAGCTCCCGTCATCGCCCAGATCGCTCGCGAGGAAATCGGCGCTCTGACGGTCGGCATCGTCACGAAGCCGTTCTCGTTCGAGGGCCGCACGCGTCGCAACCAGGCCGACCAGGGCGTCGAGCTGCTTTCGCAGAAAGTCGACACCCTCATCGTCATCCCCAACGACCGCTTGCTCGAGGTCGTCGACAAGAAGACGAGCATGCTCGATGCGTTCCGCATCGCCGACGATACGCTGCGCCAGGGCATCCAGGGCGTCACCGACCTCATCACCATCCCCGGTCTCATCAACCTCGACTTCGCCGACATCCGCACCGTCATGAAGGATGCGGGCACGGCCATGATGGGCATCGGTCTCGCCAACGGCGAGAACCGCGCCCTCGAGGCTGCGCAGCAGGCGACGAACTCCAGCCTGCTCGAGGCCACCATCTCCGGTGCGTCGCGCGTCCTGTTCTCCATCGCCGGCGGTCCCGACCTCACGCTCACCGAGGTCGATGCGGCGGCCCGCACCGTCGAGGCGTGTGCGGACGAGAACGCCAACATCATCTACGGCCAGATCGTCGACGAGTCCATGGGCGACATGGTGCGCATCACGGTCATCGCAACGGGCTTCTCTGCCGACCAGTTCGGCGGCAACACCCCGCGCGACTACTCGCGCAAGGACCTGTTCGCCTCCACGGCGCAGGATTCCGCCGGGTCCGCCTCTTCGTCGATGTCGTCGATCGGCTCCTCTGCGCCGGTCTCGCCGCGTCCGTCCGTTCAGTCGACGAACCGCCTGACCGACGAGGATTACATTCCCGATTTCCTCAAGCGCCGCTAAGGGGAAACCACCTCGTGCACGCGCGCGTGACACTGCCGATTCCGAAACTCGATGCGCTCCCCCTGGGGGCGCATCGTCTTATGGTGCTCACCGACGAGGCGCTGTTCGGCGCTTGTCGGACCCGTATCGCGTTCACCGGCCGGGACGGGGGCGTCAGCGAGGGCGATTTCGCGACGCTCAACCTCTGCGACTACGTCGAGGACGACCCACGCGCCGTTAAGCGAAACCGGGCCATCCTGCTTGATGCGATGGGTTGCAAAGATGCGCAGGTCATCTCGTTGCGCCAGGTGCATGGCGAGCATATCGTGTCCGTGCGCGATGCGTCGGACGTCGCCCGTGCGCTCGCTGAGGCGCGTGAAGGCGCCGACGGCGTCGTCGTGCGCGATTCCCAGGTTGCGGCAATGCTCTTTTCCGCGGATTGCCTCTTGCTGATAGTCGTGGCGCCGTCCGGACGATTCGCGATCGCGCACGCCGGCTGGCGCGGCGCCGTCGCCGGCATCGCCGCGAAGGCCGTGCGCGCCTTGGCCGCCGCCGAGCTCGCGGAAGCGGGGCGTGCGGAAGGCGGGTGTGCAGAAGCGGGGTGTGCGGAAGGCGGGCGTGCCGAAGTTGATCCTGCGGAAGCCAGGCGTGCCGGTTCCGACCTCCTCGAGCAGGTCGCATCGACGTTCAACGTCTACATCGGCCCGCATATCGGGATCGAGTGCTTCGAGGTGGGCGAGGAGGTCGCCTCGCAATTCGCCGAGCGCTTCGGGGAAGGCGTCGTGTCGCGCTCGTACGGCGAGAAGCCGCACGTCGACCTTGCGCGCGCCGTCGTTGCGGACGTCGTGTCGGCGGGAGCGGACCTAGCGCGCATCGCCGATTCGGGCATCTGCACGAAATGCAACGCCGACCGTTTTTATTCCTATCGTGCGACGGACGGGGCGTGCGGACGCCATGCCGCCGTCGCCTGCACATGCTAGACGGAGGAGAACTATGGGAACGAAGGAACGTTACGAGAACGCCGCCGCCGAGCTGGCCGACGTCTGCGCCCGCGCGGGGCGCAATCCCGCCGACGTCGTGCTCGTCGCGGTGTCGAAGACGGTCGGGCCCGACGAGGTCGCATGCGCCATCGAGGCGGGAGCCCGCGACTTCGGCGAGAACCGTCCGGACCAGCTCATGACGAAAGCAGATCAGTTCACCGATGTGAACTGGCACTTTATCGGCAACATCCAATCGCGGCGCATTCGCGACATCGTCGGGCGCGCCGTGCTCGTCCATTCGCTGTTCGAGGAGCGCCATGCGCGCAAGATCGACGAGGTCGCGCGCGAGCGTGGAATCGTCCAGGACGTCCTGCTCGAGGTGAACGTCTCGGGTGAGGAGTCGAAGAGCGGCCGAACCCCTGATGACGTGCGTGACCTGCTGGAGTACTGCCGCAGTTTGAAAAACGTGCGCGTGCGCGGCCTCATGACGATGGCGCCGCAGGGCGATTCGGATATCGCCCGCAAGACGTTCGCCGGATTGAGGACGCTGCGCGACGAGCTCGCGTCCGAGCTGCCCGCCGACGAGGCGGAATCGTTCAGCGAGTTGTCGATGGGGATGTCGGAGGACTGGCGCGAAGCCGTCGAGGAAGGCGCCACTATCGTCCGCGTGGGACGCGCGATCTTCAGCGACGCGTTCTGACGGCGGAAGGCGCGCGACGCGGTTCGCCCAATAGCCGACGCTTTACGTGGTGATTTTGCCCGAATCGGGCCGATATGCGCCCTTTCGGGTACCATAGACGTGTCAGATTACGCAAGAAACGAAGCAGGTGATTTCATTGCCCAGGAACAGTTCGAGCGGTGCGGCAGGTATGTTCGACGACTTGAAGGCCCGTCTGGGCTTCGGCGGCCGTGACGACAGGGACGATCGTGATTATGACGACTACGATGACGACGGCTACTCGGATCGCTACGACGACGAGATCGAAGACTATGACGACAACGCCGTAGGGGGTTTCCGCCCGATCGGCACGTCTTCGTCCCGCACGTCTCGCACGTCCCGTTCGAGCAGCCGCGGAGATTCGGGTCCGCGTCTCGTCTCGATCGACGACGTGAAGGCCACCACGCCGCTTCCCGACCGCTACGGCGATTCCGAACCTGCGACCTCGCGCTATGGCGGCCGCACGGTGCTCGACGAAACCGTTCCGCCCGTCTCGTCGCCCGCCCACAACGCGGCGCTGCGCGACTCGCGCAAGTCCGAGGGCGTCGATTCGCTGTTCGATTCCACGTCGTCCAGCCCTTCGTTCAGCGCATATGCCGGTTCGAGCAACACGACGACCACGTACACGACCTCGCGGTCGCTCACGGTCATCAAGCCGACGGTTTACGGAGACGTCGAGCGCGTCGCGCATGCGGTCAAGCTCGGCGACGTCGTCGTGCTCGTCATGCGCAGCACGCCCGAGGAGCTTTCCAAGCGCATCCTCGACTTCTCGTTCGGCGTGGCGAGCGCGCTCGACGCGAACGTCGAGTGCCCGGGCAACAAGGTGTTCGCCATCGCGCGCGGCAACGGGCTGACCGAAGACGAGAAACGCCGCCTGCGCAATCAAGGCGCGCTGTAGTCGCGCTGCTGCGACTGGCGTCGCACCGAAATACAGGAAGAACGTTTACGGAGTGGCTATGGGCAATCAAGGTAAGACGTTCGCAATCGTCGGTGGTGGAAAGATGGGGGAGGCCATCCTCTCGGGTTGGCTTTCCTCGCAGATCGCGCCTGCCGATTCGATTGCGCCAGCCGACGTGACCGTCGTCGAGCCGGGTGACGAGCGCCGTCGGTGCCTCATCGACGAGCACGGGGTCGCCGGCGTGGCCGACTCGAGCGAGCTCGCTCGTGCCGACGTGGTCGTGCTTGCGGTTAAGCCGCAGGTCATGTTTGCCGTTTTGGAAGGAATGACCCGAAACGAGGCGTTGTTCGGCGCTGGGGAGCTTCCGCTGTTCGTGTCGATTGCGGCCGGCATCACGACCGAGCGCCTCGAGTCGGCGCTTCCCGACGAAGCCGCGGTCGTGCGCGTCATGCCGAACATGCCGCTGTCGATCGGCGCGGGGGCCTCGGGTGTGTGCGGCGGTTCGAAGGCTACTGCCGAGCAGGTCGAATACGTCGCAGCGCTTTTCGGCTGCCTCGGTCGGGCCGTCGTGGTCGACGAGGCGGACATGGACGTCGTCTGCGCCGTGTCGGGATCGGGTCCTGCCTACGTTGCCGCCATGATCGAGGCGCTGCGCGATGCGGGCGCACGTCAGGGGCTCGACGCAGAGCTAGCCGAGACGCTCGCCCTGCAAACTGTGCTTGGCACCGCGCGGCTCATCAGCGAGACCGGCATCGCCGTCGACAAGGCGCGCGAGGCGGTGTGCTCGCCTGGCGGCACGACGCTCGCGGCGCTTGACGCGATGAACGCCGCCGGGTTCGCCGACGTGTTCGACAAGGGAGTGGAGGCGGCTGTCGTCCGCTCGAAGGAGCTTGCTCAATGTTCATGATAAAAAGCCTCATCGTATCGCTGACCAACGCGTATACGACGGTTATCTTCATATACGTTCTCATGTCGTGGATTCCGACGCAGACGGGCATCGTTGCCGATGTCTACCGCGTGCTCGGCAAGATCTGCGACCCCTATCTCGATCTGTTCCGCAAGATTATTCCGCCCATCGGTGGAATGATTGACATTTCTCCGATATTCGCGCTGCTCGTTTTGCAATTTGTCGTACGTTTGATAGTGAATATCCTTTAGGATTTGTCTATACTTGATATAACTGCAACCGCATATAAACGAAGGGATGAAACATGGCCATAACTGCAGCAGATATCCAAAACGTGAGCTTCTCCATCGACCGTAAGGGTTACGACGTCGATGAGGTCGACGTCTTCCTCGAGCGCGTTGCAGACGAAGTCGAGGCAATGACCGCCCACATTGCGGAGCTCGAGGCTTCGGGCGCGTCTGTTTCCGACGAGACCGTGGCCATGCCCGCCGTGCCCGTCGCCGAGGATGCGGAAGAGGGCGAGGAAGTCGACGTCTCCGCTTATCAGGCGCAAATCGCGGAGCTCGAGGCCAAGGTCGCCGAGCTCGAAGAGCAGCTGGCCGAGAAGACCGCCAACGACGCGGCAATCTCCCAGGCGCTCATCGTCGCGCAGCGTTCCGCCGACGACGTTATCGCGAAGGCGCGTTCGGAGGCTTCGAACATCGTGAAGGACGCGGACGACGAGGCCGATCGCATCATCGGCAAGGCCGAGGCCGACCGCCTGAAGATCATCGAGTCCATCCGTCAACTCGAGACCGACCGCACCGAGGTTCGGTCCGAGTATCGCGACATGTTGGCGAACTTCATGGCCGATGCCCAGAAGAAGCTTGCCGACATCGACGGCGACGCACGTCGTGCCGCTGCGAACGCCCAGGTCCGCAACGATATGGGCGCTGCGAACTATGCGCCTTCCATGGCCGGTGCCACCGGCGCCCAGCCTGCGACGTCCAACCCGGTCGATCCGTCCGCCACGATCGCCGCGCCGGCTCCGTCCGTCAGCGGTTTCATCGACAAGGACCTCTCCGGTTTCGGCGCTGCCGACGACGATTTCGAGTTCGACGTCGACTAGCAGCGTGCTTGGATTAGCAAGCTGAGCTGGGAATTTAGCAAGATGAGCCCGCCGCATCGGCGGGCTTTTTCCTTATTTTTGCGTTTTGTCGTGCGCTTTCGCCTGCGCATTTAACGTGAGCGTCGCTGCGTCGGTGCGGTGGCATCTGGACGTGTTGAATGTCGAATGGGCTACGCACGCCAGCCATGTCGCCGCCTTGGTGGAGTTAGCCTAGGTTAAATCGCGTCATGATGCAGCGATTGCGGTTATTTTCCTCATCATGGCTGAGCCTTCAAACTAAGAACGCCGAACTGCTACACTTCGATGGTCAAGAGAATGAAGGTGAGCATGGAACAGCGTGAATTGAAAGAGCTGCTATCGGCCGTCGCGGCGGGCGAGGTTTCTCCTGAGGACGCGGCCGTCGAGCTTCGCATGGCGCCGTACTCCGACCTGGGATTTGCAAAGGTGGACCACCATCGGGGGATTCGCCAGGGAGTATCCGAAGTGATATACGGCGAGGGAAAGACGCCCGACCAAATCGCGGGCATCGTGGCCGATATGCTTGGAATGGGGCAGGAGCGTGTGCTCATAACGCGCCTTGCTTCCGAGGCGGCAGTCGAAGTCGAACAGTTGCTCAGCGACGGTCTGTCGTTTGCGGGCGGAGATGAGGCGGAGGTGGAAGCCGCGCCCGCCGACGCGCCCGACGCGCCCGACGCACCCGACGGCCCCGCGCCCGACGCCGCCGTGCCCGCACTGCCGGTTTTCACGTACTACGACCTTGCGCGCGTGGCCACGGTGGGAGAAGCGCCCGAACCGACGGCGCCGGGCTACATCGTGGTTGCGACGGGCGGCACGAGCGATATCCCCGTTGCCGAGGAGGCGGCGCTCACTGCCGAAATGCTCGGCAACGAAGTCGTGCGTCTCTACGACGTGGGCGTGGCCGGCCTTCACCGCCTGCTCGCCCATGCCGGCGAGCTCGCTTCCGCGCGCGTGGTGATTGCCGTCGCGGGGATGGAAGGTGCGCTCCCCTCCGTAATCGGCGGACTCGTGTCGTGCCCGGTCATCGCCGTGCCGACGAGCGTGGGCTACGGTGCGTCGATGCAGGGGGTCGCCGCGCTCTTGTCGATGCTCAATTCGTGCGCGTCGGGTGTGTCGGTCGTCAATATCGACAACGGTTTCGGCGCCGGTTACCAGGCAAGTTTGATCAACCATATGCACTAAGCGCGCAGGCGCCTGTCATGAAGGGAAAGGGCTTCATAATGCAAATGTACTTCGATTTCACGAAAGACGCGACTCGTTCTTCCATATTGAGTCAGCTGCGCGCCAAGGTCGACGATGCCGCTTGGGCGGTTATCACGACCGACGTCGCGAAAGCCGGCGTGCCCAAAGGCCATCATCACGGCATCGTCGAAGTTCGCGATACCATCAACTCGCTCCGGGCATCGCAGAAGACCAAAGACGACATGCTCGCGATTTACGAGATACTGGCCGCAGCCGAGGCGCAGGTGCACGGCTGCGCGGTCGACGAGACGCATTTTCACGAAGTGGGCAACGGCGAGGCGATCTTGAACACGCTGCTCATCTGCAGCGCGGTGAATTTCCTGCACCCCGACTTCATCGTCGCGACGCCCGTGCAGGCCGGCTGCGGGCAAGTCGAATGCGCGCACGGCCTGATGGACATTCCTGCGCCGGCGACGGCCGCCATCTTGGCGACCGGCATTCCCACGGCCGAGGAAAAGCTCGAAGGCGAGCTGTGCACCCCGACGTCTGCGGCCATCATCAAGCACTTCGTCCAGGAGTTCACCGCATAGGAACGTGGCGGGCCCGTTGGCCCGGCGCGCTTCATGACCTCTGCGACGGCCCCACGAGTGCTGTCGCACTGCCGCCCTGCCGCACTGCCGCGCTGCTGCCCTGTCGCCCTGCCGCCGTTACATCTAGAGGAATATCTGTTGCGTATGCAATGCGCGCCCGCCTTCGGAGGTGGGCGCGCGTATAATAGGGCGGTTAGTCTATTTACGCAGGAAAGCAGGTGTGCACGCATGGCACAGCATGTGACCGAACGGGATGTGCGCGACATCGCGGAATACACGCGCATCCATCTCGATCCCGACGAGATCGTCAAGATGACGGTCGACCTCAACAGCATTATCGACAGCCTCAAGCCCATCACCGAGTACGACCTCGAAGGCGTCGAGCCGACCTTCCATCCGATCGGCAGCCTTTCGAACGTGATGCGCGAGGACGTGGAGGGCGAAAGCTTCACGCACGAGGAAGCGCTCTCGAACGCGCCTGCGCAGCAAGACGGGTGTTTCCTCATCCCGTCGATTCTGGGCGAAGGGGGCGATCGCTAATGGCAGCATCCAACGAGTTCGCCACCATGGGCGTCCGCGAGATCCAAGCCGGTCTCGCCGCACGCGAGTTCTCGGCGCGCGAAGTCGCCGAGCAGTCGCTCGCCCGCATCGCGGCGCGCGACGGCGAAGTGCACGCGTTCCTCGAGACGACCGAGGAGCTTGCCCTCGCAGCCGCCGACAAGGTCGATGCCGCTATCGCAGCGGGTGCCGACCCGGCGCAGATCGGTCCGCTCGCGGGCGTGCCCACTGCCTACAAGGACAACATGAACCTCGAGGGTACGCACACGACCTGCTCGTCGCGCATGCTCGAGTCCTACGTGTCGCCCTATACGGCCACAAGCGTCGCAAAGACGCTCGAAGCGGGTGCGATCCCGCTCGGCAAGCTCAACATGGACGAGTTCGCATTCGGTAGCTCGACCGAAACCAGCGCATTCGGTCCCACGCGCAACCCGTGGGACCTCGAGCGCGTCCCCGGCGGCTCGTCGGGCGGCTCGGCCGCCGCGGTCGCGGCCGGCTTGGCCACGGTCACGCTCGGCTCCGACACGGGCGGCTCGATTCGCCAGCCCGGCAGCTTCACGGGCACCGTCGCGGTCAAGCCGACCTACGGCGTGGTCAGCCGCTACGGCATCGTGGCGTTCGGCAGCTCGCTCGACCAGGTAGGGCCCTTCGCCCGCTCGGTCGAAGACGCCGCGCTCGCGCTCAACGCGATCAGCGGCCACGACCCGCTCGATTGCACGAGCCAACCGGTCACGACCGACTTCACGGCCAACCTGGCCGAGGGAGCGCGCGGCATGCGCATCGGCATCGTGCCGGCGTTCATGGACGCGCAAGGCCTCGAGTCCGAGGTCAAGGCCAAAGTCGAGGAAGCCGCTGCGCACCTCGAGGCAGCTGGGGCCCAGCTCGTCGAGGTCGACCTTCCCAATGCGCAGGCGGCCATGAGCGCGTATTACGTTCTCGGCCCCTGCGAGGCGTTCTCCAACCTGTCGCGTTTCGACTCGGTGCGCTACGGCTACTGCGATCCCGGCCACAAGGACCTGGGCGGCCAGTACGAGGCGAGTCGCGCGAACGGCTTCGGCCCCGAGGCGCGCCGCCGCATCATGCTCGGGAGCTACCTGCTGAGCGCGGGCGTCTACGACAAGTACTACTACCCGGCGCAGCAGGTGCGCACGCTCATCACCGCCGACTACACGCGCGCCTACGAGAAGTGCGACGTGATCCTCGCGCCGGTCAGCCCGCGCACGGCGTTCAAGTTCGGCGAGATCAGCGATCCCACGTCGATGTACCTTTCCGACATGTTCACGATCTCGATCAACATCGCCGGCAACGGCGGCATGTCCCTGCCCATCGGCCTGGGTGCCGACACCCACCTTCCCGTGGGTGCGCAGCTTATAGGCCCGCAGTTCAAGGATGAGAACATGTTCCGCGCAGCCGCCGCACTCGAGCAGGTCTACGGCCCGGCTCCCGTGGCGCCGGCGTTTGCCGCAAAGGCAGGTGAATAGCATTAAAACGATGGAAGAAGTGCTGAAGGACTGGGAGGCTGTAATCGGCCTCGAGGTCCACTGCGAGCTGACGAAGCTCGAGACGAAGATGTTCTGCGGCTGCAAGCTCGAGTTCGGTGCCGAGCCCAACACGCACACATGCCCCGTGTGCCTGGGCTTGCCGGGCGCGCTGCCGGTTCCCAACCGCGCGGCCATCGAGAACATCGTGCTGGCCGGCTTGGCCACCAACTGCGACATCGAGAAGCACACGATGTTCTACCGCAAGGGCTACATGTATCCCGACATGGCCAAGAACTTCCAGACCACGCAGGGGCCGAAGGCCTTCTGCATGCGCGGCTGGCTCGACCTGGCCGTCGACGGCCGCGGCGCGAAGGAGCGCTTGTTCTGGGACGACTTGGCCGAAGGCGAGCAGGCCGAGAACATGACGCGCACGGCTGACGGCTACACCGCGCATGTGGGCATCACGCGCATCCACATGGAGGAAGACGCCGGCAAGATGGTCCACATCGGCGGCGGCGAGGGCCGCATCGCGGGCGCCACGCATTCGCTCGT
>ODAI013390427.1_pt1 | contig 17580 bp, 18 predicted proteins | sample 1539321 | NCBI WGS metagenome assembly ODAI01 (sample SAMN02144231, study PRJEB22623) | gut metagenome | biome: sheep rumen | host: Ovis aries | place: New Zealand | reverse complement strand
TTCGGGCATAGGCAAGCCCTCCGCGTGAATAAGCTAAAGCAAACATCAATTGCAAAGGAGACTTGCCATGGAAACCAACGCCGTCACACTGTGCGGGACTCTGGCCGGGGCGCCGGTCTTTTCCCACGAGAGCCGCATGCTGCGCTTCTACCGCCTGGGGCTGGAGGTCGAGCGACTCTCCGGCGCCGTCGACCGCATCAATGTTCTGGTGCGCGAGCAGCAGCTCCGGCTGATCGAGCTGAAGGACTGCGCGAGACTGCGCGTGCAGGGCGAACTGCGCAGCTTCAACAACCGCAGTGGCGAGGGAGCGAGGCTCGTCATTTCGGTACTGGCGCGCTCGCTCGAACTCTGCGACGGCTATGACAGCAATCTGGTGGAACTGCGCGGCACGCTCTGCAAGCCACCAAAGCTGCGCTGCACGCCGATGGGCCGCGACATCTGCGATCTGATGCTGGCCGTGAACCGGCACTACCGCCGCTCGGACTATCTCCCCTGCATCTGCTGGGGGCGCATGGCGCTGACAGCCGCCTGCTGGGAGGTGGGACAGAAACTCAGCCTGACCGGGCGGCTGCAGAGCCGGGACTATATCAAGCTGACCGACGGCGGCCCCGTCTCGCGCACGGCCTACGAGATCTCGGCGGCCTCGATCGTCCCCTGGGACGGGGAAGGCGTCCCGGGCCGCTGACCGACGCTGCGGTTACCCCTCACAGGCGCTGCGCGCCATATGAAATATACCGTAAGCTTTTCTGTGCTTTTGTCGAAGGCCTTGACGTAGCATAAAAAGAGGATTAGCCTATTGCGCGGAGGTGATCGTGTGAGACGAAAACTGATCGTACTGACACTGGTGCTGGGGCTGACGCTGCTCGCCAATCTGCGTCCGGGCTGCTGTGTGGAGGGGGTGTCCGGGCGCTATTCTCCGCGTGCGCTGCGCCAGGCGCGGCTGACGGCTTCCCGGACCGCCGAAGAGATCGTTCCGGGCGGCGGCGCGCTGCCGCGGCTTCGGGCAAGCTGGCGGCTGTCCCTGCGGCAGCCGGAGGACAGTGTTCCCGCTCTGACCCGCGCTTTTCTCAGCCGCGTCCCCGGTGTGACCGTGCGCAGCGAGGTGCGCGTCAACGGCGTTGCGCTCGGCACCGTTGCCGACGGCGAGGCGCTGAAGGAGGCGCTGCACGTCAATCTCTATGTCGGACGCCCTGCCGCGGCCGTCAGTTCGCGCTATACCGAGGAGTTAACGATCGCGCCGGTCTTTACGCGCAGCGACCGCGGTATCGACGAGAGCCGCATGCTGCAACTCATAGGCAATCTCTGCCCGGTGATGTATGTCGACCGTGAGGGTAAAATCATCACATAAAAAATTGTCGGCATGGCCAAAACGGCTTTGCCGACAATCATTTTTCATCCAGCAGACTCTCCGCCGTGCTCTCGCCGTACAGGACAACGCCGTGCGCGCGGAGCTTTTCGGCGGTCCAGCCGTCACCCGAGACCAGCGTGTGGCTGAAGTTCCCGTCGTAGATCACGCCGCTGCCGCAGCTGGGGCTGCGCTCCTTGAGCAGAGCCTTCCGGCAGCCGAAGCGCTCGCAGAGCTTCAAAGCCGTCTGTGCGCCACGCTCATAGGCCGCGGTGACGTCCGCTCCGTCCCTCGCCCGGACGCCGCCGTCGCGGCGCTCGCTGGGTTCACGGGGGATAGGCAGCCCTCCCGCCGTCTCGGGGCAGACGGGGATCAGCCGATAGTGCGCAGCCAGCCGATCCAGCAGTTCCCGGGGCAGAAGGTTGCTCCCGCCGTCATATTTGCAGCGCCTGCCGAGAAAGCAGGCGCTGATCAAAAGCGCTTCTTTCATTATGTGTAGTTAATCATTCGTCCACAGTTCGAGGGGAGAGTTCAGAGGGGCTCTCCCCTCTGATTTTCCCGTCGCAACGGGAAAACAAATCAAAATTCGTTTTTTCCGGGGACATGTGCCTCGGAAAAAACACTTCTCAGCCTGCGCGTCCTCGCAAGTTCCGTATCGTCTCGCTTCCGTGTTTAAGGCACGAAAGCTCGCTCACTCCACTGCTCGTCCTCAACAAATGCAAAGCCGGTGCTTTGCATTTGAGAGAAAAACGGAAGGAGCGGATAGGGAGCTTTCCCGGCTCCTACGGAATCCGGGGAAGCGAACTGGAGCGAGTTTCGTTTGACGATGCGAGGCGTCTCCCGCAAGCCGAGTGCGCGCAGCAGGCTGCAACCCTCTCTAACTGTTCAGGCCCTCCAAGGGGCCTGAACAGTTATGGTTTCTGCAGGCTCAGTCCCAGCAGCGCGCCGCAGATGCCGCCGATCACATGGGTCAGCTGCGATACATCGTCGCGCAGCACCAGGCCGTCCACGACCTCGCCGCCGACGTACAGGGCGAAGACCAGGATCAGTGTGATCGGGATACAGCCGCCGCGCATGCCCGAGAGCGAGGACATCACGATCATCATGAATACGATACCCGACGCGCCCAGCAGCGCCTTGCCCGGGAAGAACAGCCACTGCACGAGCCCGGCCACAAGCGCTGTCAGCAGGATGCACCACAGCAGGTTGCGGCTGCCGTATTTCTCCTCCAGCGGCGGGCCGACGACCAGGATCATCATCATATTCCCGAGATAGTGGGCATAGCTGGTGTGCCCCAGTACATGCAGGAAAAAGCGGGGATAGGTAAGAATGTCGGTCAGTGAGGATCGATAGACGCAGAACAGGCGCTGCGTGCTCCGCCCGCCGGTGTAGCTGCCCAAAAGCAGCACGCCGAGGGCGAGCAGTGCAAAGGTGAGCACGACCGGAGAGTTATATTGCAGTCGGAGCGTGTGTTTTCTCATGCCATCTCGTCCAGCGCGCTCTGGTACACCCTGCGCGTATGTTCATCGAAGCACACCATGCGCACCCGCTCGATCCCCGGATACAGGCGCAGCCCCTCGCGGATCGTGCGCACGGCGATCTGCGCAGCCTCGGAGAGCGGATAGCCGTAGATGCCCGTGCTGATCGACGGGAAATCGACGGTCTTGCAGTCATGCTGCGCCGCCAGCTCCAGGCAGGAGCGGTAGCAGGACGCGAGGAACTCGGCCTCGCCGTGCTGCCCGCCGCGCCAGCGCGGACCTGGCGTATGGATGACGTATTTCGCCGGCAGGCGGTAGCCGCGCGTCAGCTTGGCATGGCCGGTCTCGCAGCCGTGGAGCGTACGGCACTCTTCAAGCAGCTCCGGCCCCGCCGCACGGTGGATGGCGCCGTCCACGCCGCCCCCACCGAGCAGACTGGTGTTGGCCGCGTTGACGATCGCGTCAACCGGCTGTCTGGTGATATCTCCAAGAACGATTTCCAGTGTTCCCATCATGCCGTCTCCCCACAGATCAGCTTGTTATCCGCCCCGACAGACAGCGTGATATCTGTCATGGGCTTGCCGTGGTTGTTCACGATCATCTCCGCCAGCACGTCCTCGATCTGCTTCTGGATGGTCCGGCGCAGCTTGCGCGCGCCGAAGGTGACCGAATAGGCCTCGCGGACGAGATAGTCCAGCAGGCTCTCGTCCCAGCGGAGCGCGATCCCCTTCTGAGCCATCAGATCTTTCAGCTCGCTAAGCATCAGCACCGCGATGTCGCGGAAGTTCTGCTCGCTGAGCTGGTTGAAGCAGACGACCTCGTCGACGCGGTTGATGAACTCGGGACGCAAAAACTCGCCGAGCGCCTTCATCACGCGCTCGCGGCTCATATCGCTGAGTGTGCCGCCGAAGCCCACGCTGCCGGTCTTGCTGTTGCTGCCGGCATTCGTCGTCATAATGATAATGGTGTTTTCAAAATTCACCGTGCGGCCCTGTGCGTCGGTGATGCGTCCGTCGTCGAGGATCTGCAGCAGGATGTTCATTACATCGGGGTGCGCCTTCTCGATCTCGTCAAAGAGCACCACGCTGTAGGGCTTGCGCCGGATCTTTTCGGTGAGCTGACCGGCCTCGTCGTAGCCGACATAGCCCGGAGGCGAGCCAATCAGACGCGAGACGGCAAATTTCTCCATGAATTCGGACATGTCGAGTCGGATCAGACTTTCGGGCGAATCGAACATATCCTCGGCCAGGCGCTTGACCAGTTCGGTCTTGCCGACGCCGGTGCCGCCGACAAAGATAAAGCTGACGGGCTTGCGCTTGACCTGCAGGCCGACGCGGCTGCGCCGGATGGCCGCGCAGACCGTGTCGACGGCCTCGTCCTGGCCGACAATGTGGGCCTTCAGCCGCTGATCGAGCTTGGCGAGACGCTCATATTCGTCCTCGCGGATCGTCGAGGCCGGGATCTTGGTCCACAGCTCGATGATGCGGGCCAGATTGTCCTCGGTCAGAGCCGGCCGCGGCGCGGCCTTGATGGCCTCGAGCTCACCCTCGAGCTGGATCTCACGGCTGCGGAGCTTGGCGATACGGGCATAGCGCTCGTCGAGCTGTTCATTGGTCAGCGGCTGACCGTCGACCGTGTCGGAGGACATCAGCCCCTCGCGCTCATAGCGGATATCCGCGAGCTCCTTTTCATCCAGCATGCGCTGGCGGATCGAAGCGTCCTTGAGATTGACGTCCGAGCAGGCCTCGTCGATCAGGTCGATGGCCTTATCCGGCAGAAAACGGTCGGTGATGTAACGCTCGCTCATGACAACGGCCTTGCGGCACATCTCGTCGGAGATCGTTACGCCGTGGTAGTCCTCGTAGTAATGGGCGATGCCCTTTAAGATCCGCACGCTGTCCTCGATGGAGGGTTCCCCCACCGTGACCGGCTGGAAGCGGCGCTCGAGCGCGGAATCCTTTTCGATGTGCTTGCGGTATTCGGCAAAGGTCGTGGCGCCGATGACCTGGATCTCGCCGCGCGAGAGCGCGGGCTTGAGGATGTTGGCGGCGTTCATGCTGCCCTCGGCGTCGCCGGCGCCGACGATGTTGTGCACCTCGTCGATCACCAGGATCACGTTCCCCTGGCGGCGGACCTCCTCGATCAAGCCCTTCATGCGGCTCTCAAACTGGCCGCGAAACTGCGTTCCGGCGACAAGCGCTGTCAGATCCAGCAGAAAGACCTGCTTATCCCGGAGCTTGTAGGGCACATTGCCCATCGCAATGCGCTGCGCCAGTCCCTCGGCGATGGCGGTCTTGCCGACGCCGGGCTCGCCGATCAGACAGGGATTGTTCTTCTGGCGGCGGTTTAAAATCTGAATGACGCGCTCGAGCTCCTCTTCACGGCCGATCATCGTGTCAAGCTTGCCCTCGCGGGCGCGCCGTGTCAGGTCGATGCAGTAGCTGTCGAGAAACTTGCGCTTTCCGCCACCCTTCGGTGCGGCAGGCGCACTCTCCTGGCGCTGTCCGCCGTTGGACTGCGGCGCGGCATTGCCGCCGTTATTGTTGGCCGCCGGGCCGCCGAAAAGGCGGTTGAGGAACGGGAAGGTGGCGGTCTTGCCGTCATCCTCGCTCTCGTCGCCGTCAGCGCTCATCAACTCCTCGGCGCCGTTGAGCGCATTCATCATCTCGCCGGAAAAGCTTTCAATGTCCTCATCGGTCAGGCCCATTTTGTTGATCACATCGTCAATGGGCTTGATGTGCATTTCACGGGCGCATTTGAGACACAGCCCCTCGTTTTTGGTCTGTCCGTTTTCTATTTTTGTGATAAACACCACCGCAGGATTTTTCCCGCAGCGGCTGCATACGGTAGGTGTCATGGAATTCCTCCAATAATAAAGGCCACGTTATAGGATATTGCGGGCAGGCGCATATCATGCGTTCCCGCCTACATTACATCAGCCCTTCGGTGATAAACTCAAAGGAGAGGAAAAAGCGGGCCAGCGTGGTGCTCTCGAGCGTGTCGGCCCCGATCACCAGGCCGAAGAAGCTCAGCACCCAGCTCAAAAGCACGCAGTAGACAAAACCGCGCATCAATCCGAGCATGGCTCCGCCGATCTCATCGAGATTTTCCATGTTCGGCAGTCGGAACGACATATTGCCGATATTGCCGAGCACGATCAGCAAAATCAGGATCATCAGGAAGGCGATCAGCAGTCCCACGACATAGGTGATCGTGTCGCAGAGCACGGCGACCGTGGCGTCGGTGATATGGATGCGCTGCTCGTCTGCAAGCTTCACCGTACGCTGGGCCAGTTCCTGTGAGCGCTCCTCGGAAAAACCGAGCAGCTCCATGCACTCGAGCGCATAGTCGTAGCGCAGAGAGCTGTCCTCGGCCAGAATATCGTTGAGCGATTTATCGCTGCCGCGATAGCCGAGCTCGCCGAGGATGAGCTCCTTGGTCTCTTTTGAATCCATATAGCCGGCGACAAAGGGCTTGAGCGCCGGAATGACTTCGCCGGAGTAAGCCGAGGACAGCAGCGTCCCGCCGAACACGGCGATAACGATGGCCAGAATGCCGGCCATGCTGCCGATCAGTCCGCGTTTGTAGCCGTCCCAGGTACACAGTGCGATAATCACCAGCAGCACAATATCCAGAATCGTATTCATCATGGCAGGTCGTCCTTCCTTTAGGCCATATAAAAGTAGTATAGCACGCAAATGTGAACAAATATAGCGGAAAATCGAGGAAAACAGCGGGCGCGGCGCTCACTCGTCCATCATCATCTCGCCAACGGCGCCGTCGTACCAGATGCGGTTGAGGTAGAGTCCCTGCGGCGGCATCGTCGGTCCGGTGAGACGGCGGTCGCCCTTTTCGAGCAGTGCGGGGATCTCCTCCGGCTCCAGCTTGCCGTAGGAAGCGTAGACCATCGTGCCGACCATGGCCCGGCACATGTTGTAGAGAAAGCCGTCGGCGCAGATCGCGATCTCGATGAGCGCACCCTGTCGCTCGACGCGGCACCAGTGCACCGTGCGTACCGTGGTTTTCGTCTCGGTGCCGACGCTGCGCACCGCACGGAAGTCGTGCGTCCCCTCGAAGGCCGCAGCGGCGCGGCGCATCCGCTCGAGATCGAGCCGCTGGGGATAGAAGCAGACCCGTTTTTCCAGAAAAGGATCGCGGATCGTGCTGTTATAGATGCGGTAGACGTACTCCTTTTTCACACACGAGCCGATGGCGTTGAAGTCCTCCGGCGCCTCGACGGCGGCCTGCACGGCGATGTCCATCGGGAGCCGGGCGTTCACGGCCAGCGGCAGGCGGTCGAGCGGCACGCGGCAGCTGCTGTGAAAATTGGCACAGTAGCGCCTGGCGTGTACGCCGGCGTCCGTGCGGCCGCAGCCCACGACCTTGATCGGTTCCTCGCAGATCTTCGTCAGGGCGCGCTCGAGCGTCTCGGCGACGGAGATCTCGGTCTTCTGCACCTGCCAGCCGTGATAGCGGCTGCCGTCGTAGCACAGGCGCAGGGCAATATTCCGCCGCTCGCTCATAGGCCGAAATGCCGCAGCACGATCACAGCGGCCAGCAGCAGCGCGCCGAGCGCGAGTGCGATCCAATCGCGGCGCTGCATGCGCATCTGCTTCATGCGCGTGCGCCCCTCGCCGCCGTGATAGCAGCGGCTCTCCATCGCCACGGCCAGCTCGTCGGCGCGGCGGAAGGCCGAGACGAAGAGCGGCACGAGGATCGGGAGCAGCGCCTTGGCGCGCTCGACGAGGTTGCCGGTCTCAAAGTCGGCGCCGCGGGCCTTCTGGGCCGACATGATCTTGTCGGTCTCCTCGATCAGCGTCGGGATGAAGCGCAGGGCCATGCTCATCATCATGGTCATCTCGTGCACGGGGACATGCAGCTTTTTCAGCGGATTGAGCAGCTTTTCGAGCCCGTCGGTCAGTGCCATGGGGCTTGTCGTATAGGTCAGCAGAAAGGTGCCGGTGATCAGCAGCGCGATGCGCAGCACCATCTGCACGGCGCGCGTAATGCCCTCCCAGGTGATCGGCCAGCCCGGACGCACCGGGGTGCCGACGGTGTAGAACATGTTCAGCACCGCTGTCAGGGCAATGATCAGCAGCATGGGCTTGAGCCCGTTATAGATATTCTTCGGCCGGATGTGCGCGAGCGCCATCGCGATCACGGTGACGGCAAAGACCAGCGCATAGCCGATCCAGCCGTTTGCCTGGAAGAGCGCGACGATATAGAGCATCACAAGCAGCAGCTTGGTACGCGGGTCGAGCCGGTGGACGATCGTGTCGCCGGGGAAATACTGGCCGAGTGTGATATCCTTCAGCATGTGCGCCGCCCCCTCTCTGCCAGGATGGCGGCTTTCAGCTGCTCGTGGGTATAGATGGCGCCGGGGAGCGCGAGCCCCTGGCGGCGCAGCTCCATCGCAAGGGCCGCCGCCTGCGGCACATTCAAGCCGATGGCCGTGAGCTTTTCCGGTTCGGCAAACACCTGTTCGGGCGTGCCGTCCATGGCGAGCGTACCGCGGTCGAACACCAGCAGGCGGTCGGCCAGGCGCGCCGCGTCGTCCATGTTGTGGCTGACAAGCAGTACGGTCGAGCCGGTTTTTTCGCGGTAATGCAGGATGTTATTGAGGATCTGGCGGCAGCCGGCCGGGTCGAGTCCCGCCGTCGGCTCGTCCAGGATCAGCACGCCGGGGCGCATGGCAATGACACCTGCGATGGCGATGCGGCGCTTCTGCCCGCCGGAGAGCTCGAGCGGGGAATCGTTGAAAAGTGCCTCGTCCACGCCGACAAAGGCCGCGGCCTCGCGCACGCGCTCGTCGATCTCCTTTTCGGAGAGCTTCTGGTTTTTCGGGCCGAAGGCGATGTCCTGATACACGGTCTCTTCAAAGAGCTGGTATTCAGGGTACTGGAACACCAGCCCCACCTGTGATTTTACGTCACGGCGGGAGAACTTATCCGTGTTGATGTCCTTCCCACCCACAAAAACCCTGCCTTGCGTGGGCTGCAGCAGGGCGTTGAGATGCTGGATAAAGGTGGACTTGCCCGAGCCGGTGTGGCCCAGCACAGCCACCAGCTGCCCGTGCGGGATCGTAACGCTGATGTGCTCTATCGCGGTTTTTTCAAAGGGAGTGCCCTCGCTGTAGGTGTGGCAGAGGTCCTCCACGCGGATTTCTGACATAATAGTTTCTCTCTTCTAATCTTTTAATGCCGAAACGATCGCCTCGGCGCAGCTCTCCTCGGTCAGCCGATCGAGCGGCAGGGCAAAGCCTTCGCGGTTGAGCTCGTACATCAGCCGGGTCGTCTCGGGCACAGTCAGGCCCTCGCGCTCCATCAGCTCCACCTGGGAGAAGACGGTCCCGGGGCTGCCGTCAGCCACGATATGGCCGTTGGACATAACGATCAGGCGGTCGGCGCCGATGCACTCCTCCATATGGTGGGTGATCAGCAGCACCGTCATGCCGTTTTCACGGCAGAGCTTCGTAACTGTGGCAATAACCTCGCGCCGGCCCTGCGGGTCGAGCATCGCGGTCGGCTCGTCGAGCACGATGATGCGCGGCTGCATCGCAATGACGCCCGCGATGGCGACGCGCTGCTTCTGTCCGCCGGAGAGCAGGTGCGGCGCGTGCTTGCGGTATTCGTACATGCCCACAAGCTTGAGCGCGCTGTCCACGCGCTCGCGGATCTCGGCGCTCGGGACGCCGAGGTTTTCCGGGGCAAAGGCCACATCGTCCTCGACCACGTTCGAGACGATCTGGTTGTCCGGGTTCTGGAACACCATGCCGACCTGGCGGCGGATGTCCAGAAGACGGTCCTCGTTCTGCGTGTCGATACCGCCGACATACACATGGCCCTCGGTGGGCGTCAGTACGGCGTTGGTGTGCTTGGCGAGCGTGGACTTGCCCGAGCCGTTGTGTCCGAGCACCGCCACAAAGCTGCCCTCTTCAATTTCCAGGTCGATATCCTGCAGACTCTCATCCTCGTCCCCGGGGTAGGAGAACGAGACCTTTTCAAATCGGATCAATGCACTCATAGATACTTCCCAATTAAAATAATGTGCGTATAGCTATCGTCAGCTATATGGTGACATCGTAGGGGCGGCTACCAGCCGCCCGCGCGGAATTCGAATTTGCCCGGGCAAAGCGCACAGTCAAACCGGTTCCTGCCGGGCGGCAGATTGCCGCCCCTACGGCCGTATGATACGCTGAGCAAACCCGAAACACATAGTGGGAAACCCGAAAGCCCTCTTCCGCCACCGGCGGCGGCGTTCAGGTTTCCCACCTGCACGTCGCGCCGCAGGGCAGGTATAAGCCGCTGTCGGTGACCGGCAGGCCGAGCTCCTGGCTGTCGCTGCGGCCGCCGAATTTTTTGGTGAAAATGCTCTCGCACACATAGCTGAGCACCGAGGCGCTCAGGCCGGTGGTATAGGAATTCAAAATGACAAAGGCCGGATCGTCGCTGAGCACCTCGGCACATAGACTCACAAAGGGCCAGAGGTTTGTCTCTAACTTCCAGACCTCGCCGCCCGGGCCGCGGCCGTAGGAGGGCGGATCCATAATGATCGCGTCATAGCGCTTGCCGCGGCGGATCTCCCGCTCGACAAACTTTAAGCAGTCGTCCACGATCCAGCGGATCGGTGCTTCTTTCAATCCGGAGAGCGCGGCGTTTTCCTTGCCCCAGGCCACCATGCCCTTCGCGGCGTCGACGTGGCAGACCTCGGCTCCGGCCTTCGCGCAGGCGACCGTCGCCGCGCCGGTATAGCCGAAGAGGTTGAGCACCCGGATCGGCCGCCCGGCCGCGCGGATCTTTGCCATGGCCCAGTCCCAGTTTGTCGCCTGCTCGGGGAAGAGTCCCGTGTGCTTGAAGTTCATGGGCTTGACCTGAAACCGGAGCTCGCCGTAGCGGATGATCCAGCTCTCGGGCAGGCCGCCCTTGTCCCAGCTGCCGCCGCCGGTTTCGCTGCGGCGATAGCGTCCGTCGCGCACGTTCCAGCGCTCGTCACGGCGCGGCGTGTCCCAGATGGCCTGGGGATCGGGCCGCACCAGCGTATAGTTTCCCCAGCGCTCCAGCTTTTCACCCCTGGAGCAGTCCAACAGTTCAAAATCCCGCCACTTGTCAGCGACCCACATAGTCTCTCTCCCAACGATCCATAAGTATTCATAGTATTTTAGCATGGAAAGCCCCGCGGGTCAACAAAAAAAGCGGGGGTACTTTGCCGCTTGACAAAGCAGACCCGCGTGGTATAAAATGAGAGTACAAAAGGGCGCTGTTGATTTGACGGTTGGCCCTGATACTTGGTCAAAATAGTTGACCGCTCGGGGTGCAGCCGGGCGGTCAACGAGCTTTTATAAGCTTAAAAGCTCAATAAGCCTTGGGTGCTATGTACAGCATGATCAGAATGATCACGATGAGGCACAGCAGAAAACGAAGTAATCTCAGACTGTAGACAAACCCTTGTGGCAAGGTATCGACACGCATGGGGAGATTGTGAAGAGGGGGACGGTAATCCCCTCTTCACGTTCAATCTATGCAAAATGGGAACTTTTTCGGAAAGTTCCCATTTTGCTCTCAAGCTGTCGACAGCTTGAGTAATCTCCGTCTATCCATAAGCCCCACCTCCCCTCACAGGGAAGTGGCCAGCCGCCTTTCAACAGCGCATGCCTTTCGCCGGATTGCTCCGGTGGCCTCTTGCGAGGTTAGTTTTATTCTACCCGTTACAACGTATTTTGTCAATTTTCAGAGACAGCGGGACGTTCTATTGTCTGCCGGCAAAAGGACCGTCCCGCTGTCTCATTTTTATCAGTGTGAATTGTAGTACGCCACGGCGGTGCTGTCTGTCAGCACGGCGTCGCAGCCGCCGGAATACAGCAGCGAGAAGCACTCGGTCGTGCCGCCGGGGAGACGCGTGATCTGCCCGAGGCGCTTTTTCAGCCGCTCGTTGGTGTTCAGCGCGGCCATGGCCTCGGTCGTGGTGCACATGGCCATGTTGCGGCCCGAGAGCCGGGCGCTGTTCCACACGCGCGAGCCGTCGCGCGCGGCGATGACGATGTCGTTTTTCACGTAGGGGCCGTACTGGACGTACAGCCCGTCCTCGAGCTCCTCCTCGTTCAGGGCGACGCCGCCCCAGGCGACGTCGATATTGCCGGAGGCCAGCTCGTTATAGACGTTCTCTTTTTCGATCGAAATGACCTTCAGTGTCCAGCCGAGCTTTTCACAGACCGCGCCGGCCAGCTCGACGTCAAAGCCCCAGTAGTTGCCGTCCTGCACATATGCCAGCGGGAAAGAGTTGACGTCGACACCCAGCAGCAGCTTGTGCTCGGGCGGCATGCCGGTCTCCTCAAGCGCCTTAGCATTTTTCGTAAAGCGCACCAGATCCTGGCCGAACCACTTGCGGTTGAGCTCGGTGACCTTGCCCTCGGCGTTCAGCTCTTCAATGGCGGCAACGACGTAAAACTGCAGCACATCCCCCACGCGAAAAGCAATCGAGTAATTCTGCTCGACCAGGGTCGTGAGCGTCTTGATTTTATAGCTGCCATCGCCCCCGCAGGCCGCCAGGCTCAGCGCGAGACTCAGCACCAGCAGCAGACAGATGATTTTTTTCAAAGCCGGATCCCTCCGTGTTATTCTCAACTGTAAAACATACTGTAAATTATATAATATCACAGTTTTTGCGCTTTGCCTATACGGATTGTAAAAATTCACATTTGCACAGTTACCGATAGCGCGCTGCAGGATTCATCAGCGAGCGCAGAAACGCGGCCTGCACCGAGACCCCCTGCGTACCGGCCTTGCCCGGATAGGCGCAGGCGGCGTTTGCAACGACGGAGAAGGGCTTCTTGCCGCTCTCGTATTCCTCGGCGAGCGCCTCAGCCTCGAACATGAGACTGCCGACGGCGACGTGATAGTCGCTTGTGATGACGGCCAGGCTGTCCACCTGCGGACAGCGGCTGAGCAGCTTTGCGCCGTAAAGTGCATTCTGCGCCGTCGTGAGCGCCTGGTCCTCGATGAGCAGCCGCTCCTCGGCGACGCCGTGCGCCGCGAGCCACGCGGCCATGCATCCGGCCTCGGTGTTCCCGGACATAAAAGCCGTCGGCCCGCCCGTGACCAGCACAAAGGCGTTCGGGTATTTTTTTGCCCCGTCGAGTGCTGTCTCGCAGCGGCGCACGAGCTCCTCGGCCATACCGCCGTCGCTCTCGAGCGCGTATCCCAGCACGACGAGACACAGGCTGTCGTCTGTCGGCAGGCCGTCGGGCAGCTCGTCATAATAGAGATGGAGGTCGGTATTGAGCACCGCCCAATCGTCCATGATACGCGCCCAGAGCTCCGCCATGCCCCGGTCGAGGCGCTGATAGTCCGCCAGCGTCTCGCGGATGGCCGCCATGCCCTCGACGCCGTCGGAGACAAAGCGGCGGACGATCTCGTCCCGAAGGGCCGCAGTCGCTTCGTTATAGCGCATTTCCCGCGGATAGCCGGCCGTCTGTGGCAGCGGTGTGACCGTGGGGACAGGGGACGGTTCTCCGTCCCAGCCCGAAGCGGGTGGGACAGAGAACCGTCCCCTGTCCCACAGCACAGCCGTCAGCAGCAGGGCAAACAGCAGCAGGGCGATAAGCATACCGTATAGACGTTTTTCCCTTTTTTCCTTCACAGGCACGCCCTCCTTCCATCGCACGCCCTTGGCTCGCCCCATAGCAAAGCGAAAGACTGCCCGACCTGCGCCGCCGCGTAGGGAGGCATCCCCAGATGCCTCCGGGAAATCTGCGCTTGACGGCGGAGCGATCAGGGGATCGCTCCCTACGAGATATGCCGCCGCGTAGGGAGGCATCCCCAGATGCCTCCGCGAACCTGCGCGGATATCTACGGAGCGATCTGGGGAAACGGAATCTTCCCGCTGCCGGTGGCAGAGGAAGGGAAGGTTCCGTTTTAAGCAGCCGCGCCTTTGGCGGGCCGTCGCGTAAGCAGGCCCGGGAAAGGCATTCGCGGCAAGGCGGCCTCGCTCCCTACGAGACGCAGCCGCTTGCTGTCCGCTGACGCTCCTGAATATCATCGAGCGGTACTCAGGTTACGGGTAAAAAGAATTTTCTTCCATATCCAATCAACGAGCAGAAAGAGGAAGCCACCCAGAATAAAACCGCCCAGAAGCGCGACGATCCACGTTGCCATACCGCCAATCCCCACTCTTTCCGGGTTCAGGAAAAAATAGGGATATATGACGGGGTCGGTGCCCGCGTAGTTCATAACGCTGCTGTCAAAATGCCACAACGCGGCATGGATAAATACGTAGATCAAGTATACCAGGGGATACAGCGCGGAAAGCAGCGGCCATGTCCAGCGAACCTTCCCATGCTCGTAGCAGACGAGCCAGTCGATCACATACATGAGCGGCAGAATGATATGGCAGAGCATACATTCGACCTTGTAGTTCAGCGCCGGATCTCTGGCCGGGTCTCCGGCCAGTAAAAGGTTGAACACCAAAAAGGTGAGCACCAGCCCCAGCATGCTGATAAACCGGAGCCGAGGCGCGACGGTGACAAAGCCGTCGCCGCGTTTTTTCGCTGTCTGCAGCAGTTCTGCGAGCATGATCCCGGCAGCCAGGTAATTGCTGATATTGGTAAAATAGATATAAAAATCACTGGTGAATTTCATATCGTAGAAGCCCACGCTTCCGATGATCGCGACCAGGGCGAGTGTGCAATAAAAGCTTTGCCATATCAGTTGTGCGGTTCTGTTTTTCATGGTGTATTATGCATCCTTCCCGTATTATTTCCAAGCTGATACTTCAATTTTGTGATCCAGGTAGTGCTATTGGGGACTGAATAGTTGCCAATTCTTCCATTGCAACGGCCGTGATCCCCTTGTTCTCCTCGAGCCAGCGGATCGTGTTTTCCGAGTCCGTCTCCACCGGGATATCCAGCCAGGTGTGCTCCTCCGGCCTGTCACCCACGAGCAGCATATTCAGCGTGACGTTTGTCGTCGCGTCCAGACCGCGCGAGCCGTCCGGGTCCATGTACCAGCGGTGGCCGATGTGCAGCGCCTCAGCGTCGGGCAGGATGCCCTCGGCATAGAGCGCCGCGGCCTCCTCGCCCGTCAGTGTGACGCTCAGCGAGGGCTGCCAGGCGCCGTCGACGCGCGGCTGCTGCACGTCGAGCGTCGCATACTGCACATGCTGCGCCGTGACCGGGAAGGCGGTCGTCACGCGCTCGCGCAGGAACTCCGGCAGGTTGTAGCAGCGCTCGAGCTGCCAGCCGAGACTGTCGGGATCGGCCAGCTCCTTTTTATCCGCGAAGACGGTATACAGCCGCTCCACGCGCCCGCCGTTTTTCAGCGTGTAGCTCAGCTCAAACGTCATCACGTTCAGCGCACCCTCTCCGTAGCCGCGCTCCTGGCGCGCCTTGTCGGCAACGGCGGCGCGGTGCAATTCGATGAGCGCTGAGACCGTCTCCGGCTCGTCGATTTTCGCGTTCAGAACCGTGATATAGTCCACCTCGTCAGCCGCGGGCACGCGCCGCTCATAGCCGAAGGCGTCGAACTCGTTGAGGCCGACGAACAGACAGAGCAGCGCGCATACGGCGGCAAAGCCGCGAAACGCCCGGGCGCGAAATACCTTCAGGGTTTTCTGCATCAGCATCTCGGCCGCAAAATAGCCGATAAACGCGCCAAGCAGCATCAGCCCCAGCACCAGCGCGGCCATGCCATAGCCGCCGCGCGGCTGGTGGAAGACCATCGCGAGCAGCAGATCGGCGAACACGAGCGCCGTCCCGAGACTCAGGCAGTATTTGAACACAGGCCGCAGCACCGGAATGGCCACCACGTCGCCGGCCGTCTCCATCTGGCGGCGGCGGTAGAGCAGCAGCGCGCAGACCGCCAGCAGCAGCCCGGCGACGGCATAGACGGTCAGCCAGCCAAAGCCCTCGAGCGTATAGCCGTTCGCCACCTCGTAGACGTTGACCGCCCCCGTGCCGTCGATCCGCTCAGCCGCGGCAACGACCGTCTTACAGTTGAGCGTTATCGCCAGCTGGTAGGGCGGGGACAGGAAGCCCAGCTTCAGCCCGCTCGGGATGCGCATGCCATAGACGAACAGGCTCAGCAGATCGCGCCCTGTGCTCTCCACAACGACGGCCGTCAGGTTCAGCACCGCGTAGACAGCCGGCAGCACCAGCCAATGGCCGGTCAGCATGGCGCAGAACACCGCGAAGCCGTAGAAGGCCACGGTGCCGAGTGCGAGCACGCCGAACCACTGCAGCCAGCTGACAGCGAGGGCGTAGCGCCCCGGCAGGGTCATCAGCATACCGATCAGCGTCACGAGCAGCTCGGCCCCCAGCAGCGGCAAAAGCCCGGTCAGATAGACCGTCAGGAACAGCGACTCGCGCCGCAGCGGCAGCGTGTGCATCATGCCGCAGGCACGCGGCTGGTAGAGATAGTGGAACATGGCCATCGCCGTTAGCACGCCGATCCCCGCCGTGCCCATCGCGAACAGCTCCGATGTACTCAGCAGCGTAACGCCGAAATTCCAGACGTTGTAGGTGCTGTCGGGTCCGAAGCTCGAGATGCCCGCCTGTGCGAGACTGACAGCGGCCAGCAGCAGCCCGGCCAGCCACGCGCCCCACAGCGGCCAGAAGCGTTTGAGATAGTTGGCGGCAATGCCGCGATTAAAGGACCAGGTCTTTGACGGCATAGTCCGCACCTCCCAACTCATAGATGAAGATCTCCTCGAGACTCAGCGGCAGCAGGTCGAGGAAGAGCGGCTTCGTGCGCTCGAGCCGCGCGCGGATCTCGTCGGCGCGCCCACGCAATATGAGCTGCTGCAATCGGCCGGTCCGGTTTTCGTGCAGGATCGTCAGCCCCTCGGGCAGCGCGCCGCCCTCGCCGTAGGCCAGCTGCACCTTGACGAGATTCTCCTGAAGTTCGGAGAGGCTGCGCTCCACGAGCATTTTCCCGTGGTTCATAATGCCGACCGTGTCGCACACGTCCTCAAGCTCGCGCAGGTTGTGCGAGGAGACCAGCACCGTTGTGCCGTGCTCCTCCACGTCCCCCATCAGCAGGCTCCAGATCTGGCGGCGCATCACCGGATCGAGCCCGTCCACGGGCTCGTCGAGCACAAGGATTTCGGGCCGCTGGCTCAGCGCCAGCCAGAAGGCCGCCTGCTTCTGCTGTCCTTTCGAGAGCTTGCGGATCGGCCGCCTGCGGTCCAGCCGCAGAAGCTCACCGAGCGCTTCAAAGCGCTGCCGGTCAAAGCCGGGATACTGACTTTGATAAAAGCGCATCATGTCCTCGGTGCTGGCCGAGGTATAATAGAACACATCGTCCGGGATATAGGCGAGCTTCGCCTTGACCTCCGGGTGCTCGTACACCGGTACGCCGTCGACCGTCAGCGTGCCGCTGTCCTGGCGATAGATGCCCGTCAGGTGGCGGATCAGTGTGGACTTGCCCGCGCCGTTCGGCCCGACAAGCCCATAGACCGCGCCGGTCGGCACCGTCAGCGTCAGGCCGTCCAGCGCGCGAAAGCCGTCAAAGCTTTTGACGAGCTCACGTACTTCAATCATCGGTTTCTCCCTCCTTCACTGCGGCGACCAACTCCTCTTCCCCCACGCCGAGCGCGCGCAGCTGTGCAGCCGTCTCTCTCAGCCGTCCGAGCAGCTCCCGCCGCCGGGCCACGATCGCCGCGTCCGGCTGGCAGACATAGCTGCCCCGGCCGGGGATCGACACGATGCAGCCGTCGCTCTCGAGCTCGCGGTAGGCGCGCTGGATCGTGTTCGGATTGATGGCGAGC
>ODAI013641302.1_pt1 | contig 17582 bp, 16 predicted proteins | sample 1539321 | NCBI WGS metagenome assembly ODAI01 (sample SAMN02144231, study PRJEB22623) | gut metagenome | biome: sheep rumen | host: Ovis aries | place: New Zealand | reverse complement strand
CGGTATCGATGGCGGCAGTTTTTTTTGGTGGAAAAACTTCAAACGAGAAGATTGTTTTTTTAGAGAGATCAGTTTCGAAAATCATGTCGTTATTATAAACAGAAACAGGGGAAAATGGAAGAGAGTAAAAAACCGGTGGTCTTATAGACACTAAGTATCTTTTTAAAACCACCGGTTTCTATTAAAAATGGATTGCTTCGCTTTCGCTCGCAATGACGTCATTGCGAGGAGCCCGAAAGGGCGATGTGGCAATCTATTAAAGAATACCGATACCCTTGAGGAGGATGATGAAAAGAAGGATTGGTGCAACGAACTTAATCATTACAACGTAGAGAGTCTTGCGACCAAACTTTTCACCATTGAGGGTAATTTCATCAATTGTTGTCTGTGGCTTAGCAACCCAACCGATAAGGATACAAGTAAGAAGACCAATGATTGGCATGAGAACGTTGTTACTTGCGTAGTCGAGGATGTCGAGAATCTGACCAACACTACCATTTGGAAGTTTGAGGTCGAAGTAGAATACGTTGTATCCAAGACAAACGATGATTGAAACAACAAATGTGCTTACGGCCATAATGAATGCTGAACGGCGGCGGCTCCACTTGAACTTATCCATCATAGAAGAAGTGATTGCTTCGAGAATAGAAACTGCAGAAGTAAGAGCTGCGAACATTACCATTACAAAGAAAATCAAACCAATGAAATCACCAAACTTACCGAGAGAGTTGAATACCTTTGGAAGAGTGATGAACATAAGTCCTGGACCAGCAGACATACCTTCTTTTCCGCTGAAAACAAATACGGCTGGAATAATCATCATTCCAGCGAGAATTGCAACACCGGTATCGAAGATTTCAATCTGGTTTACAGACTTGTTGAGGTTTTCATCCTTCTTCATGTAAGAGCCGTAAGCAATCATAATACCCATAGCAATTGAGAGTGAGTAGAAGAGCTGTCCCATAGCATCAAGACAAACTGTAAGGAAACCTTTGAATGTGAGTCCTTCAAAATTTGGAATGAAGTAAATTGCTGCACCCTGAAGACCTGTGCGTGTTACACCGTTTGCATCTGTATGTTTGATGAACAAAGCATAGAAGGCAATGAATACAACGATTACAAAAAGAATTGGCATGAGGATTTTTGAGTAACGCTCGATACCATGCTCAACTCCCTTATAAACGATAATAAAACAGAGAATTGCAAAAAGAGCACAGTAGAAAATCGGCTGCCACTGAGAAGTGATAAAGCCTGTAAAGAATCCGTCTTCAACTGCAACCTGGCCCTGGAAAGCAAGATAGCTGAACATATACTTCATTACCCAGCCACCGATTACACAGTAGTAAGGATAAATGATGAATGGTACTACGAAAGAAAAGATTCCGAGGAAGCCCCATTTCTTACTGATTTTTGAATAAGCAGTAAGAGGACTTTCCTGTGTCTTTCTACCAATTGCAACTTCAGTAATGAGAAGTGCAAAACCGAATGTAAGAGCGAGAGCGAGATAGACTACGAGGAAGAGTCCACCGCCATCTTTTGCAGCAAGATAAGGGAAGCGCCAGATGTTTCCTAATCCAACGGCACTACCAGCTGCGGCAAGAACGAACCCGATTGAATTGGTAAACGAGTTGCGCTGTTTTGTTTGAGTTTCCATAAATAAACCTCTAAAAAATTTTTTTACGGAAAATATTTTAACATAAAAAAGGGGTGTGCGTCATTAGAAGAGATTGTTATTGAAGGAAGTCTTAAAACAGTGGTGCGAAGATGCGGAAAAGGCGGCCGAGTGCTCTCTGATAAAAAGGAATCTTTTTGTAATCGCCTTTCTGCATGTGAGTACAGTCTTTGAGGGTTTCATCAAAATCTGTTTTTGCATCGTGTACCACTGGGGAGTCTATAAAGACAACTCCGTTTTCAAAATGATGATAGAGGCTTCTGTAGTCGAGATTCACTGAACCAATGGTTGCGATATGGTTGTCAGCGATGAACATTTTAGAATGGATAAAACCTTTGTTGTAGAGATAAACTTTTATTCCGTTATCAACAAAAGATTCGAGATAGGTTTTTCCAATACAGAAGGTCAGAAGATGATCTGGAATTGATGGAACAATAATAGAAACTTCAACTCCGCGGGCTGCGGCAAAGAAGAGGGCTTCCTGTAACTGGTTATCTATGAGGATATAAGGAGTTGTGATGTTCAGATATTTTTTTGCATTATTTATGATGTAGAGATAAATATTTTCTGCGATGTCTTTGTTGTTGAAAAAGTCGTCGCCGTAAGGGATTGTGATGCCTGAATTTTGGGTATGGGCTGGCTGAGTTTCGAGATCCTGGTGTTGGCCGAAGTCCTGCAGTGCGGTGAGGTCCGGAAGATATGGTGAAAAATCTTCCGGGGTTTTTGAATAGAGATTCCAGTTTTGAAGGAAGAGCTGCATAAAGGTGTGGACTGCGGTGCCCTGAATTTTTACGGCATTGTCTTTCCAATATGCAAATCGGTTTTTACCACGATTGAAATATTCGTTTGCAAGATTGAGTCCGCCGGTGAAAGCTATCTTGCCGTCGATGATTACGATTTTACGGTGGTCACGGTTATTGAGGTGTGTTGAAACAATTGGAATGATAGGGAGAAAAACGCGAGATTCAAAACCTTTAGATTTAAGATATTTCTGATAGAACGAAGTGGAAGCTACAGGGGAGCCGAGACCGTCACATAGTATGCGGATCTCAACACCATTTTTATGACGCTCCTGTAGTGCTTTCAAAATCTCGTTCCACGAGCTGTCTACATTGATTATAAAAAACTCAAGAAAAATAAATTTCTGAGCGTTTTTTATTTCTTCCAGCAGGTCTGGGAAAAAAGTTTCGCCATTTGGATAATAAGTTGTATTACAGTTTTTGTACGGAAAGAAAAAATTATTTGTGAGGTAGTAGATTAAATCTGCAGATGGATTTTTGGAGAACTCGCGTATCAATTCTTTCTGTTCTCTGAGTGAAGTGGGAATGCTTGCTGGCAGAAGTATTTCGGTTTGTTCGCGGAGAAGGTTCAGGCGTTTTGAGTGGCGGCGAGAACCGCGGTTTGTATGATACATAAGATAGGCAGCAATACTGAACAAAGGAACGAAAATCATTGGAACGATCCAGGCGAGCTTGAACTCGTTGCGTCCTTTTTTGTTAACTATGAAAATCATAAAGCCTGCTGTGAGGGCGAGGGAAATTCCAAAATAGACTTCGAGGTATTTTTCGAGTCGGAAAATGAAAAAGGCCAGAAGGAAGATTTGAATGGCGATGAACAGGAAGTTGATTATGAGACGGCTGTAAACGTTCTTATGAAAAATTTTGAAACGCTTTTTGTCTTTGATGATTTCATAATTTGTTTTTTTAGAATGCTTTTTCATAATCAATTAAATAATAAACTGATTAGTCAATTTTGTCATTCATACGTTTGTTATTAAAATAATTCTGGTTGAAGAGGGTCTTTGTCTGGAAACTCTTCAATCCATTTGAAAACAGAATCAGTACCTAGCATGATATTATTGTGTTTACAGAGTTGTGAGAGATAAGACATAAGGGCGTGACTGTTCGGACTGTTTACCATGTAATTGTAACCGAAAGTTTTTATGTAGCGTTGCTTGAGAGAAATCTGATCAGCAGAAAGTGATGGAAAATTACGGTCCAAGGCAGCATAAAAATATTCGCGGTTACCTTCTCGCAAAGTGAGCCCAATTCCAAAGCAGATGATTGCGTGAACTCCGGCTCGGGCACAAAGGTCTACAATGCCTTCGATATTTTCTTTTGTGTCATTTATGAATGGGAGAAGCGGGCTGAACCAGACAACAGTTGGAATGCCGGCTTCGTGACAGGCCTGAAGAACTTCGAAGCGTCGGCTTGTTGGACAGACATTGGGTTCAATTTTTTTACAGAGAGTGTCGTCTGCAGTGGTGAGTGTCATTTGAACTACAGCCTTTGTTTTTTGATTTATGTGAGTAAGAATGTCGAAGTCGCGAAGTACAAGATCTGACTTAGTAATAAGTGTTGCACCAAAATTATAATGGTCTATGATTTCGAGGCAGCGGCGTGTAAGCTGGAGTTCTTTTTCTAAAGGGATGTAAGGATCGCACATAGAGCCGGTACCTATCATGCAGCGCTTTCGCTTTTTTTTGAGAGCGGCTTCGAGAAGCTCGGGTGCGTTTTGTTTTACTTCTATGTCTTCAAAGTCATGAGTAAACTGATAACATTTACTTCGTGAATCACAATAGATGCAACCGTGGGAGCATCCACGATAGATGTTCATACTGTGAGGAGTAAGAATTGTTTTTGCGTTCACGAAGTGCATGTTATTTACAATTCTTAATATGAGCTTTGATTTTTTTCATAGCCCAGTCGTAGTGGCTTGAGGTTGTGCTGACACAATAATCTCCAAGCGCTGCGTTTCCTGTCCATGCAAAATACTTTGGGATAAAAAGTTCTTCATTTGAATAACTCTCTATCAGATTTATTACATCGTCATGGCTTTTATCGAGCAATTTTCTAGCTTCTTCCAGACTTGTTTTCTGATGTTTATTCCAGAACATTACATTCATTGCGCCATAAGTTTTCCACGAATATTCTGATGGGAGGAAGGCAATGGCTGATTTTTTGTCAGTGATGTCTTTATTGTTTTTCGGAAATTTGAGCATAAGCTGATGCCATTCATAAAGATGGATCAAAACATCGCGGACATTTTTGTCGCGGCTCCAGTGAGCTTCTTTTTTGCTTGGTTCGCCTGAAAAATCAAATGGTGTATTAAGTTCTTTTTCAGACATTCCGTCAATGAGCTTGATAAGTTTGTCGTAATTTTCTTTTGCTGCGGTGAGCAGGTCGTCTTTAGTTTTTGGTCTTGGCATTTAGTTCTCCTTGTTTATTATATCACTGAATTCTTTTAGAAGTTCAGTTTTGTATATTTTTTCTCTGGTAGAAGTACGGACTTCTTTCCAGAGAATTGAAGCGGTTTTGAGTTTGTTTTTAAATTGGGCTGTGGCTGGGTCGGTGCAGAAGTCCTGAACAAATTTATTCCATTGGAGAGAGACTTTGTCGTATTTGGCGTAAGTTTTAGTGCCGTAAAAAATGTCGAGGAGGTCACCGAGGGTGAAAGAGATATCGTTGGTTTCCTTTACTTTACGAACGGTGGCTACCATATCGACGTTGAATTTGAAATTATCGATTCCAGTCTGTTGATAGAAAAAATCGCGGAAACGCTGGTTGAAGCAGAAACCGCATTCTATGAGGCTAGTTTGTGGGGTGAGAGTGGTGATAGAAGTGGCAGCCTTTGGGGAGGTACGGTGTTTGGTAACTGAGAGTCTGATAGTGTTTGATTTTTTTGGTGGAATGAAATTACCCTTAAAGTATTCTTCTATGTTGTGGTTGAGTTCTGCTTTCATACCTGAGGTATCGATATTCAATGATTTGCAGATAGTCTGGAGCTCATCGCGGTACCAGTAGTATCTGAAAAAATCTGCGAAGGATTTGATTTCAGCGAAAGGTGGGCGTTTCGTGCTTGTGGTTTCGATACACCCGCTTCGCGGGCACTCAACCACCGGGTGTGGGTGCGCTGTGATTATAGTATAGCTGTATGCATTCACTGTGATGTATATTCCATCAATTTCGCAGTACCAGTTCTTGCCTTGGCGAGTGATTTTGCAATCTGAGGATGAAATCTTCTTTTTGCAAAAATCCACAACATCAGTAATGGTTTCATCCAGAGAAAGATTTTTTCTGATACGTTCTGATCCCATAGGCGTAGTGTGAATCTTGTTGAGATTCGATAATAATGGACAATTATATGCGTTTGTCATGTTTTTATTATAGGATCTTAAATATGACAATGGCATGTCATATTTAAAAATATTATTTTTTTCATTTATGATATGCTATCGAGTTATGTAATTATTAAGCACGTCATTGGCAAGTTTAATAATTCTTTCACGAACTGATTTTGGTGAAAGAATGTTGAGATCTGGCCCAAAGCCTAGAAGCAGATCCTGCAGCCAGTCTTCATCTGGAACAGTGAAGCTGGCTGTAATACTGCCGTCTTTGTTTGGTATTACTTCAGAACAAATAAAGGTATCAAGCAGATATGAGATTTTATTTTTTGAAACCTTTGCTTTTATGTTAATCATTTTAGGCTTAGGTCTTTGATTTTCAGAGTATGGATTAACAGCTGGAACAGAAAATCGGGTTACTGTAGCAGTACGTCCAGTCATTGAAATATTTCTCATTCTGGAAAGTTTGAAAAATCTTTCGGCTTGTCGTGTCGTACACCAGCCCTGTAAATACCAGGCCTGACCTTTGTAAACCAGTTTCCAGGGATGAACAAGACGATGTTCAGTTTTTCCATCTCCACGAAAATATTCAAAAGAGACCTGACGTTTTTTAAGAATACATTCGCGAAGAGTTCCAAAGAGTTTTCGAACTTCGCTGCCTTCAGGACTCCAGGGAGAGAAATCAACTTCGAGCCAGTCTGTATCAGTGGTAACCAGACCTGAAATTTTTTCGGCTGCTTTTAAATTTGCATTAACTGCAGAAGACGGGTTTCCCGTCAGACTGTTAAAGGCTTTTACACTTGAAACAATAGCAAGACGTTCTTCTTCAGAAAGGATTCGTTTATCAAGAGCATATTTTTCTGAGATGGCAATTCCGCCGCCACGGCCTTTAAGGGAATAAACAGGAACTCCGGAAACCGAAAGTGCGTCTATCCAGCGGTAAATGGTTCGGGTAGAAACTCCAAAGCGTTTAGCCATTTCACTGGCGGTGGACTGTTTTTTATCAATGAGGATATAAACAAATTCGAAAAGCTGATCTATCTGCATAAAGAAATTATACATCTGAAAATATGACATCGCAATGTCATATTTAATACTACTCGACATCACACGATTTTATGTCTATCATGGGTTTATGAATATTACACTTCCACCAAATTATAATTCTCTTGCAGGTGCACTTGTTGCACTTTTTGGTAATTCAGTTGCTATTGCAGAAACAGACAGACTTTCCGGAGGCGACATAAATAAGGCCTATGGTCTTACTCTTACAAACGGAAAGCATATTTTTATGAAGGCAAACGCAAAACAGAATGCGGCCTTTTTTACAGCAGAGGCGGCAGGACTTACTGCGATCGAAAAAACTGGTGCAATAGGTACACCAGAAATTTTGTGTACGGGAACTGATGATGGAGAGGATGTAGGTTATAGCTTTCTTTTACTGAAGTTTATAAAAGGCGGAAAGCAGCAGAAGAATTACTGGCAGGAGCTGGCACGGAATCTTGCGAAAATGCATAAAGCAGATACTTCCATTTATTTTGAGGGTAACGGTAAGTTCGGATTTTTCCAGGATAATTTTATAGGCGCACGGCCACAGTGTAATACACCTTGTGACAGCTGGATTTCTTTCTTCCGTGATAACAGACTTGCTCCACAGTTTAAGGCAGCGGATTCTTATTTTGAGACTAACGACCGTAAGTTAGTTACTAAACTGTTGGATCATCTGGAAGAATTTTTAGTTGAACCGGAAAAGCCAAGTTTGCTTCATGGAGATCTCTGGAGTGGTAATGTAATGTGTGGTCCAGAGGGAAAAGCAATGCTGATTGACCCTGCCACTTACGTAGGACACGCGGAAGCAGATTTAGCAATGACAGAACTTTTTGGCGGTTTTCCAGAAGAATTCTATGAAGCTTACCGCCAGGCCAATCCTCTGCAGCCAGGGTATGAAAACCGCCGTGACCTTTACAATCTATATCAGCTTTTGAATCATCTGAATCTTTTTGGTCCGACTTATCTTGGACCTGTTTTGAGCATTGTTGCAGAATATGTCGGATAAAAAAGAAAACGTCAGAGAAACAATTTTGCATGAAATAGAACCGGTATGGAATGAAGAAAGCCGAGTTCTTATCCTTGGGACAATGCCGTCTCCAGCAAGTCGTGCTGCCGGATTTTTCTATATGCATCCGCAGAACAGATTCTGGAAAGTTGTGCCTGAAGTCTTTGGAGAAACGCTGAAGCTTCCGAATAATTCTGCAGATAAGGAAGGAGCCATCACTGAACGCCGTGAGTTTTTGTTAAGACATAAGCTTGCGCTTTGGGATGTGTTGGCTTCCTGCGATATTTATGGTGCATCAGATTCAAGTATCAAAAATGCAAAGCCAAATGATTTTACAGAACTCTTAGAAAAATCAAAAATTCGCCATGTTTTTTGTACAGGAAAGACTTCTTTTAATTTGTGGAAAAAATTTTGCGCAGCACAATATGAAGAGCGTTTTGGTCTGACCTGCGAATGTCTTCCGAGTACAAGTCCTGCTAATGCCGCGTGGAGCGTGGAAAGGCTTGTGGCGGAGTATCAGAAAATATGTTATCATTCCAGATATGATTCAGATATTCGGAACAAATAAATCTTTTGATACAAAGGCGGCTCAGAGATTTTTTAAGGAACGTCGCATTGATTTTCAGTTTGTAGATCTTAAAGAAAAAGAAATGTCTCCTGGCGAGTTCGATTCTGTTGTGACTGCGCTCGCGAGAGAAGCTGGTACGCGTGCTGATGCAATTGATTTATTGATTGATAATAAAGCTAAAGATTATGCCAGCATCGCTTATCTGGACGAGAGCGAAAAAGAATCAAAACTTTTTGAGAATCAGGCAAAGCTGATGAAACAGCCTGTTTGTCGTAATGGTAAAACTGCGGCTACAGTTGGTATGCAGCAGAAGATTTGGGAAAGCTGGAACGTTTAGCTCCTGAATAAGATATGTCTGACCTTAAAGAAACCATCTACGCGGCAGTGCGTTTAATTCCACGAGGAAAAGTTGCATCCTATTCTCAAATTGCCGCCCTTGCAGGAAACTGTAATCTTCGCCGCTATGTTGGAAATGCCCTACACGAAAATCCAAGTAATCAGATAACTCCGTGTCATCGTGTGGTAAATGCTAAGGGCTTCTGTTCTGGAAGCTTTTCATTTGGTGGGCCAGATGCACAACGCGAAAAACTCGAAGCAGAAGGTATCACCTTTGTTGATGGCCACGTGGATATGGAAAAACACAATATCACCGAAGAAGATTTTGAAGTGATGAAGGCTGAATTGGAGACTCCCACTTTATTGATAAGCTCCAGAAAGAAGTAAAACTGATGTCAGATAGAATCCGCGAAATGTCTGACGCAATGGAAGGTGATATTCCTAATAGGAAGCCGCCGCATTATTAATATACTTTATCTATTTCCCTTACTTCTATTATGAGTTTTGCATAACATTACACAGTTAGAAATATCTGTTTCACCACCTTTACTCCAGGCAGTTGCGTGATCAGCATCCATTTCATTTTCCTTGTAAATGCGATTCTTATTTGAGCCTTCTGCTGCAGTACACATAGGACAGTTTGAAGTTCCGTTTTTAGCAGCTTCATTTGTTTGCAGATTATAAATAGTTTTAATAACAGATTTATCAAAAAGTCGGATATTTAAAAGAGGCTTTTTCTCCAGAATCTCTCCCGAAAGAACATATTCATAAATTCCCTTTTTATCAGTAACACGCCAGTCAGCAAGCAGTTCGCTTATTCGAGAGTCGAGCTTATTGATATCATAACTATTCTTATGATATTCCTCATAAATCCGTCCCCAGTCCAGACCGCACATCGTAGAATCAACAGTTTTAAAAGTTGAGTTCAGCCAGTCAATTACGGAATTAAAATAGACCTTAAGTTCATTGATATTATCATCAGTTCTGTGTCGAGCCATATAATCAGAAACATTACCTTTTGAAACCCATTCAAGAGCAGTATGCAGAAAATCCTGACGTTTTACATTTCCACTTATATAGCATTCCCATTTCTGAATATTTGAATTCTGACTATTAGAAAATTCTTCACGACACAAATTTACAAACTGGCCTGAATAAACCGCATTCAAAAGTTCCTGTTCATTCAATGGAACACCAACAATATTAATTGTCTGGAACCAATCTTTAATTTCTTTTTCAGTTCCTTCGCAAATGTAAATTGTAAGCGGAGTCTGCAAAAGCTTTTCCTGAATCTCTTTATCCAGACTATCAAAGTTACGTTCATACCCGTCCACTTTTACAGCAAACTTGTTTGTAATAAATCGTCCGATAGAAGTAATTCTCTGCTGCCCGTCCAGCACTTCATACTTGTCGCCGTTTTTGTTGAAATAAATAAGACCAATTGGATATCCAGAAAGAAGAGAGTTAATAACTGCCACATCTTTTTTACCATCGTTGTAGATATAATTTCTCTGATACTCCGGCTGAATAACAAGACGACCATTTAGACCAAACAGTCCCTTTTCTTCAAACTCGTTATAAACAAAACCTTCGCACAGTTTTTCAATAGTGATGTCAGTTCTCAATTCAGTTTTCATTTTCTTTCTCCTTAGGGGGCATTTTTGCCTTCGGCAAAAACCGGGCTTTCCGGGGTTCCGCTAACGCTTCATTCGGCGGTAGTTTCGACAAGCTCAACCACCGCCGAACGGCTTCGCCGCCCCTACAATCCCTTGCCCGTGTAAGCTCGCACGCGGGCGGTTATTTGTGTTTAATTAATATTCTTGCATATGGAGTTTTAGGGGTTCCATCAAAATCATATAAAGCAAGATTTCTCATGTTTGATGTAATATGTCCTGTACCCCCAGAATTTTTATATTTTTCTATCCAAACATCACCAATTGGTTTTATTCCAAGTTCTTCTGATTGTTCTTTTGTATCAGTTCCAATTATTTCAAATTGTTCAGGGTTGTACTTTTCAAAAAATGAACGCGGAACGCCCATAACTCCTTTATAATCAGATGGAATTGCATCAATATATGGAACATCTATTGCATCATAGTTACAATAATGAAGATAGCCTTTGTTTTTTATTTCTTGGTGTTTCGAAAATTTAATATTGTCAATTTCTGACATTAGTTTTAATTTTTGATGACGCTTTCCATGTTCTATGTTTGTATACCAACTACAATTGCGAAATTTTACCAATCCATTTTCTAGCAGAACTCCAGAAGAATAATTTTTCTTTGAACTCTCAGGAAGTCCAAAATAAGCATTACCTTGATTAAATCCATTCCCCATCCACATTTTATTCGCTTTAATAAAGGTAAAAATTTCTTTATAAGAAACAGCATTCATATTTCCAATAATTGCAAAACTCTTTTTTCCTTCAAAAATCCATGCAACAAATTCTCTGAATAAACTGAACGGTGGATTCGTAATAATGATATCTGCTTCATCACGAAGTTTTTTAATTTCATCACTTCTGAAATCTCCATCACCTTCCAGATAATCCCACTTCAAATCTTTTTCGTCGATTTTTCCATCTTTGTTTTCATCTTTTGTCAGAGTAAAAATCTTACCCTTTGCCATAGAAGTTTCAATCTTAAAACGTGGATCAATAGTTTCGAACAAAGTTGGCTGGTAATCAAAATCAACCTTTTTGCTGTTATAAGCGTATGAAGTTGAAATCAGTTTTTTAATTCCATAACGTTCAAAGTTATTAATAAAGAACTTTGTAAAGTTGCTCCATTCCGGATCATCACAAGGTAAAAGAATTGTTTTATCACGGAAGACATCAGGATTGTAATCTATGTATGCATTAATTTCATTCTGAATATCTGAATATTGAGTATAGAATTCATCGTTCTTAGCAGCTTTTGCTTTTCCAAGGTTTGTGTTTGCCATATTTTTAAGTACCAATAAGTTCTATTAAAAATACCAATAGGTAATTTTAATAACATAATAATACCATTAGACCATTATTTAAAGTGCTAAATACCAATAGGTTCTAAAATAGGAAACATGAATTTTTGGGAAAATGTAGATTCACAATTAAGATTTATTGGAATGGAAAGAAAGGAACTTGGTAAAATTGCTGGATTTCCCGAATCATATATTTCAAAAGGTATAAAAAGAGATAGTTCACCATCTGTTGATCTTGCTTATAAAATCGCAAAAGCCCTAAATGTTTCAATCGAATATTTAATTACTGGAAAAGAAGACAAAGACATTCCCGAAAATCAGAGAATTTCTCCTCAAATAAAAGAACTCATTACAAAATTAAATCACTTTACCCCAAAACAAAAACAGGTAATCTTTGATATTGCCGAAGTTATTGAAGAAAAATAAAAATCATAATTTAAAATAATCACATCCACAGCCCTTTACATCAACTTTACAGGTAAAACAGCATCCGTCGTGTTTGCCGGTCTGTTCGTTGCCGCTGGTTGTAATAAAAAGTGTGTCGAGCTGGTCACCGATAAAACAGCAGGATGTAACGTTCTTTGCATCTACATTTATTACAGCTAAAAGAGAGCCGTCTTTTATGCTGCGTTGTTCTATGCGGCTACCGCCCCAGAAGGCTACCCAGAGATTGTCATCTGCATCGATACACATTCCATCTGTAAGGCCTTTGTTTTCTTCTGGAGTAAACAATACTTTTCTATTTGAGATTTTTCCAGTTTCTAGATTGTAATCGTATGAAAAAACTGCATATTGCAGTGTGTCGGAAAAATAAAATTTTTTTCTATCAGCACTCCAGGCCATTCCATTTGAGATTTTTGTATTTGGCTGGAGACAGGTGATTTCGTTGTCTTTAAGAGTATCAAGGCAGAAAAGATTTCCGCTTGCTTCGTGAATATCATCGTCTACAGATGAGCCGAAGAAGAGACGGCCTGCAGGATCAGCCTTGGCATCGTTTGAACGCTGATATGATTCGTAATAGTCTTTTAGATTTTTGACAAGTTTTGGCGTTGGATTTTCTGAGCCTTCAATTCCGGTGTCTTGAAGATAAAGACCGTCAGTTCCGGCAATTAAATAACAGTCTTCTTTTACAGTTGGAACGGCTGAACCAATTGCCTGATTAAAACAGAAGGTTTTTCGAATTCCGTCTGGTCCCTGAGTGAAAAACTTTTTGTCCATAATGTCGACCCAGGAAATTGTTTTTGTACGTGGATCATAAAATGGAGATTCTCCTAAAAGATATTTTTCCTTAGAAAAAACCTGAGCGTTATAAGTTTTCATATTACCTCCTGCCGGCCGTTGGCGGTCCTTTATTGTTCATGATATAATAAAACCGGGTTTGGGAAAATGGCTGGAATAAGAAATAGCGGACATGCAGATTTGCCTCTTCATACGGGTACGGTGCCGAGATGGCTTGCTGACCGCATGATGGTTTTAGGAACTCTTATAACAGAATCCCTTGTTGAAAACTTTGGGCCTGAAGAAGTACTTGTTCGCCTTAGTGATCCTTTATGGTTTCAGTCGTTTGGCGCTGTGATGGGAATGGACTGGCACAGCTCGGGAATTACAACGAGTGTAATGTATGCGCTTAAACGTGGCTTGAACCCGAGAGCAAAAGAGCTTGGAATTTATGTTTGTGGTGGCCGTGGTAAATATTCACGGATGACACCTGATGAACTTTTAGGTATTGCAGATGCAGAAGGGCTTGATGGAGACGCACTGGTCCGCAACAGTAAGCTTGTAGCAAAAGTGGACAATAATGCGGTGCAGGATGGATTTCAGCTTTATCAGCATAATTTCGTTTTAACACGAAATGGAAGTTGGGCTGTTGTTCAGCAGGGCATGAATACTGCAGAAAAGAAAGCACGAAGATATCACTGGTGTTCAACTAACTTACGTTCGTTTGTTGAAGAACCACATAGTGGAGTAGTTGGGGATAATAAAGGTAAAATTTTAAACCTCACAGATTCAAAAGCAGACAAGGCCCGCAGCTCTATTCTTGAGATGAGTCGTGAAGAGCCGGAAAGAATGATTAATGAAATTCTGCAGATTGAAAAGCCGGCAAGTGAAATAATCCTTTTACAGGGCGGGGGCGTTACGGGGGTGTCCCCCGTTAGAAGGGGTAGCGAGCAACGAAGTGCGAGCGAGGGGGAGACTTCCCCCATCCAACTGGAATTATTCCCAGAGATGACTAACGAACGTTCGATAGTTATGCCTACTCATCACGAAGTAAGGGAGCAGGATGTTGATCTTAAAAGGCTTGGTGGAGTTCTGGCTACGGCTTATAACTCACAGCCAAAGGACTTTGAGGAACTGCTACTTACTCCGGGGCTTGGACCGAGAACTCTGCAGTCACTGGCGCTGGTGAGCGAAGTTATTTATGGAACTCCGAGTCGCTTTACAGACCCGGCCAGATTCAGTTTTGCACATGGCGGAAAAGACGGACACCCGTTCCCGGTACCGCTGAAGATTTACGATGAGTCAATTCGTATTCTTAGGGACAGTATTGAAAAATCAAAGCTTGGTTATAAAGATAAATCTGACTGTATTCGAAGACTGCATACTGTTGCGATGAATGTGGAACAGAACTGTGCTCCCGATGTAGATTTTGATGCGGCAATTCAATTTGAACGGGAACACTCAAAAGAGTGGGATGGCAAAACTGTATAGATTTATACTATAGAAAATAAAACGTTTTAAAAAAATATAAAAACATTATATAATGATTGAAATGGATTTTAAGAAGAGAGTAAAAAATAGTTTAAATGGTCTCACATCGTCCTATCAGCGGGCACGACTGGTTTCTATTTTTGTAGCTTTTTGTTCGCTTTTGTATCATATTTCCATTTGCTTGTTTTTCTATGTAATAAACATAAAGCCGATGTTCTATTACAACTTCATCAGTATTACCGTTTTTACAATCATTTTAATTCGAGTTCCAAAGCTTAAGTCCTATGTTTTTGTTTACAATATTGCATTGGTGGAAGTTATAGTTCATCAGATTTTGGCGGATTATTTTCTGGGCTCTTACAGCAGTTTCCACTCGTTTATTTTGTTAATGGGACTTTTGCCCTTCCTTATTTTTGAAAACAAAAAGCGATATGCATTGCCGATTACCGTAGTAAGTTCTGTGCTTTATATTTATTTTTCTTGCAGAACTATTGAGGCACATGCTCAGGTAGCTGCCGGAACTTTGTTTGGTATTCGCTGTATGAATATTACGATTACAGTTTTCATCATCCTTTTTGTGGTTTTGATTTATACACGCGTTGTTTACAGAATTGAATACTATCTGAAAAATCATAGTGACTCTCTGGAAAATGAAATTAAGATGGCGGCAGTCATTCAGCAGAATTTTTTCAGACAGGAAATTGATGATATTAAAAAATATGAGGTTGCATATTTCAGCCGTGCAATGGTTGGAGTTTCTGGTGACCTCTTTGACTTTTATAAGTCTGGCGAAAAACTGGATGGTCTTGGAGTATTTGATGTTTCGGGCCACGGTATTTCTTCTGGTCTTGTTACAATGCTCGTTAAGAATATTATTCATCAGGAATTTTATAAACTGAATGATGAAGAGCTTTGGGAAATCCTCAATAGAATTAATGACCGCGTAATTGAAGAGAAGGGTGAGATTCAGAATTATCTGACAGGTATTCTTGTTCGTCTTTATGAAAATAAAATTGAACTTGTTGATGCAGGTCACCCGGCACCGATTCTTTACAAGAAGAAGACCGGTGAGTGTAGTTATGTAAAACTTTCAGAGCGCTCTGTGGGTGTTATCGGAATTGCAGATTTCCCTGTTTATTATGAATCTCTGTTTTATGATTTTGAAGATGGTGATGAACTGATTCTTTTTTCTGATGGTGTTATTGATATTAAAAACGAACAGGATGAATATTTTGGTAAAGAACGTCTGCTGGAAGCTGCAAAATTAAATATTGAAAAAACTGCGGCTGAACAGGTAAGTTTTATTGCAAACAGTATTTATTCTTTCTGTGGTAATCGTGAGCAGAATGATGACCTTACTATCATTGTTTTGAAAAAGTAAAAAATGTTAAATTCTAAAGAACTGTCTCAATTTCCAATTACACCATATCTTGAACAGATTTGTGATGCACTCAAAAATTCTTCTTCCCGCTTTTTGATTTTAACTGCAGAGACGGCTGCCGGAAAATCTACGGTGCTGCCGCTGGCATTGCTGCAGAATTTCTCTGGAAAAATTCTGATGACTGAACCTCGACGAATTGCGGTTCTTGGTGTTGCAAACCGATTGGGCGAACTGGCAAGTTGTGGTGAAGACGGAAATCCTGTTGGTTATAAAATCCATCTTGAAAGTAAGATTACTCGTGATACAAGGCTTGAGGTTGTGACTGAAGCAATTCTGGTTCGTCAGCTTCAAAGTGATCCGGCGCTGGAAGATTACAATGTTGTTGTGCTGGATGAGTTTCATGAGAGGTCGGTAAATACAGATTTAGCGCTGGCGTTTTTGAAAGAGGCGATGCAGCTTCGCGATGACCTTTTTGTTGTGATTATGTCGGCTACGATTGATACGGGAAGGCTGCAGAGATATCTTGGCGGATTGGCCGAGGGTAGCGAGGTGAAGACACTGGCTGAGGTCCCGGTATTTTCTGTACCAGGGCGGCAGTTTCCCGTGAGGGTGATGTATGAGCCGGAAAAGTCTGTGGTGGTGGCTGTTAGGGAGGCGCTGAGGGCGTCACGTGAAGGAAATATCCTTGTTTTTCTTCCGGGAATTGCTGATATTCGTAAGGCGCAGGAGGCCCTGCTTGAGACTGGTGATTTTGATGCAGACAGCGACACCGAGCTTTGTGTGCTTCATTCGAGCGTTTCTCTTGAAGAGCAGAAGCGGGTTATTAAACCACCGCGGGAGGGAGAGAGTGCCAAGCGTCGAGTAATTTTGTCTTCTGCGATTGCGGAAACTTCGCTTACTGTTCCCGGTGTTACAACAGTTATTGATTCGGGGCTTGCCCGCATAAACCGCATGGATTTGAATATTGGCATGGAAAAACTTTCTACAGAAGTTGAAAATGAATTTTCTGCTGAGCAGCGAAAGGGACGTGCGGGTCGTATTTGTGAAGGAACCTGTATCCGTCTTTGGGATGAACATGACCCTCGTGTAAAGGAACTGGCTCCGGAAATTTTGAGAACAGACCTTGTTCCGGTTGTGCTTGAGTGCAGTGAACGTGGCGTTTACAGCGTGGATGGAATTGACTGGCTGGACAGCCCTTCTAAGGCGGCGTGGAAGACCAGCAGTGCGCTTTTGCGTCAGTTGGGTTTGATTCGTGATGATGGACACCTTACGGCTAAGGGAAAGGCTGCGCTGACTCTGGGTGTGCATCCACGACTGGGCAGTATTGCGCTCGAGGCTTTTGATAATGGGAAGGGCCGGCTGAGTGATGAGGGGCGCGAACTATTATTGAAGTTCAGTACATATTCGGGCTCGTCGCGGGATTTGCAGAACCGATTCATTGCTGATTTGGAACGCCGCCTCGGTGCGTGTAAATATTGTAGTGAGGGTGGGGCGGAATTCTTAATATTGTGCGGGTACCCGGACCGGCTCGCAATGCGGACTAGTGCGCCGGGAATTGAGCCGGCGGAATATAAATTTGCCGGGGGACGGCAGGCGCGACTGTATGCTTCTAATGCGCCGCTGTGGATTGTTGCGCCTGAAGTTATGGCAAAGAACTCGGATGCGGTGATTTTTGAATTTGCTGAATTGCCGGAGGCCGAAATCGGTGAGTTTCTGGAAAAACATTGCGAAATTCGTGAAATCTGTTCATTTGCTCATGGCTCTTTGCAGAAGTTT
>ODAI010605609.1_pt1 | contig 17582 bp, 14 predicted proteins | sample 1539321 | NCBI WGS metagenome assembly ODAI01 (sample SAMN02144231, study PRJEB22623) | gut metagenome | biome: sheep rumen | host: Ovis aries | place: New Zealand | reverse complement strand
ATCTTCGTTATCGACCCCAAGAAGGAGAGAATCTGCGTAGCAGAGGCACACGCTCTGGGCATCACCCTGATCGGTATCGGCGACACCAACTGTGATCCCGAAGAACTCGACTTCATCATCCCCGGCAACGACGATGCAATCCGTGCAGTCAAGCTCCTTTGCAGCAAGATGGCAGATGCTGTCATCGAGGCTAACCAGGGTGCGGAAGCTGACGGCGCTGAGCAGGAAGCTCTTGCAGAAGAGTCCGCAGCATCCGAGGCTGAACAGGCAGCAGAGGGAACCCTCTGATCCTGAAGCATACGATTTCAGAATAGACAAGATTGAGACATGATTGAATAACAGCTGCTGCGGACTCCGGCAGCGGAGTCTGCGGCACATACGCAAAGATAGATTGAAAGGAAGTACACTATGGCTATTACAGCTGCTCAGGTAAAAGAACTCCGTGAAGCAACCGGCGCGGGCATGATGGACTGCAAGAAGGCTCTGGTAGAGACCAATGGCGATATGGACGCCGCTGTTGAGGTCCTTCGCAAGAAAGGTCAGGCGAAGGCTGAGAAGAAGGCCAGCAGGATCGCTGCAGAAGGTATCTGCCTGATCGCCAACGACGGCGACCAGAAGGCAGCAGTGGTCGAAGTTAACTCCGAGACCGACTTCGTTGCACAGAACGAGAAATTCCGTGACTATGTTGCAAAGGTCGCTGAGCAGGCTCTGAAGACCGAGGCAAAGGATATCGATGCATTCATGGCTGAGCCCTGGATCGAAGATTCCTCCAAGACTGTCAACGAAGCACTTGTTGACATGATCGCTGTCATCAGCGAGAAACTGAGCATCCGCCGCTTTGAGCAGGTCACTGCACAGGACGGCTGTGTTGTTTCCTATCTGCACGGCAAGGGCCGTATCGCTGTCATCATCGACGCCAAGACCGGTGTTGTCAATGATGCTGTCAAGGAAGCCCTGACCAACGTTGCAATGCAGGTTGCAGCTATGTCTCCCAAGTATGTCACCGTGGACGAAGTTCCCGAGTCTTACAAAGAGCATGAGAAAGAGATCCTTCTGGCACAGGCAATCGAAGAGAACGAGAAGCTTCCTGAGAATAAGCGCAAACCTCAGAACATCATCGAGAAGATGCTGATCGGCAGACTCAACAAAGAGCTCAAGCAGATCTGCCTGTATGATCAGGTTTATGTAAGAGCTGAGGACGGAAAGCAGACCGTCGCACAGTATCTGCAGCAGGTTGGCAAGGCAAACGGCACAGATCTTTCTGTCCGCCGCTTCGTCCGTTTCGAGACCGGTGAAGGAATCGAGAAGAAAGTTGAGAACTTCGCTGAGGAAGTTATGAGCCAGATCAAGCACTGATGATCTTTGATCGTAACTGATTGCGGAAGTATTTCGCATCATATGCGCCTGTATGGATTTTCTTTTCATACAGGCGCTCTTTTCATATTGTCGCAAAAGTTGTATGATAATATCTATCCTGCCGGACCTGCGCATGTGTTTTCTGCGGTCTGGCTGTATTTATTGTTCTATTTTATGATTCAAATGATTTGTCAGACTCCCCCGGAGGATGCAGCAGGTAACATGGTTTTTGTCCGGAAGGAATTTTGAATGAAAATAAAAAGAATTAATGAAAATACGATCAGCTGCACCATTACCCCCGAAGACCTGAAGGCGAATGGTTTTGAGCTGGATGATTTCTTTGACCGGAAAAAAGAGGCGGTAGAGTTTATCAGGCAGACGGTTGCCCAGATCGCCATTTCAGAGAACTTTGATCTGCAGGGAGAACTGACGACCATGCGCGTCTCTGTGCTCCCGGATCATTCGCTGAATCTTCTGATCACACGCGAGGACAGTAAAGAGGGAGCCGCCAGCCAAGTGCGCAGACTGGCAAGGAGTATTTTTGATTCGATCATTTCCAAGGCTGCGGAAAAAGCCTCTGAGAAAGCCGGAAAGGAAGAGACGGCCGGGGGCGACAAGGCTTCCGACGGTCTCGTAAAGTCCCTTCTGGCTGAGAATGCGGAAAATAAAGATCTGCCTGAGAGCGCGGACAAAAAAGAAGAGAATACCCCTGTCCGCAGGGATGCCTTCATGTTTTCCTTCTTCTCCGTGAGGGATGCCATGGACTGTGTCAAAGTATTCGCCGGCGCGGGGCCTGTTGATTCATCCTTCTATTATCTGCGCGAGGATGATACATATTTCCTGATCGTCCGGCGGACGGGGGAGACGCCTGCAGGATTCGAGAAATGCGCGCTCTCCGCAAATGAATTCGGTGAGTTTGTCACATCTGAAGAGCAGTATATTGCCTTTGTGGCGGAACACGGCGTCTGCGTCGCCCGGGAACATGCCATTGAGATGTTTCTGAACGTGATTCCCGGCCTGAAGGTGCCCGCAGGACAGGAGACCGGAAAAGCGGACGCAGGCGGGCAGGATTCTTCGGATTCCCGGAATGGATCGGGGGAGATGTGATGAGGCTTAATCAATATATAGCTTCCTGCGGTGTCTGTTCACGCCGGGAGGCAGACAGGCTGATACAGGCGGGAGAAGTCCGGGTGGACGGAGCCCCTGCACAGCTGGGCATGAACCTGCGCGGAGACGAGAAGGTCACTGTGCGGGGAAAGGCTGTGGAATCACAGCGGACAAGGGTTGTTGTCGCCTGGTATAAGCCGGTCGGAGTGACCTGTACGGCGCGTGACCCGCATGCAGAAAAGACGGTTTCGGATGCCTTCCGCTACCCGGTGCGCCTGACCTATGCGGGGAGGCTGGACAGGGATTCGGAAGGCCTTCTTCTGATGACCAATGACGGAAATCTGATCGATGCCATGATGCGCGGAGCCAACGCACATGAAAAGGAATATATTGTGCGCCTGCGGAGCAGGATCTCCGACGGAGACCTCTACCGTCTGGAAAAAGGGATTTATCTGCGGGAACTGAAGCAGACAACCAGACCCTGTAAAGTGGAACGTCTGGGGGACCGGACCTTCCGTATCGTCCTGACCCAGGGCCTGAACCGTCAGATCCGGCGTATGGTGAGCGCTGTCGGACATGAGGTCCGGACATTGAAGCGCGTCCGTGTCGTCAATATAGAATTGGGAGCACTCAGGCCCGGCCAGCAGAGACGGGTCGAAGGAGAGGAACTCGAGGCACTTTACCGTGCAGTGATGCCCTGAAAGGGAGCGATTCTTGAATCTTCCCTGCCTGTTTGTGAAAGAATCTTCCCTACCTGTTTGTGAAAGCGAGGTCATGACCACAAGTGAAAAAAGACTCGGTTGAACAGCGCAAACGAATGGAATACCTCACGGACCTGCTGAACCGCGCGTCAGAGGCCTATTATGCCCGCGACACGGAGATCATGTCCAACCTGGAGTATGATGCCTTATATGATGAACTGCGCGCACTGGAGGAAGAGACAGGCGTAGTCATGGCCGGTTCTCCCACTGTACACGTCGGCTATGCGGCAGTGGAGGAACTTCCCCGTGTCCGCCATGAACGTCCCATGCTTTCTCTGGACAAGACCAAGTCCAGAGAGGATCTGGCTTCCTGGCTGGGTGACCACAGAGGGCTTCTTTCCTGGAAGCTGGACGGTCTCACGGTTGTACTCACTTATGAGGACGGCAGGCTGTCCAGGGCGGTGACAAGAGGCAACGGCGAGATCGGCGAGGAGATCACCGCAAATGCAGCCACCTTCCGCAACCTGCCTGCAGTGATCCCCTTCAGGGGAAAGCTCACTTTGCGCGGAGAGGCTGTGATCCGCTATTCCGACTTTACACAGATCAATGAGGAGATGGCCGCCGAGGCGGCTGCCAGAGGAACCCTGGAGGATGTCGGCTACAAGAATCCCAGAAACCTGTGCAGCGGCTCTGTGCGCCAGCTGGACAGCTCTGTGACAGCAAAGCGCCGGGTGCGCTTCTATGCATTTACACTGGTGGAAGCTTCCCTGACGGACCCTTCACAGGGACAGGAACCGGATTTTTGCAATTCCCGTCTCGAGCAGCTTCGCTTCCTGCAGGCTCAGGGCTTCGAGACCGTGGAGACAGAGATCGTGACCGGGGCGACAGTTTCCGAAGCAGTCGAACGCTTTGCGCAGAAGATCACCGGCTTTGATGTTCCGTCCGACGGACTGGTCCTTTTGCTGGACGACATCGCCTACGGCGAATCACTCGGGCGCACTGCCAAGTTCCCCAGGAATGCGATCGCCTTCAAGTGGGCGGATGAGCTTCAGGAGACGACCCTGACGGAAGTGGAATGGAGTGCCAGCCGGACCGGCCTGATCAATCCGGTCGCCATTTTCGAGCCTGTTGAACTGGAAGGAACCACTGTCCGCAGAGCGTCCGTGCACAATGTCAGTATTGTCCGCTCCCTGCAGCTGGGAATCGGGGACAGGGTGACTGTTTATAAAGCCAACATGATCATCCCGCAGATCGCGGAAAATCTGACCAGATCCGGAACGCTGGAGATTCCCTGCAGCTGTCCTGTGTGTTCGGGACCCACGCAGATCCGCCGGGAGATCGATACGGAAGTTCTCGTCTGCACGAATCCCGATTGTCCCGCCAAAAAGATCAAGGCTTTTACGCTCTTTACCAGCAGAAGCGCAATGAACATCGAGGGACTCTCCGAGATGACGCTGGAAAAGTTTATCGCCGAGGGATTCATCCATGAATTTGCGGATATCTATCATCTGGACGATCACCGGGACGCGATCGTGGATATGGAGGGCTTCGGGGAGAAATCCTATAACCGCCTGATCGAGAGCGTGGACAAATCGAGGACGACCACCATGCCCCGTCTGCTCTACGCCCTGGGGATCGCAGGAATCGGCGCCGCCAATGCCAGGGTCCTGTGCGACCACTTTGAAGATGATATCCGGGCGATCCGCTCTGCTTCCGCGGAGGAACTGGGACAAGTGGAGGGGATCGGCCCTGTTCTTGCGGCTTCTGTCTCCGCCTGGTTTGCCGATGAGAAGAACCTTCTCATGCTGGACCGCCTTCTGCAGGAGCTGAAGCCTGCAGTCAGGGAGAGCGTGCGTGCGGCTGCGGAGAGGAAAGCGCGTGTCGCGGAAGCGAACGCTGCAGACGGCGCGGGCAATACGGAGGGCCCTGCCGCGTCGGGAATACAGGAAGATCCCGTCGCCGGAAAGACATTTGTCGTCACCGGAAAGGTCTTTCATTTTGCAAACCGCGACGCCCTCAAGGAATTCATCGCCGACCGCGGCGGTAAGGTCACCGGGAGCGTCTCCGCCAAAACGGATTATCTGATCAACAATGATGTCACGTCGACATCTTCGAAAAATAAAAAAGCCGCGCAGCTTGGGATTCCGATTCTTTCGGAAGAAGATTTTATAAAACTCGCGGGTGCAGTAACAGATTAACAGCAGCTATGTGTCATGCCTGCCCTTGTTCCGGGGACTGAAAAGAAAGGTTCCTTATGAAGGCCCGGGCAGAAGGCAGGAGGCACAGCCAATAAGTCATCAGTGTTGCAGCTGTGGAAAAGAGGGTATAATGCCGATCAGAATTAAAAATGGACTGCCTGTCAAGGAAAAACTGGAGAGAGAAAACTTATTTGTGATCGATGAGAGAAGAGCGATCGATCAGGACATCCGTCCTCTGGAGATCTGTATTCTGAATCTCATGCCGACCAAGGAGGAGACGGAACTCCAGCTTCTGCGAATGCTTTCCAACACGCCTTTGCAGCTCAACATCACCTTTATGCGTATGAGCTCACATCAGTCAGTCAATGTGGCCGCATCTCACCTGAACAACTTTTATTATTCGTTCAGGACACTGAAAAAGCGCACTTTTGACGGACTGATCATCACCGGTGCACCAGTGGAAAAGATGGAGTATGAGGAAGTAGATTACTGGTCCGAACTCTGCGAGGTTTTCGAGTGGAGTAAGTCCAATGTCACCAGCACTTTCCATATCTGCTGGGGAGCACAGGCGGGACTCTACTATCATTACGGTCTCCCCAAGAAGCTGCTGGACAAAAAACTGTTCGGTGTATATTCCCACAAAGTGCGTCACCGCAAGGAGCCTATTGTCCGCGGCTTTGACGATTATTTCCTGATCCCCCACAGTCGCTATACAGAGGTCCCTGCCAAGGCCATCCATGCCTGCAAGGAGCTCAAGATCCTGGCGGAGTCTCCGGAGGCGGGGATCCTGCTCTGCATGTCCAGGGACGGCAGACGCTTCTTCATCATGGGACATCCCGAGTATGACCGCAATACCCTGCGCGACGAGTATAACCGCGACGTGCGCAAGGGCCTGGATATTAATGTCCCGCTGAATTATTTCCCGGATGATGATCCCACCCAGAGACCGCTTCTGCAGTGGCGCTCCCACAGCAATAACCTCTATTGCAACTGGATCAATTATTACGTCTATCAGGCAACGCCCTACGACCTCAACGAGATTTCGGAGAAGGCATGGGAGTGGAAGCCCAAAAACAGGGACGGGGAAAAGGCCGCACCGGAAACTGCGTCAGAGACAGCTGCCGCAGCTGCGGATCCCCTACAATAAACTGACATGGCAGCGTAACTGCTTCCACCAAGGGAGTAAAAGTCGATTGTTCCGCATGGCGAGGCCATGCGGAACAATCGCCCCCGTGTATTCGACAATCGCCCCCGTGTATTCGACAGCTCCGCTTGCTTCGCTGCGCGTAGCTTTTTGTCTCATACATGGGGTCCGATCAAATGTCTGAACGTCTGTGCGTGCGAGCACGCCCATCCGCACAGCCGCTTGATCGAACTTTTACAGTAAAAAAGATTGCAGGCTCTCTGTGTGAGAAGTCTGCAATCTTTTTTTGTCTTTTTCTATGCCCTTTTCTTATGCCCTTACTATGTCTGAAGGATCAGATTTTGGGGCACTATGTCTGAAGGATCGGACTTTGGGCACTATTTCTGAGGGATCAGGCTTTGGGGCCGCTGCCGGGAGCGTACTCCTGGACGAAGTGAATGTATTCTCTGGTCTCTTCCTCGCTGTCGAGGATGGCAGTGTAGTTCATGTTGCCCATCTGGTCCCACATGAGAGCGGGCATGCGCTCGCAGGTCACGATGCGGCTTCCGTATTTTTCCATGATCTCTTCGTGGGAGTGTACATAGTTGTACTCATCCCGGCGGCCGGCGTAGGCGCAGAAGTGCTCGACTTCGGCTGCGGGGAAGAGGCGCTCGTCCCATGCCACCATGTCTGCCCAGATCTGGTAGACGTCCAGAGAGTGGGCGTAGTCCATCATATCGGGAGTGTAGCCGCCTGCAGGGCGCATGTTTACTTCAAGTGCCACGAAGTCGCCGACCTGGCCCAGACCCGGTTTTGCCTTGGTCAGGCAGAAGAATTCCATGTGGACAAAACGGCCTTTCACATCGAAAGCCTCGACGGCTGCGCGGCCCATCTTACGAAGGGAATCGGGCATTTCCGCTGCCACATAATAGGCAAGGTCCAGTCTCTTATTGACGATATCCATGATGGAAGGCGGCCAGCAGGTCATGGACTCAAAGAGCGGCTCACCCTTGGAATTGATGATCGCGTCGTAGGATGCGATATTGCCCGTGATGAACTCTTCCATGACATAGGGGTGATGCGGGAGATCCGCATAGAATTTCTCCAGATCAGCCTCATTTTCCAGCTTGTAGGTGGCGAGGGCGCCGACACCGATCTCAGGCTTAACGATGACGGGGTAATCGGTCTGGGCGATAAAAGCTTTGGCCTCCTCCAGGCACTTGGAAAGACCTGCTGCCTCTGCTGCGTCATGATCGAGGATCTTAAACTGGCGGGCAGTCGGAATACCGGCTTTCTCGTACTGCTTTTTCATCAGTACCTTGCTCTTGAATCCTTCGATCCGGTCGGACTTGACACCGGTGTTGATGTTGAAATCGGTGCGGATGCGGGCATCCAGTTCGAGCCAGTATTCGTTGTTGGATTCGACCCAGTCGATCTTGCCGTATTTAAAGGAGAAAAATGCGACTGCACGGAATACGTCGTTGTAATTTTCAAGTGAAGGCAGCCAGTAATACTCGGTCAGAGAATCCTTGACATTCTGGGAAAGATTGTCATAAGGTGTGTCGCCGATGCCGAGGACGTTGACATCATTTTTTTTGAGTCTGTCACAGAAATTCCAGAAGGTTGCAGGAAACTGCGGTGAAATAAAAATGAAATTCATAGTATCTCCCTTTATGAATTGCAGCAGTGCTTGAAATGCGCCGCCGGTTCACCCGTCCGCCGGGCGTAAAACCGGGACGATCTCAGGTTTACTTGTTACCGATTGCGGATCCGTCCAGTACTTTGGGAAGAAAATAGCGGATCTGTTTCTTCCACCAGTCCCAGTCGTGACTGACATCATAGCCCCAGAAGTCGCACCATGCATGGATGCCCTTTTTCTGGAAAATACTGGCCATGAGCAGCAGAGTGCGGATGCCGTTCTGCTCCCAGGCTCCCTGACCGACGCAGAAGATGAGCGCGCGTTCATTATACATCCCGACATAGTGGTGGTCGGGCGGCATATTCTGCAGGAAATGACAGGGTGAGTTGTCGTACCATTTGCTGTTCATCCATCCTCCTGTGTAGTAGGAGGCGTCGTAGATGCCGGACATTGCGATGCAGCCGCCGAAGAGATCAGGACGGCGCAGGGCAACGATGCCTGCGTGGGTGGCACCGAGGCTGCAGCCCACAGCGACAGGCAGCTTCCCGGAAGTATTGCGTGATCTGATAAAAGGCACAACTTCATCGACAATATAGTGATAATAACTCTCCTGGATATCGCTGCGGCGTGCCTGATCCCCGTAAAGATCGTACCAGCTTTCTCTGTCTACCGTATCTACCGTAAAGACCATTATCTCCCCGCGGTCTATAAAATCAGAGATCGTGGCGATCATACCGAAATCTTCGAAATTGGTGCATGTGGCGTCCTGAGTGGGAAAGACCAGGAGCGGAAGCCCCTTCTCTCCGTGGATCAGGATATGCATTTCCCGTTTGAGGCTGTTGCTGTAATGAGTGAAGTACTCTCTTCTCATAAGTATATTCCTCTTGCCGCCTTTTATGTACGGCAATATTATTCGATTTTTACGCTTCAGCGTATCAGCGCGAAAAAGAACATGCTTGTGTTATGTTCCCATAAAAAGTCGATGATTTCAATACACAAACACAGAAAATTGTATATAATGTTTTTTATAGCTTCGGCAAAAGGTTTATTTTTTAAAAAGCGAAGCATTTGGATGCATTTATAAGTATCCGTAAAGGATGCCTTGAATGTTTGTACTTATACATTGATTATAACATATTTCGTCTTGTTATGGTTTTTAATTCGATTGATTCCGGAGGGACAGGCACTTGTCACTGACAGAAGGTAATTTTATCTATAAGACGGAAAAAGCGCCTGCAAACAGAAGGGATGGCGGAAAAGATGGCGGGGACGACGGACCCCGGGCCGTGATCACCGGCCTTTTGCAGGAAAGGCGGCATGTGGAAGTTCCTGAGATGCTCGGCGGATTTCCGGTCACTGCGATCGCCCCGCACGCCCTGGCTGAAAAGGCGCAGATGCGGTCCCTGTCTTTACCTGTGAATCTGCGGTCTGTCGGCGCTTTTGCTTTTCACAATTGTCCGCAGCTGGAGGAGATCTCCCTGCACGACGGCATCCGGGATTTCCATAACGGAGTGGTGCGTCAGGACAGGAAGCTGCGCAGGATACGCCTGTCCGTACACGAGGGCAATTTTACTGTGATGCGTGACATCCTGTCCGACACAGATGCCAAACTCCAGTTTTCCCTGCAGCTTCCGGACGGAGAGGCCCGCCTCCTGTTTCCGGGATACGATTACGCATTTAACGAAAATACCATGGCGCGGACGATCCAGTTTTCGATCTCCGGATCGGGAATGGTCTATCGGGAATGTGTCAGAAGAAAAGGGATCGGGTTCAGGGAATATGACCGCCTGTTTGCGAGGGTAATTCCGGATGATCCCCATGCCGCAGCGGAAATAGCCGCCGACCGCCTGCTCTTTCCCTATGACCTGGCAGAGGTCCATGCCCGGGCCTATGAAGAGTATCTTCGTCAAAACGCGGAAGAGGCCCTTCTGCGCTTTGTGGAACAGCTCAATGCAGGCGCAGGATTGGAGTCTTCTGACGAAGCATATATGCGTCTGCGGCTGATGGCAGAAAGGGGCCTGATCACAGAGAAAGCGGCAGACCCTGCCCTGCGCCTGGCATCGGACCTCCACCTTACAGAGGCCTGCAGCATTATCATGTCCGGGCGTGAGGAGCCCCTGGCGGCATCAGGATCAGATGAATGTCCTGCCGGTCCGGATATGTTTTCTCTGGATGACTGGTAATAGTTTCGCACAGTTACCGGCAGCGTCCGGGTCTTGTGTCCTCACCTCCGGCCATGCCGCCCGCCTGAGCGGCAGCAATATGGTCTCCGCTTCGGCAGGGGTGTGATCTTAAGGAGCTGTTTTATGGGAAATCGGGAACAACTCGATCAGATGGGAAAAAGAATACTGGATGCATCGAGAACGGATCTGTATCTCTCCATGCGCTTTCTGGGACCGGCCCTGCACAGTCTGGGCTTCATCATGGATCTGTCGACAACGACAGTGGGCACGGACGCGGCCTATATCCGCTTTAATCCCAATCACCTGTTCCGTCTTTATGTCGACCGGCCCCGTCTTCTGAACCGGACCTATCTGCACATGCTGCTGCACTGTGTCTTCCGCCATATGTTTACGGCAAAAAAGAAAGAGGACCGGGAGCTCTGGGACCTGGCCAGTGATATCGCGGTCAGCTCGATCATCGATTCCATGGATTACCGTGCAGTGGCAGAGCTGACGCCGGAATTCCGCCAGCGTGTTTATGACCGCCTCCAGGAAGAGATCCATGTCCTGACAGCAGAGCGGATCTACCAGTATTTCCTGGAGCGGAAGAGAAACTATCTTGAAGAGCTTCAGCTTGCGGCAGCCTTCGCTCTCGACGATCACAGTTTCTGGGAGCGAATGGAGGATGAGGATGACCAGGATCAGGATCCCGGCAGGGATGATGACAGCCGGCAGGAAGAGGACGGACCGCGTGATGAGGACCCCGGCCGGGATCCGGACCGTGACAGAGACCCCGATGATCCAGGAAACAAAGATGATCCGCGCGGCGGAGACGGTAAGGATCCCTCCCCGCCCCGCAAAAAAAAGGGGGATGACCGCAATCCCTCCTGCAGAAAGGGCAATGACCGGCAGGATGACCGAAATCCTCCGGACCGGAGGGGCAATGACCGGCAGGATGACCGTGATCCGAGGCGCCGGCATCAGGAAAAACGCCTTCCCCGCCTGAAATCGGCAGATGAGCTGGAAAGAGACTGGAAAGAGACTTCCAGGCGGATGGAAGCAGAGATTCTTGCCTACGGAAAAGATGCCTCACAGGAGAGAGGGAGCCTTGACCGTATCCTGTCCATCTCCAACCGCCGCAGGACAGACTACAGGGAGTTTTTGAGAAAGTTTGCTGTGCTGAGGGAAGTGGCGACAGTCGATCCCGATTCCTTTGACTATGGTTTTTACAATTACGGGCTGGAAGTCTACGGCAATATGCCCCTCATAGAGGAAAACGAATATCGTGAACTGAACCGCCTGCGCACCCTTGTGATCGCCATCGACACCTCCGCCTCCTGCCAGGATGTGCTGGTACAGAAATTCCTGAATGAGACGGCGGCCGTTCTGAGGAACATCGGACAGTTTTTCAAGACGTCCGCGGTTTATATTATAGAGTGCGACGAGCACGTGCAGAACGAAATCCTGCTGCACGAACCCTCCGATCTGGAAAAATACGCTGCTCAGTTTCATGTCAAAGGCGGCTTCGGCACGGATTTCCGCCCGGTATTTGCCTGGGTGGAAGAGAAACGCAGGGCGGGAGAGATTGAGGATATGGAAGCACTGATGTACTTCACCGACGGAATGGGCGTCTATCCGGAAAAACCGACCGACTATGATACCGCCTTTGTTTTTTTCAATGACGAGGAACTGGACGACAGCAAAGTCCCCGACTGGGCAGTCCGCCTCTATATAGATGGAGAAAAGATCCGCCGGTAATATTTTCTACTGTTGCAGCCAAACAGCCTAATAGTGATGAACAGGAATTCAAGATGAATATAAAAGAGGCAAAAGAAGTCATTATTCACGCGGTGCAGGCCTATCTGGACAAGGACGAGACGGGGGCTTACACCATCCCCACGGAACGGCAGCGCCCCCTCCTTCTGATGGGACCTCCCGGAATCGGCAAGACCGCGATCATGGAACAGGTCGCCCAGGAGTGCGGGATCGGCCTGGTCTCCTATACGATCACCCACCACACACGGCAGAGCGCGATCGGACTGCCCTTTATTTCCAAGAAGCAATATGGGAAAAAGGACTATTCAGTCACGGAATATACCATGAGCGAGATCATCGCCGCGGTCTATGACCAGATCGAGACCACCGGTGTGCAGGAGGGGATCCTCTTTCTCGATGAGATCAACTGCGTCTCGGAGACACTGGCGCCCACTATGCTGCAGTTTCTGCAGTACAAGACATTCGGTACCCATCGTGTGCCCGACGGCTTTATCATAGTGACAGCCGGCAACCCTCCCCAGTACAACAAGTCCGTCCGCGATTTTGACATCGTCACCCTGGACCGTCTGCGCAGGATCGATATTGAAGAGGACTTTGCCGCCTTCCGCGAATATGCCTCCCGCGTCGGTATCCACGGTTCGGTCATGGCCTATCTGGGAATACGCAGCAATCATTTCTATTCCATCCGTACAGAAGTGGAGGGAAGGCACTTTGTGACAGCCCGCGGCTGGGAGGATCTTTCCCGCACCATCCAGGTCCACGAGAAGAGGAAGCTTCCCGTGGACGAGCAGCTGGCCGTGCAGTTCCTGCAGGATCCCGAGATCGCCCGCAGCTTTGCCGCCTATTATGATCTGTATAAAAAATACCGGGACATTTACCGTGTGCCCGATATTCTCGAGGGCCGGTTTTTCGGCCAGGAGGACGCTCCGGACTCCGCGTCCGGGACCGGGCAGGGGGATGCAGCAGACGCAGGGAATGCTTCCGGGACACCTCAGGGCAGAGAAGTCCTGCTGCTTGATCCTATACGCGTTCAGGAAATGCAGGACGCGCCCTTTGATGAAAAACTCAGCCTGATCAGTCTTCTCATCGATGCCCTGAACCAGTCTTTTGCGGCCTGTGCTCAGGAGAAGGCGGTGCAGGGGCTGATCATGCAGGAGATGTCTCATGTAAGGCGCGTTCTCAAGAGTGCGGAAGAATTGAATCCGGATGCCGAAAAGAATTCCGCGGACAGAAATCTTGCCGCGGACACGATCTCAGAGGAATGCAGCCGGATCCTGCGCTCCCTGCAGACAAAAAAGGACGCGGGTCTGCCCGTTTCCCGCGAGGAAGAGCGCACACAGCGCCTGGCCTGCAAGGCTATGAATACATTGGCTGGAGAACTGAGGATCAGTGCCGCAAAAGACAGCGCGCTTTTTTCCGCCCGGGCCCAGTACGGCAGGATCAAAGAGTGGTTTGCCGGGCGTGAGAAAGAGCGGCAGGCAGCAGTCCGCGAGGCGGATGAACATCTCACAAACGTCTTTCGTTTTCTGTCCCGTGTTTACGGGGAGGGACAGGAGATGGTGCTTTTCCTCACAGAACTTTCTGCGGGATACCACAGCCTCCGCTTCCTCAATGAGCATGGAAATGAATCCTATTTCCGCCTGAACCGTCTGCTCCTTCTCCGCGATGACAAAAACACCCTTCGCAATGAAGTGATCTCACTGATGGAATGAGTCACGAGGGACGGTTCTGAAAAACTCATTGCGTGCAATGAGTTTTTTGGAACCGTCCCCGGCGGCTCATTCTTGTTTTGCGCAGGTGGTACAGGTGTGGTATGATAATACGCGGACACGTCAAAACGCCAAAGTATCAAAGCGCGAAGCTCTGAGAGCGAAAAATCTTGTATCGACAAGATTTTTCACTCTTTCCGACCATGCCGCTCGTAAGAGCGGTATCCTGAAGCGTTTTCGCGTAGGCGAAAACGGTGAAGAATCAGCGGAGCTTTGGGCCGTCTCGCGGGACAAAGCTCTGAGAGCGAAAAATCTTGTATCGACAAGATTTTTCACTCTTGCCCGCGGGACTATAACGAAATACAGGATATAAATTATGGATTTTTTTAAAATTAAACCGCTTCTGCCCGATGCTGAAATCAGTGATCCCAGGAAAGACTTGAAGAGGGCTGTCACGATCGAACAATACAAGGCGGGAGAAGAAGCTGTATTTTTCCCGGACGGATTTAACTGGCAGTATCTGCCCTATCGTGAGATCAAGGCTGTGATCCGCGCCAAGTCCAAGGATTCCACTGACCGATGGCTGGTCAAATACACGGTGGACAAGCCCGCCATCCGCCTGCTCTTCCGTGACAGCTTTAAGGTTATGATCATGGACAAGGAACGAAACGCGGACACACTTGCCGGACTGCTCAAAGATTACAGGGAACAGGCCGGCGGGCACAGGAAAGATACGGATGACACAGATGCCCGTGATGATATAGATCCCGCGGGATGAAACAGGAAGAAGAGGAGGTCATTTCTGCCGCTATGACCAGAAATTTCAAGCTGATCGTCAGCTATGACGGAACCAGATATTTCGGCTGGGAGCACCAGCAGGAAACGGACCTGACGATCCAGGGGAGGCTGGAGACAGTGCTCACCAGAATGATTGACGGGGATCCGTCGGACCCGGTCACGGTCATCGGTGCGGGCCGCACGGATGCAGGTGTGCATGCGCGGGCCATGACCTGCAATGTGCTTCTGGATACGGAGATGACGGAAGAGGAGATCCAGCTCTACATGAACCGTTATCTGCCGGAGGATATCAGTGTCAATGATGTCAAGGTGTGCGCGGACAGATTCCACAGCCGCTTCAAGGCCTGCGGAAAGACCTACCGGTATACCTGCTGGTTCGGAAATTCGAAACCGGTATTTGACAGGCGCTATGTCTATGTTCTCGACAGAAAGCCGGACCTTGACAGGATGCGGGATGCCGCCGAATATATGATCGGCATGCATGATTTCAGGAGTTTCTGCGGGAACTCAAAAATGAAAAAATCCACGGTGCGTGTCGTGGATGTACTGCGCATTGAGGAGAGCGGATCCTATATCCGTTTTTATGTTCACGGCAATGGTTTCCTGCAGCACATGGTCCGGATCATCGTCGGCACCCTTCTTCAGGTCGGCTATGGTGAGATCGAACCCGAACAGGTCGCAAAGATCATAGAGGCAAAGGACCGCAGGAAAGCCGGTCACACAGCGCCTGCAAAGGGACTGTGCCTTATGAAAGTCGATTATTGATATAAGAGCGACTGCCGCTCTTACGAGCGACATGGTCGGAAGAGTGACTGCCGCTCATACGAGCGGAATATCAGAAATGACGACTGCTGCTCTCTTGAGGAAAAAGCAGTGACATACAATATTTGATCAGATTGGAAAATATAAATGAGTGATATTAACAGCAGACAGACAGAGGACGCTGCAAAGGTAAAAGGCCCTTCCTCCGGAAGGGCAGTAGCCAGCGATTTTGACAACACCCTGTATTTTATGGGGGATGAAGAACCTATGCGGGCCGCTGATATTTTCGGGATCCTCTATTATCAGCAGAGGGGCGGCCTCTTTGGATTGTGCACCGGCCGGTCCCTTGTGGGTGTGCGCGAAGTGATCGGCCCCTGGATCCGCCCGGATTTCTATATCCTCGCCAGCGGTGCCCTGGTCGTAGACGGAGAGGAAAATGTCCTCTTCCGCAAGTGCCTTTCCCTTGATATTGTGGAGAGCATTTATCAACGGTGTACAGGTGACCTGCGCGCTGTCATCCAGGCAAACGACACGGTCTATACATTCGGGGAGGAAAACTATCTGCAGACCCATATTGATTCACTGGAGGAACTCAGGGACGGGCATGTATACGGCCTCTCTATCGCCGCACCGGATGAAAAAACCGCCGCGAAGGTCACGGCGGAGATCAATAAGGATTTTGGAAAAGAAGTCACTGCTTTCCACAATGTGACTCATATAGATATCGGACCCATCGGCTGTTCAAAGGGGAGCGGCATCGAAGTGATCCGGAAGGCCTTTTCCGTACAGGAGATGTACGGGATCGGGGATTCCTACAATGACCTGCCTCTACTGGAGAGCGTCGACCATCCCTATACCCTCGACCATGCTCCGCAGAAGGTGAAAGATGCCGCAGAGGGCATTATCCGCGGAGTGAGCGAGCTTCTGGACAGGATCTGAATAAACAGCGGATCAAGCGGACGAAAATACCGGACTTGTCAGAGTATTTGCGCAGCCGCAGCCGCGGGCATACTTTTTGAATTATTGAATTTATGAATTATTGAATTATTGAATCGCTCTATGCAGCTCTGCCTCCCACACCGTTTCCTCCGGCCAGCGGGAATTTTCAAAAGCCTGCCGCAATGTGTAAAAATAGAAGCGGAGCTTGGTCTGGACGTGCGGGGAGGAGAAGATCCTGTCCGGCTTGTCGGTATGATCCTGATCGGAGGCCGGAGCGGCATTTTCCAGCAGCTTTTCCATGAGGCGCGCGCGGTCCTCCATGGCGAATGTCTTGCTGTAGGCATCGCAGAACCAGATCCTGTCGATTTCCTCTTCGGCGGGAGCTGTATATTCTTCGCTGCCGGAAATCCTCAGATCGGTCCCCTTATCATCCAGGTATGCATTGTAGTAGGAAAAAGACGGAGGATTGAGCCGGTTCCATTCGGCTTCCGACAGCTGCTGCATTCCCAGAAGCCTGTAGTCGATGACGTGCGTGAGTTCATGGATCAGCAGTCCCCTTTCCAGAGGCCTGTCGGCATTGAGGACCAGCCAGACCATGTCGTCCTGCACGGTTGTGAAGGCATATGCGTTTTCTATGTAGCTGCTGTCGTTGATCGCCTGAAGATTCTGCGCGAGACAGATATTGATGGCTTCGCAGTATCCTTCCTTTACAGAGGAGAAAAACTCCGGCGGGAAGATGGAGAGAGTGTTGTCAAGCTCTTCCAGGGCTGCAGCGATCTTGTCCCTGTCGTTCAGGACTTCTGCCGTATAATCTTTGTAGGTGAGCGGGACATCATTGCCGTACAGAATATTCACACCGTTTTTTTCAGAGACTGCACCGGCTGCTTCGGACAGATCGATGGTCCTTTCCTCAGCAGATTCCTCAGCAGACGGAGAGCCGTCCGGTTCATTTTGAAGATCTGTGCCATCAAACGAAGCATTTTCTGCTGCGCCGGGAATGCCTGTGCCTGCGGATGCAGGATCTGCTGAGTTTTCTGCTTCGGCAGCTGCTTCATTACCGGCAGCGGGACCTGGATTTTGTCCGGATCCTGTCCTGCAGGAAGAGAGCAGAAGGCAGGAGAAGAGCAGAAGCATTATTATGAATTTGCGATTGCGCCGGAGCGCGGGGTAATACCTGCTTTTTTTCATACGTATTTGCAGAAGCGCATCTGCGCTGATATCCGTGTATGGTATGTGCGGAATGCGGCTTTATTCTTTATGGCGCAGCACCCGTGACTTTCGTCGAAGGACAGGCGCGTAAAAAAGGAAACCT
>ODAI010701159.1_pt1 | contig 17585 bp, 14 predicted proteins | sample 1539321 | NCBI WGS metagenome assembly ODAI01 (sample SAMN02144231, study PRJEB22623) | gut metagenome | biome: sheep rumen | host: Ovis aries | place: New Zealand | reverse complement strand
GATATACGGCGGGGTCGATAAGATAATATCCGCCGGGGCGAAGCTGCCATCGGGTGCCTCGGTAATATCCCACTGCTTTGCCTGCACGCGGGCGCCGTGCTTTTGAATATTGCGCTGCAAAACATTAAATGCGCCTGTGTACTTTTCTACCGCGCATACCTGCGCGCCGGTCGCTTTCGCAACGCTGATGGCAATGCAACCGCTGCCGGCACACAAATCATACACATAAGTGCCGGAGCTCATTTTATCTGCCAGGCACTCACACAACAGCTCTGTTTCAGGGCGCGGAATGAGCACATTTTCATTCACATAAAAAGTGTTGCCGCAAAAATCCCACTCGCCCAAAATATATTGGAGCGGAATGCCCTGCAAGCGCTGTTGAATCGCTTCTTGCAAGCGCGCTGAAGGTACATCGGCAAGCTCCCTTTGCAAATAAATATCATCGATACCGGCGGCACAAAAATGCTCTACCAGGCACTTCGCTTCAAATGCCGCACAATCGCTGACGGGCTCCAATTGCCGCGCAATCGCACGCGCGAGCAGGTCTGCTCTCATAAAGTGTCATCCTCGGGATTATCGGTAATAACCGCTTTTAAAGAAGCAATACCGATTTCAATGATTGCATCCTCGGAGGGCTCCCTGGTGGTCAAGCGCTGCATCCACAACCCCGGGGCGGAAACGATGCGCACAAACAGGTTATCGTGCTTTCCGGCATATTTTATCAACTCATACCCCACGCCCATCATAAACGGCAGCAGCAAAATCTTAATCGCAATCCACAACATTCTGGTCTGCACAATGACATCGGGCAAAATATACGAAAGAAGAGTGGAAAACAGGATGCTTAAAATAAGAATCATAAAGATGAAGCTTGTGCCGCAGCGCGGATGAAATCTGATTTGCTTTTTGACATTTTCCACAGTAAGCGGCAGCCCTTTTTCATAGCAAAAAATGGTTTTATGCTCCGCACCGTGGTACTGAAAGACTCTTTGAATATCCTTCATGCGCGAAATCAGCAGGATGTAAAGGATGAAGATAATCATGCGCAGCACACCTTCAAACAGGGCTTTAAACGGAGCGAGAACGGAAGCCGCCAAAACAGCATTCATCACTTCTCCCTTGGAAAACATTAAGCCGAAGTTTTGAAACACCCAGCCGAAGCCCTTCGCGGCGCCTGCACTGAAAAATTGGAATAAAAAGGTCGGCATCCAGAAAAAGAGGAAAAAGGCAAGCACAATGCCGAGCACCATGCCGATGGTTGAGACAATGCTCATGACCTTATCGCCAAAGTGGTCGAGCAGCCATTTATCGAACTTTGAAAGCTCCTCTTGCTGAATTTCCTCATCATCAAGCCCTTGCTTTTCGGCACTGAGCATCAGCGCCTTATAGCCTAAGAGCATGGAATCGATAAAGTTGACAAAACCTCTGATAATCGGAATCTTAAAGAACTTTGTCTTTGCGGAAATCGGTTGATATTCCAAAAACTCGGTTTCAATCTCCCCGTCGGGCAAGCGGCAAGCGACTGCAGAGCCCTTGGGGCCGCGCATCATAATGCCTTCAATTAACGCTTCGCCGCCGACGGAGGTTTTTCTGATAAGCTCACATTCTTGTTGTTTTTTCATAATCTCTCCTGCTGCCGCTAATCTAAACCGAGCGGCAATGTAATTTTAACAATGGTGCCTTCTCCCAATGTGCTTTTGATATCGAGTGTGCCGCCATGGCGGGTGATGATTTCATCTGCCACAGCCAGCCCGATACCGTTGCCGTGCACCCTATCATTTGCTTTAAAAAACTTTTCTTTTACGCGCGGCAAATCCTCTTCGGAAATCCCGCAGCCGTTATCTCTGATAAAAATAATCAACTCATTTTCCACAATATTAGCGTGGATATCAATGAGCCCGCCCTCGTCGGTATACTTTATCGCATTGCCGATAACATTGACAAAAGCTTGCTTAAGCCTATCGGCATCGCCCTTGCACATCGCGGGTATTTCGGGCGCGTCATATTGGAAATGCTTGCCGTCTCGCTTCGCGGTTTCGCTGAAAACGAGTGCAATTTCATCTAACTCCGCGAGCAAATCAATCGGCTCTTTTTTGAGAATAAAGGTATCCTGTTGCACGCGCGAGAAATCGAGCAGCTCTTCCACCAGCCCCGACAGGCGCTGCGACTCGCTGACGATGACCTGCAAGCCCTTTTTATTCAGCTCGGGGTCGCTGTCATCCATACTAATGAGTGTTTCGCCCCAACCGCTGATAGCGGTCAACGGGGTGCGCAATTCATGAGATACGGTGGTGATAAAATCATTTTTCATTTTATCAATTCTGCCAAGCTCGGTCGCCATGTAATCCATTGACTCATACAGCTCTCCGATTTCATCCTCTCGCGTGTAGGTGGATTTCACGGTAAAATCGCCCTTGGCGATAGCAGCCGCCGTATTCTTTAATGCCTTGATGGGCGAAGCCACGGAGCGGATAAACATTTTGTTGAAGGAGAACAACAATGAAGCTACCGCTATGATTAAGAAAATGACCGAAATCATAATCAAAAACACCTGTGTATTGAGCTTGGTTAAAGAGGTAATGTAACGAATGGCGCCGATGCTTTCACCGTTATCATTTTTCAAGATGTTGGTCACTGCCATCACCGACTCGGAGCCGTTCATCTTCCCCTTCCACTCACCGCGGCTATCCTCGGAGTTGAGCGCCAGCTCGTAATCCGGCATTTTCACGGAGTTATCAATCAACAGCCCGCTCGAGGACAACAGCGGCTTTCCCGAAGCGGAGATAATCCATACCTCCATTTTATCGGAATAGCGAAAATTATTGGTAAACTGAATGGCGCCGTTGGTAAAGGAGCTTTCCGAATCGGTATAGGATTGAAAGTAAGCATCGACCGTGTCCGTATGCAGGGAGTTGATACGCTCTCTGACCGCATTGGTATAAAACATGTTGACCACAATTGCGAGCGCAACCGAAAAGACAACGATAAAAACCAAAACCGCAATCAGCGCCGTTTTTTCCCAGCGCGCTTCCAAAGAAGCGGAGTGAATCGTTTCATCAAGCTTTTTGCGAATATTCCATTTTTTGCTTAAATTGATTCTTTTCAAATGCTAAACTCACTTAATCCACTTATAGCCAAGACCCCAGACCGTCATCAAATGCTGCGGATTAGAGGGGTCATCCTCTACCTTCATGCGAAGCCTTCTGATATTGACATCCACTATCTTATCGCCATAGAAGCCGTGCCCCCAAATCTTTTCGAGAATATCATCTCTTTCCAAGGCGGCATCGGGGTTTTTAAAGAAATACTCCATCATTTGAAATTCCACCTGGGTGAGCACAATCGGGTTACCGTCTTTCGTAAAGGTGCGGTTCTTGGTGTTGAGCGTGAACCTGCCCAGGGTAATTTCATCATCATCCGAAGCGGGCGAAGCATTCATGCTCACGCGGCGATACAGCACATCCACGCGCGCCATCAGCTCTGCGGGAGAAAACGGCTTTGTGACATAATCATCGGCACCGACCATCAAACCGGTCACCTTATCAATCTCTTGGGTTTTTGCCGTCAAGAAGATAATGCCGATGCCCGGTGAACGCTTTCTGAGCTCTTTACACAGTGCCAAGCCATCCATCTCCGGCATCATAATATCTAAAATCGCCACATCAAAATCGCCATCGGCGCTTTCATATATTTCGAGCGCTTCCTTTCCGTTGGAAGCTTCTGCGGTTTGGTAACCGCCCCGTTTTAAATTAATGACAATAAAATCTCTGATGGTTGCTTCATCTTCGGCAACTAAAACTCTTTTCATAACAGCCTCCTAACGAATATTAATAATACATTGTTCAATCTCATTTTTAGAAAGGGCAAGCGCCGAATCGGTATCGGCAAGCTTGACACCGTAAATGGTACCGTAATAAATCTTCAGCTTATCATAATTGGCGCTCAGCGACTTCCACTCGGAAATATCGGCAACGGCAAGCTCAAACAGCTTTTCCTGCTCACCGGTTCCGGTGTCGTAAAACGACCACACATCACCCTTGCGCAATACGGCAACCTGACCCTTCCACTTTTCGGGAAAATTAAAAATCAAATTATCGGAGCAAACGCCCTGCACAATATCGGTGAATTTGTCGAAGCCGAATTGCTTCCACTCTGTGAGCACCTCGTACTCGCCGCCGTTTGCCTCGGCGCGGCACGGGATTTCAATCACATTGTCCGCGTTGATATCCGTGGCGGATACCAAGCCCTCTCGGTAAGTGGAAATCTGCGCGGCATCTGCCATGTAAGTCGGGGATTTTAAAGCGGCAGTGCCCTTGTCCCAATAAATCAACTCGGTAATCATACTGTGCGTTTCTACCACGCCATCGAGCAAAAAGACATTGGTGCCTTGCACGGGCTGCGCTTGCAGAGTTTTGTACTCGCTGACTGCGGCGTAAAGCTTTGTTTCGCTCAGCGGCTTCAAGGTGTTATCGACCAATTCATACACCGTAGCGTTTGCGGGGCTCGATTCATCATAAAAGGTATTTTTTATCAGCAGGATTTCGTTTCTGCCCTCGCCGCAAACATCCGCCACCATCATTTTGGAATAAATCTTGGAGTCGCACGGCTGAATTTTCACCTGCCCGCCTTCATCCTCCACAGCATAAACGGAAAGCGTATTGTTATCTTTACTGTCAAACATATTCCAACCGACCACAATCTCGGGCTGTGAATCATAGTTTAAATCGCCGGCGGCAAACTCGAGAACATCGTTGCCCTGCCCTTTTACCGGCTCGCTGGCTAACCACTTTGAACCGCTTTTGAGCAAGACGGTCATATAGATAGAGGAGGTATCATCATTTTTAATGCGATAAAAAGCGATGGCATCGTTTTCGCTGTCGCCGTTTAAATCCATAAAGGTGATAGAGGTGGTAAAATTGCCTTCGTTCGGTGCCTTGAGGATAATGCCTTCATCGAGCGTTTTTTCAATCACATTTTGAATGCTTTTATAATCACCCGCTGCCTCCGGCGGATTCATCAGCGACTCGGGCGACTGAGAATGCGTGACCACCAAAATAAGCAGTGCAAGCGCGGCAAGCGCCAATATGATATAAATTGCTTGTCTGATTCTCAGTTTCAAATGCGATAATACTCCTATTTTTATATTAATAATAAATATTATAGCATAAAGAGTATAAAAATCAAGATTTTATATAATAAATATAAGAAATAGAGCCGATTTTTTGCAAAAATCAGCTCTTATGGGTAAAAAACTGCCTCGGCTTTTTGCCGAGACAGTCTGTATATTATGACCTGCTATTGTGTGACATCCGCAGTAACGGAGTAGGTGCCGATGACCCACTTGTCGTTTTGATTATTGACCTTCACACTGATTTCAAGCTTTTGGTTCTTCCCTGCTTTAATGTCATCATCCACCTTCAACACCGCAGAAATATCCGAGGCTTTGATGCTCTCCACAGTATCACTCAAGCCTGCGACGGTGACCTCCAATTCCTCGGTGGTGATATTGACGCCGAAGGCTGTGGAATTGACAATTTCCACCGATGAACCGGCAATTTTCAAGCTGTTTGTCTTAAACGAAGACAAATCTACATTGACAGAAATCGAACTGATATTGCTCTTCACCTTAATGCCTGCAATGGAAGCGGCATCAAAAGAAAACTCATTTTCATCGTTGCTCAGCTCCGAAAAATCAATCGTGCCGATAACAACGCTGCTCATTTTATCAATCGTCGCTTCTTCCCCTGCAATATTGATTTTATTCACCGAGTATTTGATATCTAAGTCATCCTCGCTTATCCCCTCCGGCATATTGGTAAACTCGACGCTGACCGGCATGGAAGCAAGCTTAAAGACGGGAATGGTAATGGTGAAATCCTCGGCATTGTCAATCTCGATATTTTGAATTTCATTGCCGTATTGGTCAAGCGCGGCAATCGTTGCTTCATAGGTTTTGGTTGTGGTCAAATTCTCATCAATATCCGCTTTTGCAATAAGTTTATCAATCTTGGAAACCTCGGTGGAGGGACCGTGTGCAAGCAGCTTTTCCTGCGAGAGAATCATGGTGCCGAGCTCGTAGCCGCTCGGTACCTTCGGCTCGGTGGAAAGCTCGGTTTCCACCGCCATATTGACCTCTTTGTAAATATCGAAATACACCTCAACCGAAAGCGTATTGGTGCTCACAATCTGGAAATCCTTAGAGCTGTCAATCGAAACGGAAAGCGGCAAGGTGTGCTTACCCGCCGTATTGACATCTAAGGTGGATGCGGTCACGCGGATATCCTCCTTATTTACGGTGCCGATAACCGCCTTTTTACCGACAATGGTAACGGTTACGGCAGAGTTGGAATACTCGCCGAACTGCTGCAAATTAAACTGCTTCGGAACCGTCATGGAGTCCATTTGGATGGGCACCTCCACGGTTCTCTCCTGCTGCTCGCCGCCATACATGGAATAGCCGAGCCAAATGGCAAATGCCAAAACCAGAGAAATGACCAGCACAAACTTATTATTATCAAGCAGCTTGCCTAAGCTGAATTTTTTTGCTTTATTCATCTTTTTTCCCGCCTTTCTTAGATTTTAAAGACGCGAAAATGCTCTTTTTCTCCTCTGTACCTTCGCTCTGGAGCGCTTCGAGCAAATACTCCCTGAGCTCGCTCGAGCTGATATCGTGATGGATTCTGCCGCGGCTGACATAGGAAATCGCCCCGGTTTCTTCACTGACCACCACCACGGCCGCATCGGACTGCTCGGTCATGCCGACAGCCGCTCTGTGCCTGGTGCCGAATTTAGCATCTAAATTTCTGGTATCGGTCAAGGGCAAAATACAGCCCGCACTCTCGGCTCTGCCGGAGCTGATGACCAGCGCGCCGTCGTGCAGCGGTGATTTCGGGTAAAAGATATTCCGAATCAAAGAGGAACTGACATCCGCATTGATTTTGGTGCCGGTTTTCATAATTTCGCCGAGCATGGATTTGCGCTCGAACACAATCAAAGCACCGATTTTATCATCGCTCATCTCCGAGCAGGCACTGCAAACGCTGTTGATGGCACCAAGGGTAGATGCGTTAGAATACTGCTTTTGCGCAAAAATCTTGAAAATAGAGGTTCTGCCCATTCTCTCCAGCACATTCCTGATTTCGGGGGTAAAGAGAATAATCAAAATCACCAGCGCGCTGGAAAAAATGGTTTCAAAGATAGATTTCATCACCGGCATATCGCAAATCAACACCACGATATACACCACAAAGAGTATTGCTAAGCCTTTAAAAATTTGCACAGACCTGGTGCGGCGAATCAACTTGATTAATTCATAGATAATCAATGTGACAAGTAGAATATCTAATGTATCCTGCACAGGGCGGTAGCTCGAAAGCACCGCGATTACCTGCTCAAAAAAAGACGATAGTGCAGCCATAATTTCTCCTAATTTAAAATAAATATAGTATATTATAGCACTTTTTTCCACATTTTAAAAGTTTTAGAGCATATTTTTTATTGTGTCAATTGCATAATTTATATCGCTTTCAGTTGTAAAAAATGACGGAGAAATGCGCACCGTGCCCCTTTGCGCGGTGCCGATTTTACGGTGAGCGAGAGGCGCACAGTGAAGCCCTGCGCGCACACAAATGCCCTTCTCGGCAAGGTGCTCGGCGACTGCCTCGCTCTCTTTCCCCTTTAGGTTAAAAGAAAAAACAGGCGCACTTTGCGACAGCTTGGCAGCATCGGTATAAAGCTCAATACCGCGCATTGCTTTCAACTGCTCGCAAAGGTAAGATAAAAGCAGCCTGTCCTTTTCATAGATATGGCGCAGCCCGACCCGGTCAATATACTCAATACCGGCTCCGAGCGCTATAATGCCGCTGACATTCAGCGTGCCGCTTTCAAACTTATCCGGCATAAAGCACGGCTGCGCCAAATCGAGCGAAGCGGAGCCCGTGCCGCCCTCGGTATAAGGGGCAAGGCGCTCGCCTTCCCCGATCAACAGACCTGTGCCCATGGGTGCAAACAGCCCCTTGTGCGGTGCAAGGCACAAATAATCAATGTGATAAGCGCGCATATCCAGCGGCAGTATTCCGCCGCTTTGCGCTGCATCTACCGCAAAGGCAATGCCGTGCTTTTTGCAAAAGGCACCTATTTTCTCGAGTGGCAGCACCACGCCCAACACATTGGAGGCATGGGTGCAAAATAAAAGCTTCGTTTCGGGGCGTAGCTTTTCATGCACGGATTGCATGGTCTTCTCATCATCATAAATATCGGTTTCAAATATATCGTACTTTATCTTACCTTTTCGCCTAAGCCCTTCTAAAGGGCGCACAACGGCATTGTGCTCTAAATCGGATATCAGCACATGGTCTCCCGGCTGCAAAAAGCCTTTTAATACCATGTTTATCGCCTGTGTGCAATTGCCTGTAAAAACAACATTTTCGCTCTTATCCGTGCCAAAAAAGGCGGCTGCCCGTTCCCTGATTTCATAAATCTTTTCAGCTGTTTTTAAGGCATTTTCATAGCCGCCCCTGCCGGGGTTGGAATAAAAAGAGCGCAGTGCATTTTTATAGGCATAATACACCTGCTTCGGTTTCGGGAAGGAGGTGGCGCTATTATCAAGATACACCATTTGTGCTTACTGAAATAATTTTGATGCCTGCATTTTTAATATACCCTAAGCCGGCATCGGCATCGCCGTAAAAAACAACGCTATAGCCGCAGCCGTCACCTTTTTTAATATGAATTGCCCGCTTTACGGTAGCCTGCATTCCATGAGAGAGTAGAGCGCGCTTTGCCCTTTGTGCATTTGTGACGGAGCCGACCTTTACTCTTATTTCAGCCAAATAATCACCTCTTACATAGTTTTTTGAGTTTGCTAAACTCTTCTTATTCTATGCACACTTTGCGCAATCGGACAATCTTTCACCGCATAAAAAATCCCCCGCAAGGCACCATAAGGCACATTGCGGGGGAAATTTGCAATTTATTTTTCTTCAATCAAGCACACAGCCAAAGCGCTGATGCCTTCACCGCTGCCGGTGAAGCCCAAGCCCTCTTCGGTTGTTGCCTTCACGCTGACTGCTTCCACATTCAGCTGCAGCGCAGCGGCAATATTGGCACGCATGGTATCAATATACGGCAGCATTTTCGGCTTTTGGGCAATAATGGTGGCATCAATATTATGCGCGCGAAAACCGCGCTCAAGTAACAGTGCATTGACCTGCCTGAGCAGTGCTAAGCTGTCGGCACCCTTATAGCGCACATCCGTATCGGGAAAATGCTTTCCGATATCGCCAAGTGCCGCAGCACCTAAGAGTGCATCCGAAACGGCATGCAGGAGCACATCCGCATCGGAATGCCCCAACAGCCCCTTTTCATAAGGAATCTTAACCCCGCCGAGGATGAGCGCTCTCCCCTCAACTAACTTGTGCACATCATACCCTTGCCCGATTCTCATAACTCACCTTTCCGCGCTTTTGTAACGCTTTGCTCCATAGAGAGAATAGCCGAGAAAGCTTCTCGGCTATCATAATCTTTTTATTCTGCTGCTGCCGTGGTTTCTTCCGAGCCCTCCGCTTGCGCTTGCTCTGCAGCGGTGGTTTCCTCTACGGTTGTTGTGGTAGTGGATTTTTGAGCGTCCTTATAATCTTGAACCTCTTTAATCTTGCCCCAACCCAAGGCTTTTTCAACTGTGATGGCTTCTAACTTTTCGGTTACATTCTTCTCAATATAATCGTTTGCCATATCGGTCGGCACCTGTGTCTTCCAATAAGCGCCGTTATTCTTGACAAAGTACATTAAATGGTAACCGTAGCTGGTTTTCACAATATCGGTATCGCCCTCTTTTCTGTCGGCATCAAAGCACCATGCATCAAAGGTATCAACCATCTGACCGGGAGTGACGCTCTCGTACAAACCGCCGTTATCCTTAGAACCGGGGTCGGAGGATTCCTCACCTGCCAAGGTTGCAAAATAATCCTCGGTGGGCTTTTTCTTCCACTTTGCATAGATGGTATCAATCTTTTCCTTTGCTTCTTCCCATGAAGCATCATCCTCGGTGCTTTCCGGTTGAATGAGGATATGGCGCACGGCAACGGTAGAGAAATTCTCTGCCGGCTCTAATACGCGCACAATATCAAATTGGAAAGTCTTTGTTTCATAATTTGCAGTGTAAATCACACCCACATCGCCTTCATCGGCGCCGGCAACCCAAAGCTGTGCTTTTTCGCCGAGCGAAGCCATTTTTTCGGAGACCTTACCGGTCATGGTTAAAGTACTCTCGGTATAGGTGGTAGCGGCTTCCTGCTTATCATCCTTTTCGTAGGTGTTGATAATGCTGACAAAATCGGACGGGTCTTCCTTCACCTGCTCGTAGAGTGCGTCGGCTTTTGCCTTGGTTTCCTTGACAGCGGAAGCGACAATCTTGTCAATTTCCTCATTGGAAAGGTCTTCCTTCTCGAGCTGCTCCGCAACATCAGTAGTATCTACATTAATGGTATATGCCATAGCGGAAGCGTTGACATACTTTTGGGTGTTCTCACTGTAATATTGCTTGATATCCTCGTCCTTCAAGCCCTCTTTATAGGTATCGCTCATTGCGGTTTGCGCGTTTTGTGCCTTGTAAACATTCTCAAGCCAAGTGCGCAGCACCTTTTGGTTGACACCGATACCGTATACCTCTCTGATATAGGCATTGATGGAGAACTTGTTATTCTCGGCAGATTCCTTGAGGGTATCAAAGGTTTCATCAATCTGGCTGGATTGCTCCTCGGTCAGGGTATTGCCCTCACCGTCTTTAAAGGAGTAAACCTGCTTGACATGCTCCATTGCCTGCTCTTCAAAATACTCGCCCCAAGTCTTAGAGCTATCGTAAACACAGGGGTCAGTGCTCTTGGTTTCATTATTATAGAAGCCCTGACCGGAGGACTGCTCGTATTGCTGGCTTGCGTTATATACCTGATTCTTAACATCTGCAAATGCACAGTTCATCTCGGCAACGCTGACACTTTGACCATCCACCTTTGCAGCGGTAATCATTCTGTTGAAAACACCGAAGAAGTTTAATAACAGGCAGATAATGGTAACTACTAAGCAGCAGGCTACCACAATGCCGACAGTTTTCTCAACCTTCTTCACCTGCTGGCGATTGCGGTTGAAATAGCTGTTTTTCTTTTTCTTTTCTTTTTCAATTCTCTTTTTTCTCTCGAGCCTGTACTTTTCAGCTTCGCTCAATTGATCCTTTGCCATGAATATGCCCCTTTCGCATAATTATTTTATCAACCATTGAAATATCATACTACAAAGTAGCCTTTTTTTCAATTATTTCTTTATTTAATACCGATTTTTTTCAAAATCATACCCAAGGAGGATTTCACCACCGCGTTATCACGAATCTCGGCAATATACTCTTGCCCTTTTTCGGCAGCGACCTCATTAATGGCGGTAGCCATAATCAAATCATCGCTCTTATGGCGCGGTTCAATTAACATGGCAACCTCCGCATAGGTTTCATCATCACTTAAGCCGAAGGCAACCTGGTACTTTTTAGACTTCGCATCGCTCAACATTTTGGCGACAGGTCTGTCTTTAATATTGGCGCATGCCATATCCTTCACCAAGGAAGCAGACTCATCCTTAAACTGCTCAGCCCTATCCTCGGTAACATTTTCAAGAAGCAGCTTTTGGAACTGCTCTTCATCCTTCGCTTTAGAAATAGCCTCTACCGCTTTGAGCGCATCCTCTTTTGTGATGCTGTCGCTCACTTGCACATAGAAATATCTGAAGGTGACAACCTCATAACTCTCCGGGTTGGCATCATAAATTTCCTTCAAGTGTTCCTCGGAAACATCTTTCGCCATGACACTTTTATAATAGGAATTGACATAAGCGGTTAATTCCAGATAATCTCTAAATTCCTTCTCGCTGAGCTTTAAGCCGTAGTTGGTCTTCATGAAGTCCTCGAAGCTGAGCTTTGCATTTTCCACGGCGGTGTTGACACTCTTGATGGCGGATTCAATGCTCTCCTTGTCCTTATCGGTCATCTCATAGCCTTCTTTTTTGCCGGCATTATACAAGCCGTAGTAAAGCTTGAGAGATTCCACGGTCTGGTTCTTTAAGAAATCATCCCAAGTGGCAAAATTATCGCTCGTGGTATACTCCTGCTTTGCGGGGTTTTCATCAATATTAAACCCGGCGCTGACATAATTGGAAGCATTCTCGATATAGTAAATGCTGTTGTAAATATGCATCGGAACCGAGGTGCCGTCCACCTTCACAACGCTCTTCATACCAACAAAGTAAATCACGCAAAAGCTAATCACCAGCGCTAATACCACGCCGCAAACCGAAGCGAGAACCTTCTTTAAAATGCGCTTGTTTTTGATTGCCTTTTCAATGTTTTTCTCTTTATAGGCATCTAAAACCTCTGTTTCGATGTGGATTTTTTCACCGCACTCGGGGCAGATGATATTTTCCTCATCATCAATATCATCCTCGCTAAAGTGCACCACCGCTTCGCAAGAAGCGCAATCCGCTACATAAGCGCCGCCTTCGGGCTGCTCTTCAGCCGCGTCCTTTTTCTCAACACGGTAGTAATCAATCGCATCGGTATCAATTTCGATGGTTTCATTGCAATTCGGGCAAAGCAGGTTTCCCTCTTCATCCAAATCCTCTTTTTCAAAAAAGACTCTTGTAGCGCAGCTTTCGCAATCGGCAGCATAGGTGGCAAGCTCCATTTCCTGCTCCTCGTCCTCCGGCGCTTCCTCCTCGGCAGACTCTGTGCTTTCATTGCTAAGAAGCTCGGTCAGCGCCGCTTCGCTCTCAACCTTCACATCGCTAAAGGTGCTGTCGCTTTCCTCCGGAGCCGCTTCTGCCTGCTCCTCGGCTTGTGCGGCGGCAACCTCTGTTTGCTCCTCGGCAGCCTCATCGGTATCAACCGCTTCGGTAACAGCTTGCTCTGCAGCCTCGGGTGCCTGCTTTGCTTCGCCTTCTTCAAAAAGCTCGGTTTTTTGCTCTTCTAATGTTTCGTTTTTGTTTTCGTCCATATAATAACCCCTTGCTCTGCTTGTCATATCACTTCGGATTTTACAAAAGCAGTTTTATCGTTATTAAAAATCATTTGCGGCATTTCACGGCAACAGCCGCAAAATATCCGTAAAATATATTTTATAATAAATATATTGATAAGTCAACCAAAAATGCAAACTTCACAGGCTTATGCGAGAAAAAAACAGCATTTGCTCGTGACAAATGCTGTTTCATTACTTCGTATTTCACACGCTTTAAAGCTGCTGCGCAATTTCCAAAATCAATCGTTCGCTCTTTTCCCAACCGAGGCAGGCATCGGTAATGGACTGCCCGTAAACACTGCCGCCAATCGGCTGCGCACCGTCTACCAAATAGCTCTCTATCATCAAGCCCTTGACCAGATTTTTGACATCGGGTGAAGCCTTCATCGAGCCCAACACCTCCATCGCGATACGCGGCTGTTGGGAGAAATCCTTCGCGGAGTTGGAATGATTGCAATCGACAATAACCGCTTTGTTTTGCAGCCCGCGCTTTTCATATTCTTCATTCACAAGCTGCAAATCCTCATAATGGTAGTTGGGCATCGGCTTGCCGTAGGCATCGACATAGCCCCTTAAAATCGCATGCGCTAAGGGATTGCCGGCACTCTCTACCTCCCAACCGCGGTAGATAAAGGTATGCGGGTGCTGTGCGGCGGTGATAGAATTCATCATCACCGCAATATCGCCGCTTGTCGGGTTTTTGAAGCCGACAGGGACAGACAGTCCGCTCGCGGTCAGGCGATGCTGCTGGTTTTCGGTTGAGCGCGCGCCGATTGCCGTGTAAGAAAGCAAATCGGAAAGATAGCGGTGGTTATCGGGATACAGCATTTCATCCGCCGTGCCAAAGCCGCACTCGATGAGCGCGCGCGAGTGCAGGTGCCTGATTTCGACAATGCCCTTGTACATATCCGGCTTATGGGTCGGGTCAGGCTGGTGCAGCATGCCCTTATAACCGTCGCCGGTCGTGCGCGGCTTATTGGTATAAATGCGCGGAATGATAATCAGCTTATCCTTTACCTGCTGCTGCACTTCTTTTAAGTGATAGATGTATTCCATCACCGCATCCTCCCTGTCTGCCGAGCAGGGACCGATGACCAAAACGAACTTATCGCTTTTGCCGGTGAAAACATCGGCAACCTCGCGGTCAAATTTTTCTTTATACTCCGTGACCTCAAACGGAATCGGATATTTTTCCTTTACCTCCATGGGTATGGGCAGCTTCCGCTTGAAATCCATATTATTCATGCTCATAATCATTCCCCCTTTTTTAGTCTGAATTACCGCGGCGGTAATTCACAATTTAGCGGAGTACCTCCGCTAAATTCGGTTTGCGGTTTTTAGTGTGTAGTTTTTAGTTATGGGTGGAACATTGCCCCATTGAATAGATATTGCATCTAAACGAATATAATATTCCTCAACTAAACACTGAACACTGAGAACCGAAAACTATTTATCAAACAGCTTCCTTCTTGCGGTGGAGCGCTGCATCATCTCTCTCATTTCCGACACATTTTCCGAAGCAATCATCTCTTCAAGCTTTTCAAACTGCTCGCGAAATTCCTTCATCTGCTCGAGCAGTGCAGCCTTATTTTCAATAAACAATTCCGACCACATCACATCATTAATTTTGGCAATTCTGGTTAAATCTCTAAAGGAATCTCCCGTGAATTTTTCCAAGTGCTCTTTTTCGTTACAGGTCATCAGTGTAATGGCGATGCAGTGGGTCAGTTGCGAAACAAAGCCGATGATTTCATCGTGCTTGTCAATATCGGTTTCCACCACGCGGTAACAGCCTAAAATCCACCCTAAATCGCGGCAGAGCTCGATTGCCTGCCTGGTATTTTTCTCTGTCGGTGTAACAAGGTAGTTGGCGCCGATAAAGATTTTATCATCCGCATTTTCCACACCCGAAACCTCTTTACCGCACATCGGGTGCGCCGGGATATATTCCACATCCTCGCGCAGCATTCCCTGAATTTCGCGCACAAAATCACCCTTAATACCGGTCACATCCGTGATGATGGTGCCGGGCTTAAAATAGTGCTGGTAGCTTTGAATCCATTCGCGGAACACATGCGGGTATAAGCCGAAGATGACCACATCCGCCCAAGCGACCGCTTCCTCGCTGACTGTGGCGCTGCCGCCCTCTATCATCCCCTTTTCGAGGGCATAATCAAGCGTGGCTTGCGAGTTGGTAATCGCTCTGACGCGGTAATCCTTGCGCGAAAGCGCCATCGCATAGGAGCCGCCGAGCAGTCCCAAGCCGACAATTAATATTTTCTTATCTCTGTTAAAGGTCATATTCCACTACTCCTATTCCAAGCGCGCGCAATCTCTCAAAGAAATCCGGCAAGCTTTTGCTCACTGCCTGCGCGCCTTCAATCTCGCCGCCGGTCAAGCTCAACAGTACACTTAAGCTCATCACAATGCGGTGGTCGTTATGCCCGCATAAAGCTGTGGCAGGCGCATGAAAATCGGTCGGGTAAACCACAATGCTGTTCTCATAAACCGCCACATCCGTGCCGAATTTTTTTAACTCCTGTGCCATGCATGCACCGCGGTCGCTCTCCTTAATGCGCAGGCGGCGGGTGTCATCAAACACCGCGCCGTTTTTGGCGGCGGCAACCGCCATGAGCACCGGTCCCAAATCCGGGCAATCTCCCAAGTGGATTGTCGGGGTACCCTTCTCAAGCATATCGAGATAGCGCTCATAGGCTTTATCTCCTTGCAAGGAATCGGGTGCTAAACCGTGAATTTCAATCTTGGAGCCGAGGGCATTCAGCGCTGCAAAAAAGGCGGCATTGGAATAATCCCCCTCCACCGCGGTTTGCGCCGCACGGTAGACTTGATTGCCGGGGATAAACAGTGTCTTTTCATCCTTCCACTGCGCCGTTACACCAAACTTTTTGAGCGCGCTGAGGGTCAGGTTGATATAGGGTCGGCTCTCAATTGGCGGTAAAATGGAAATGGTACTGTCCGCCCGCAACAGCGGCAGAGCAAACAGCAAGCCGCTGATGAATTGCGAGGAAATATTCCCCTTCACCTTATAATCCCCCGCTTGCAATTGACCACTTAAAAACAAGGAATTTTCACTTTGCTCGAAGGCAATCCCCTGCTCCTTGCATATTTTTTCATACACACCCAAAGGGCGCTTAAATAAGCCCTCTTTGCCCTGCAACAGTGCATCTCCTTCGCCAATGAGGCACAACGGTACAAAAAAGCGCTGTGTGCTGCCGCTCTCTCTGCAACAAAGCGGTTTTTCGGGGGTGGTAACAATGGGCTGTGCGCCGCGAATGTGCACATCATTCCCCACCCACTCAATTTGAGCGCCGATGGCTTTTAAGCAGTCAATGGTAGCAAGCACATCCTCGGATTTATCAATGCCCGAGATGATGCTTAACCCTTCGCTCAAGCCGCCGCAAATCAAATAGCGGTGCGCCATACTCTTAGAAGGAGGTGCCACCATTTCACCCTTTGCTTTTCCTTTTTTTATCTCAACTTTCAAAGCAATAATCCTTTCCGATTGCCGCTGCTACGGATGCGGCATCTCCGCTGACGGCAATCACCCGGTCGGCGGTGCCGCAATAAATATCGAAGCGCTCCTCAAAGCGCTGCTGCAGTGCCTGCCGGTCGAGCGCCAAGGGTCTGTCAGCCGTCGGCACGATGTCCTCAATGCTGCGATTTAAAAAATATATTTTGCCGTTATGCCGCAAAAGCCGCACATTGTCCGGGTTCAGCACGGCGCCGCCGCCGAGCGCGATTACCTTGCCGCCCGCTTGCGCGCTCAAGCGCGCAATTGCTTCGCTCTCCAAGCGCCTGAAATGTGCTTCTCCGCGTTGGCGGAATATTTCGCTGATTGGCATACCTGCCGCACTTTCCACCAGCGCATCCGTATCTGCAAAGGGACGCTGCAGCTCTGCCGCAAGCAGCTTGCCGACGGTGCTTTTGCCGCTGCCGGGCATACCGGAAAGCACAATGTTTTCACGCGCGGATAGAATAGAGCGGTAAACGCTTTCCAAGCGCTCCTCGGAACACTTTGTATCTAAAAAATACGCGCTTGCATAAACCGCCTGCGCCACGAGCATATACAGCCCGCCTTGCGCAATAAGCCCGCGCTGCTTCGCTGCGAGCACCAAATCCGTGCGCAACGGGTTATACACAACATCAAACACCGCTTCTAAATGCTCAAAGCGCTCTAAATCAATCGCACTGCCGCCGGTTTGCGGGTACATCCCGACCGGGGTGGTATTGATAATGACCGCGGCATCGGTGTGCTCTGCATATGCGCTCTCGTAGCTGATACAACCATGCGCGGCACTGCGGCTGAGCCGATACACCGAAGCCGCACCCAACGCCCTTGCCGCATATAACGCAGTCAGCGAGGTGCCGCCGCTGCCGCAAACCAACACCTTGCGCCCTTGCAGCTGCGCACCGCTTCTTTCCACGAGTGCCTTAAGACCTGCAAAATCGGTGTTATAGCCCTTTAAGATGCCGCCGCGGTTGACCACGGTATTGACTGCACCGATTTTT
>ODAI013412589.1_pt1 | contig 17592 bp, 9 predicted proteins | sample 1539321 | NCBI WGS metagenome assembly ODAI01 (sample SAMN02144231, study PRJEB22623) | gut metagenome | biome: sheep rumen | host: Ovis aries | place: New Zealand | reverse complement strand
CAGGAAGTGAACCAGGAGCTGAGCGGCGCCATTGCCATTGCCATCCTGCTGCTGTGCTACTGGCTCATCAAGTGGGGCCGCGAGCACATGAAAAAGCACCTTGTCGCAGATTCTTTCGATACGATTACTACAATAGACGAGCAATAATGAAAAAAATCCTTCTTCTGGCAGTTGCCACCCTTACCGCATTCTCGCTGAATGCACAGAACATTGTCAAAGGTTCCATCGAAGGCGTTCCCGCCCAGGGTTCCTATCATCCCACCTATTCTTCGGACGGCGCCCAGTACCTTCCCAAGAACGTGATCCTGATGATTGGAGACGGCACGGGCCTGGCCCAGATCGCCGCTGGCTATTTTGCCAACAATGAAGAACTTACCTATTTCAACCTCAAGCATATGGGATGGGTGACCACCAAGAGTTCCGACGCTTTCACCACCGACAGCGCCGCTTCCGGTACCGCCTATTCCTCCGGTTGCAAGACCTACAACGGCGCCGTCGGCATGGACGCTAAGAAACGCGCCCGTCCCAACATTCCGGAGCTGGTGGCGGGGTACGGCGTCATCTCCGGCGTCGTCTCCACGGACGACCTGAACGGTGCCACTCCCGCTGCCTTTTTCGCCCACCAGGAGCAGCGCGGCATGACCGACGAAATCTGGGCCGACCTCCCGGGAAGCGTCCTCAAGTACTTCGCCGCCGGCAGCAAAGAGGTCTTCGAAGCCCGTCCGCTGGAAACCCAAAAGGCTGTGAACAAGGTGTTTACGGTTGTGAATTCCCTGGATGATCCCAAGATTGCCGCGGCCGACCGCGCCGGCGTCCTGCCGCCCGCCGTGGAAACCGGCTATATCGTTAAGGGCCGCACGGACTTCCTGCCCCGCGCCACCCGCCAGGCCATCGAATTCCTTGACGAGCGCACCACCGGCGGCAAGGGCTTCTTCCTCATGGTGGAGGGCGCCCGGATCGACAAAGCCTGCCACGGCAACGATTTCCCCAGCGCCGTGAAGGAACTGCTGGACTTTGACAAAGCCATCGCCGAGGCCATCAAGTTTGCCGATGAAGACGGCAACACGCTGGTCGTCATATCGGCCGACCACGAAACCGGCGGCCTGGTGATCTGGAACGGAGAGCCCAAAAAGGGCAATGAGGAAGGCGTGTACATCAGCACCTGGCACACCGCCACGCCCGTTCCCATCTTCTCCTACGGCCCGCACGCCCAGGACTTCATGGGTGTTCAGGGCAACGAGCAGGTAGCCCAGAAGATTCTCAAACTCCTGCAAGTGAAATAACAACAGCCCATACTCCTTATGGAACTCACCAATTACCACCTGTCGCTTCTTGTCAACGGACTGCTGAATCTGGGGATGGGCCTCTATTTGGTGCGTGACCTGAGCCGTTATAAAGCCTTTCCGGCCTACCGGAGAACCCGTATCTGCTGCGCCGTGTGGATGATCGCCTTCTGCGTGGGGTATCTGCTGCATGCCACATTCCGGGCCCGGTTCAGTTGGCCGTCCCTGTCGTCGGCCCTCACGGCCACCTATTTCCATACGGGAGCCATCTGCTTCAGTTGGGGCTTCATTCCGCTGCTGGACCCGAAATACTTCAACCGCAGACTGGTGATCCGGGACGCCGTCATTTACCTGGCGGGCCTGGTGTGCTACTGGACCGTCGCCCTCATCCGCAAGGACGCGCCGCTTTATACGGCCCTTTCCTTTACGCCGTTCTTCCTGTACGGCCTTTTCATCACCGTCAAGTTCTACCACGCCTACGGCCGCGTGAGCGAGCGGCTGGTGAAAATGGAAATCGGCACGGTGGGCAATTTTGTCCGCTGGCTGCAAATGTGCTGCGACCTGATGGTCATCTTCGGCATGGGCGGTGTGGTCATCACGGGTATTTCCCCCCTGGAAATCTGGCCTTACATCCTGCTGCTATGGTTCGGTGCCGCGGTGTACCTGTATCTCACCTTTTCGGTGGAAAAATTCGGAAGAACCCTGTTATGAAAGCGCGCGCCCTGCTCCTGACCGCCCTCCTGTCGGCCTTTCTGCTTCCCGCCTGCCGGAAAACGGACCGGCCGGAGGCTGTCCGCTACCACACCTACCTGAACAAAGTGAATCCGGACAGTCTCCTCCAGGAGGCCTATCTGTCGCGCAATTATGACCGGATTCTGGCCCTCGCCGGGGAATTGCAGGACCAGGGGGCCATTTCGGAGATCAAGGCCTGCTATTGGAAAGGCTATGCCTACAACCGCCAGCGGCTCATGCGCATGGCCGAAATCCAGTGGACCCGCGCCGTTTCGCTGCCGGTCAAAAATGCCGAAGACCTGGATTATTACGCCCGCTCCGCCAACCGGCTCACGGGCCTGCTGTACCTGAAGTTCGATTATGAAAACTGCATCCGGCTGGGCCTCCAGGCCATGGCGCTGATGCAGCAGCGGCAATATACCGAAAACACGGACTATGCCAATATACTGGCGTTCATGGGCAACTGCCAACTCCGGCTGGACCAGCACGAAAAGGCCCGCGATTCGTATGTACAGGCCGATGAACTGTATCAGAGGCTCACGGCGGCGCCGGCCGATATCTCCGTTTTCACCGCCTCCGTGGTGGGGCTGGTAGCCATCAACGAAGCACATCTCCAAACCCGGGAATACGAGGATGCCTATGCCTGGACCCGGCGCCTGGAAGAGATGCTGGTGCTTTACCGCAGCCAGCCCCATACCGACGCCGCCTTCCTGGACAAGGAATGGGCCCGGCTGCACTACTACCGGGCATGCGCCCTGGAGGGGCTGGAAAAGCCCACCGAGGCCTACCGGGACTACCTTTCGGCCGAAACCACGGCCTATGCCAAAACGGGCGACGGCAAGATGGAAGCCAGCAAGTACCTCATCCTGGCCCGTCGCTGGGGCGAAGCGGCCGACAAACTGAGCGTGCTGGAAGACCAGAGTTCCCGCTACGACCTCCGCCCCACGCTGGACAACATCCAGAGCCTGATGGTTCCCAAGTTCCAGGCCAATTGGATGGCCGGCCGCACCAGTGGAGCCCTCGATGCGGCGCAGATGATCTGCGAGGCGCTGGATACGGCCATCGTGCGGGAGCGGCGCGATGCGGCCATGGATCTCTCCATGCTGTACGACCTTCGCCAAAAAGACGCCCAGGTGGCCCGGGAAACCGCCCGTCTGGCCCGCGACCGCTTCCTGAACGTGCTGCTGTCGCTGGCTTTCCTGCTGCTTTTGGCCTTCCTGGTCATTTACTACCGGCAGCGGTCGGCCATGCGGCTGGAGCGCGCCTTCGAGCGGCTGGAAGAGGCCAGCGAACAGGCCCGGGAGTCCTCGCGGATGAAGAGCGATTTCATCCAGCAGATTTCGCACGAAATCCGCACGCCGCTCAACATCCTGAACGGTTTTTCGCAGATTCTGACTGCGCCGGGCATCCAACTGGACGATGACTCGCGCGAGGACATCAAAAGGCAGATGACGGCCAACACGGGCCGCATCACCGGACTCATCAACAAGATGCTGGAACTGTCCGACTCCAGCAGCCGGGCGGTGATTCCGCGCACACAGACGGTGTCGCCGCTGCAGATCGCCGCCATTGCCACCGATGCTTCCGGCGTCTCCACGTCGGAGTATGTGGTGCTGGACATGCAGATTACCCCGGCGGCCGAAAAGGTGGAACTGCTCACGGACAAGGCAGCCGCGGCGCGGGCGCTCACCCTGGTGATGGACAACGCCCGCAAATTCTCGGCCCCGGCCGAGGGCCCTGCCGAGGGAAGTGCCCCCAAGCGCGTTTCCCTGTATGTGGATGCCGACGCCCAGTGGGTCTCGTTCACCGTGGAAGACGACGGCATCGGCATTCCGGCCGACAAGGCGGAGTACATCTTCGGGGAATTCATCCAACTGGACAACTTCTATGACGGGGTGGGGATCGGCCTGCCTGTGGCGCGCTCCCTGGCCCGCCTCTTGGGCGGCAATCTGGTGCTGGACACCAATTACAAGGGCGGCACCCGCTTCGTGTACACGCTGCCCGTCCAGCGAGTCGTGGACGAAATTCAACTGTACAAAGAAAACTGATTTATTATTCCACGACTTTCCAGTCCTCAATGCACCGGTTCTCCGTGGAGAAGCGGACACCGATTTTGAAGAGCTTGCGTTTGTCGCCGGCAAAGCGGCGGGCGTAGGCCTTGTCTTCAATCTGCTGCAAGGCCGCCTCTACCGTGTCGTTTATCTTGATTTCGATGATGTAGATATACTCCTTGGTCTGGAGCAAGACGTCAATCCGGCCATTGGAGGTGGCCTTCTCTACCTCAACATATTCTCCCATGAGTTCCAGGATGATGTACATGGCATACTGGAAATCCTTTTCCGAATCACCCTGAATCTGGTAACTGGTCTTGGCAAAGAGTGCCTCCAGCCGCTGCATGAAGCCCTCGGCGTTGCCGCTGCGGATTTCCCTGAGCATTTTGGAAACCAGCATCATACCGGAATCTGTCCTGGAAGGAGTATAGTATCTTGACAAGAAATTCAGGAAGCCGTGCTTGACCTCCCGGTTGGGGAAGCCCAGATGATACAGGCCTAACTCCGGCTCATATCCCTTGATGGTAAGATAGCCGGCCTGGTAAAGCAGGGGTACGGGATTGTGATACACCGTGTCCACATCCATCAGGGAAGTAGCGTCAATTTCCTGGTCGGATAGGCTTCTGACATCATAATCCGTCTCTTGCATCACCTTGACCAGGAAGGTAGGCGTGCCGGTTTCAAACCAGTACTCCTTGAATCTCAGGGAATCAAAGGTATTGAGCAGGCTGAATGGATTGTACATGCCGGCCGTGTTCTCGCAGAAATGATAACCGTCATACATATCGGCCAACTGCGCATAGCAAGCCTCCACGGTCAGGTCATTGGCTTCGGCCAGCTCATTGACGCTCTCACTAAAATACTTTCTGAGGTCTTCTTCAGAGATGCCGCAGATGTCCGTATAGCGGGCATCCATGGAGATGTCCTTGAGGTTGTTGAGGCCGCTGAAGACGGAGAGTTTGCCAATCTTGGTAACGCCGGTGAGGAAGCCGAACTTGATGCAGGCATCTTTGGCCTTCATCACGCTGTAAAAGCCCTGGAGCTGCTTGCGGAAAGCCTCGGAGAGCGTCTCGTCTCCCAGGTTGTCCACAATGGGCTTGTCGTATTCGTCGATGAGGATGACTACCTGATTGCCTGTTTTAGCATAAGCAGCATCGATAACCTCCTTGAAGCGGGCCGATAGCGTATCTGCGATATCTGTCATATCGTAGAGGTCTTCCCAGCGCTTTAACTGACGAGACAGCACAACCCCTAAAGAGCCGCTCTGGGAATAGTCTTCCCCGCTGAGATCGATGCGCAGCACCGGATACTGGATCCAGTCTTTCTCCAGGTCTGCGATGGCCAGGCCGTCGAAGAGTTCTTTCCTGCCGCTGAAGTAAGCCTCCAGCGTGGAAACCAGCAGGCTTTTGCCGAAACGGCGGGGACGGCTGAGGAAGTAGTAGCCTCCCTTCTGGGCCATCTTGTACACAAGGTCGGTTTTGTCCACATAGACGTAGCCATCTTTGCGGATTTTCTCGAAATCTTGTATGCCAATCGGATAAAGCATTTCGCGGACACTTTTATCAACACTTACAAAGATAAGGTTTTTTTCCGAATTCGTCAATATGAAGCACCTGCCGCCTCGACAGGCGGATGCGCCCTGCAGGGCCACAGAAGGCCGATTCGACATCCGAGGCGGCAGGAAAAACTACCGTTTGGGCCGAAAACAGTGCCGCCTCGACAGGCGGAGGGTCGCGCAGGGGCGGTTCCGTGTCGAGGCGGCAAAGCGTTGTTATGTGTGTATAGGCCTTAGTTCCAGTTGTCGTCCACGGTGATGACGTCGATGATCTGACCGCCGGCGGAACCGCCGTCCACGTCAAAGTTGGCCTGAGCGTCCACGATGGGGCGCACGGAACGGCCGTGAGCGCGCGTATGTTGCTCCAACTTTATGGTATTCATCATGAATAAATCGTTTGCAGAGTCATACTGTCGACTATTTTGGACGGCTCCTCTTTTGTGCGAAGTCCAGTAGTATCCGGTCTGGCCGACATTGCTCAGTTTGGTGGCGTTCGCGCCACCAGCACTGTTTCGAAATCCTGCGGCAGGAAAGAAGAGTTCCTCCGGGTCCGCATTGTTATCGAAATCTGCATCATAATAACGCCAGAATTCACCATAATAGTGAGTAGAAGAAGACTCATTCACTTTCTTAAGCGATGTGGGTTTCGGATCAGGTGTATCTGGACTACCTGCGATGGCATTTGTAAATGGCTCAAAGGCGAACTGTGGAGGAACCTTGTATCCTACCGGGCAGGGGTCGTAGATGGTCTTTGTCACTGCCACAACATCGTCCTGGCCCAGGTATGATGCATTCCAAAGATTCAGGTAATCGTTCCCGGAAATCCAAGAATATTCTGTAGTATAATAAATAAAACAGTAAGGATGCTGAATTGTCCAGCCTATCGTTTTATTACCTGAGCTAGCATACATCCCAAACGAGCCATTGAAAGTATCTCCGGCAGCGGCAGGCACGGCACTATTATAAAATAACTCGTGATTCTCGTTGGTGAGATTGGTAAAGCCGCGGATAGGATCTTTCCGGCCCCAGGCAAAGTAGGGAGCCTGGCCGAACTGCTTCTCGGAGTAGAGCTGCTTAACCTCGGTAACAGGCCCCGGCTCACGGCCGGTCTGGACGATACGGATATACCCGGGATTGGTAACAGTGGTACTTCCGGTGGTAGTATAGGAAGGACGTCCGTCAAAGATTTCGGACACGTCGCACCAGCCCAGGTTCACGGGAGAGAACTTGTAGCCGTTAGGGCTGTCGATGGGCTTGGAAAGGTTGCGGTTGTTGCCGCTGCCTTCCTTATCCACGTACACCCAGATATGCCAGGACCACACGATGGTGTTGTCTGCAGCCCGCAGGGCAATCATTGCATTTCCCTGGTGATGGGCGTCGGAGGGAACCGTGAACTTTATATACGGAATATCATAATGAGTCATATCCAACTCAACGTTGGTAATAAGGTGTTTATCACCCTCTTTCCAGTCTTCCCATACCAGCTGGGCGTCGCCCAGGCCGCCTGCGTCCTTAACGCTTTGCTGTTTAGCAATATAAGGCTGGGTGATATCCTGGTCTGCATGGTCCTTGAAATACCCCAGGAAATTGGCATCCCCACCGCTTACCAAGGGCCGCGTCCTGTGGTAGGCCGCTTCGTTGGGAAGACCGTGCAGCAGAGCGTTTCCGTACACGGCCGGGAAGCGGAAGGTTCCGGCAGCGTCCACCACATAGCAGTTGGCCGTGGAACGGGCAACCTTTTTGCCGGTGGCAACATTATAAGTGGAAAGGTCTTCCTCCTCTTGCGAAATAGTCCGAAGATCCAACGTTCCCATGTCCCGGGCAGTCTGCGGGTCAATAGTAAAGGTAAGCTTTTCTCCGGTGGTACTGCCGGTAAAATTACTTTCGGAGGTAACGTGCAGCCACTCGGCGCTGGGGAAATAGTTGTTGGTTTTGTCGTAGTCCTCCCAGGTGGTACCGTCTTCACTGTACTGCACAGTATAGGCCAAGGCTTCTTTCTTGGAGTCGTCCGATTTCTTACGCAAAGACTTAAAGTCATCAAACACCTTGCTTCCGCCCAAAAAGTCCATCTCAATGTCGGAAAGCGTGGAAAGTTCATAGGTCCACTGTCCCGGAATTTTCATATTGGTGATGTTGTACTTGTGTCCGGCAGAAAAACTCATGAAACTTCCGCTCTGCTTGAGTTCCAGCGTCTTGATGTCGCCGGAGGTTGTGGTGAACGAGATGGAGAGTTCGTCGTAGTCCTGCGGGAGGGCGAACACGGTGAAACGGATGGGCGTATTTTTGGTGATGGTCACCTCCGGGGAGAAGGTCACCGTTACCTTATTGTTGGCAGCCGTGGCGGCCGGAAAATCCGAATACGACACGCCGCCGGCCGACGTAATGGTGGCCTTGCAGGTCCCGCTCATGGCTATGCCGGCCGATGACAGGGTGAAGGACTTCAGCGTAAGGGTCGCGTCCAGGCCGCTGTCCACGTCAAACTGGAAGGCGGTGAACATGGGCTTGAACGAGAGTTCCACGGTAGAACTGCTGGGGTCGGCCGACGTAGCCGCATACATGTAGGCATAGTTCATGTTGGGCTTCAGCGTGGTTCCATCCAGCGTATAGCCCTGGACTGTAAGGATTGTTTCCTGCGCCACTGCCTGTGTGGCGTTGGCACTGGTAAATTTGATGTCGTCATTTACCGTAGGAGACGGATACAGGCAGTAGAATGCATGCGTGCCGGTTCCCCACTGCAGGCCGTTGGCTTCGCTGTCCGGCTCAATGGTGGCCTTGCTCTTTTCATTGGAAGCTTCATGCGAGACCACTTTGTAGTCGGCAAAGTTCTTGTCGGAAAGGGTTTTGGCCTTATCTGAGCGGATGCGGATTTTGTCTCCGTCCACCCAGTCAATCCGTTCTTTGCCGTTTGCCGTAACGCCGGAGTAGATGGTCTTGGTTTCAACCTCGTTCTGCCACTCGCTGGCTGCACGGAAAGTGATGGAACGCCCGGTGTGGTCCTGCTCCAGCCGTTCACAGCCGGCAGAAAGAAGGAGGGCGCTCAACGCCAGTATCTCGAAAATTGTTTTCCTTTTATACATGTTCATTTCCGTTCTTTATTAATTGAAGTTGAGGTTGACCGGGCTTTCGGATGTAGCGCCAATCAAGTCTCCCAGCATGGTCTGGGCCATCCTGTAGCGCGTAACGGGAATAAAGATAAGCACGCGATCAGTATAACTATATAGGAAGTACACCGGGGTGCTGTCTTCGTTACCCAATCTGCTGATATCGATAGATATATTACCCGTATTCTTGGTTGCGTTAAAGTAGGTGGACGAGCCTGCCACTCCGGAGGTGCTCTCTCTGCTGTCTGCACGCCAGTAAACCGGAGGCTCGAAATGGGTGGTACCCGAAAGCGAGAGTGCCTCTTTGGGGACGATGAAGGAGGTAGGACGCGTAATGGCAACAGAGGCAGGATTTGTCATGTCCGGCACCGAGAGGGAAATGGACCCGGCGTCCTTGAAATTGGTCTTGGACCGGATGGTGAGAGTCTGGACCCCCTGCGCGGTGGGCGTAAAGGTGCAACCACCGTTATGCCAACTGCCGTCGGCGAAGATTGCTACTTCCGGAGCCGAAATGGTGACCGGCATCAGGTCGCGCGCCGTGTAGTTGAAGGAGAAGGTGGTTTCCTTGCCGGTGCCCAGCGGGAGTTTGTCGGCCAGGGTGACCGGACCGCTCACATAGGTGGAATAGCGCGGGATGGTGAGCGTCTCGGAGTCGCCAGCCATGCTAATGGATACCGTTCCGGGGTCTGATTTGGTGGAAGCACGCAGTACAATACGCTGGGTACCGGCCTGAGTGGGCATATAGGTGTTGCCCGACAGGGTTCCGGTTGAGGAACTCACAGCAGTAAGGTTCGTCAAATCCAGCGTAATGGGCTGCCCCGTTTGTGTCGTAGCAAATTCGAAAGTAGTTTCATGCTCGATGCCGTTAGCGATGGCATTGGCCGAAAGACCCGTTGCGAAGGACTTGCCCAGCATCAGGGGGACAAAGTAGTTGTCCCGGTCGGTCAGGTACATGATGGGGTTTACGTCTTTCGGTGCCTCGAAGGTAACGGAAATGGTTTTGCCTACACTACTTTCGTATGTGTTGTAGTTATAGTCTTTGAGGAAGTAAATGACAGACCCCGAAGACGTGATTTCATAACCGGAAACCATATCACCGTCCTGTGGACTCAGAATCTGTTGTCCGCTGACATCGGCATCGTCGGCCTGGAACTTGAACTGGAGGGGGAACATGGAGCGTCTGAGCCCGTCCGGCAGCGTAAAGGAAAGAGTGAGCCTGTTGTCAGTGTGGCTCCACGTGTTTACCTGCAGCTCTTTCTGTTTCATGGAGATGATGTTCACCACGCGGCGGATCATTTTCTTGCCCTCGCCGGCGGTAACGGTAAAGGTGGACAGCACCTCGGCGCTGTTTGCAGCGGAAGGGTCGGCCACGTCGTAGGTAAGGGTGTACCAGCCGTCGCCGTCCGGCGTGCCGACGCCGTCAAAACCGGTCGTCCACGTCACTTCACCGTCTCCGTTGATGGCCGACACAACGCCGGGCAGGTAATCGCTTGCATTGCTTGTCTCGGTATTCACGTCGTAGCGGTACTTGAACTCCACACCGCTTTGCGCCGTGGTAAAGACCTTCTCTAAATAGCTGGTTTCCATGAAGGCACCGTAGTTGGAGATTTCGGGGATATCCTGCGTTTGTTTCGACAGGGTGAAGTTGTAGTCGGAGGGGTTGGCCTCTGCTTCTTCGGGGGTGTCATATCCATCGGTTTCGATGGAATTGACGGTTACCGTATAGTAATAGTTGCGGATGACGGCGCTCTTTTTTCCGTCGTTATCCACCAGGTCCAGGCGGTAGAACTTTCCGCCGTCTCCATCCTTTTCCAGTTTGGCGATAATATAGGTAGGGTTCTCTTCGCTGGCGGGATGCTCGTAGCAGTACTTGGGTTCACTGGGTTCTAAATAGGGGGGGTCGGCGGTGGGGTCGATGGTGGGGAAGTCTCCCGCTACGTAGGAAGGACTGACCAGGGTGGAACCGTACATCAGGTGGCCGGGATATTCGGCCAGGAGGTCGGCATAGTCTCTGGCTGCGCCCGCGTTTTCCCAGGAGGTCTGGAAGGTTCGGTCGCTCAGGAGTCCCTTGAAGGGAGCGAAACTGCCACGGGAGGGAACATTGTACAGGTCGAATCCCAGTACGGTGAATCCGCTTCCTGCGGTTGCCACCAGGCTCACCTTGGCAAAGTTCCGCACCAACTTGAGACCGTTAAAAGTATTTTTTGCGTCATTGTCGATACCGGAAGGGAAGGACAGATACTGCCAGTAGCCGTCCGCGCCTTCGGAGGAATAAATGTTCTTGCCCAGGACATCGTCCACATAGCCGAACTCCGGGGGAACGCTGCCTTCGGGGACATTGGCCAGCACATGCACATAGCGCTGCTTGTCAACTTGTTCCAGAGAGAAACGGACTTTATATACGCCGTCCACTTTCTGATAGTTGTAGCTTCCGTCGGCGTTCAGGTTGGGCTCGTTGGAGGCGTTCAGGGGCATGGCTTTCACAAACTCGTTGAGATAGTTGTTGGAGCCGAACACTACAATATAGATGTTGCGGATATCGGGGGCATCTGCCATGGCTTTGGTGGCGGGATTGTCGTTGGTGGGAATGCTCAGGGCCACATCGAAGGTGATGCGTCCGTCTTTCCCGGAGACCGCCTCTTTGCCGCCCACGGGCTCTTCCAGCCGGGTGCAGCCCGCCAGCAGCGCGGCCGTAACGGACAGCAGCATTACAAATATTCTTGTTTTTTTCATATCGTTTTCTCCTATCCGTTATTTGGTTATATAATCCCATCCAGACCATTTGTATTTCTGGTAAGTATCCTCATATTTTCCATCTTTCAAGGCTTCAACTTCGCCCCTTCCCCAATACCAGGTATCGTAAACGCAGCGGGTATATCCTGAACCGAAATAGTTTTGTTGACTCCATTTTTCGAAACTGTCAGGATTTTCTACAAGCCGTTGTTCGTCTGTCTGAAACAGTCTTCCCGAAGATGCCCAATAATCCTTGCCTCCGAATAGGGAGGGCATTGCTCCTTTACTGCTTAATTCTACGCAGTAGTATATTTCCGCCTCTGTCGGGAGGCGCCAGCGACCTGCGGGATACCCGTCCTCCTGATATGCCGCGCATCGTAGAACGGCTCTTGAATAGGATGTACCTGAACCTTTTCCGTATGATGAAGCTACCATGAACTCCGGTGCTATTTCCTTCCCATAATGCTCCTTAGCATCATTGGCTGGGTACATTGTCGTATTTGAGCGATCCGGATTAATGGTTGGCCTGTATTTTAGTATTTTGGCGATATCGTCAGAATTAGTAGTTAAAGGTGTGCCCTCATGGATGTTATTACCTGAATCCTTATAGGTGTTGATTATATCATATAATTCATCATCGGTAGGAATGTTAGCATAACTGGTTGTTGAAAGATCTTTTCGTGGATCCAGAACATACATAGTATTGTCAGGTGCCGTCTGAATAATCGCTCGGTATCTACTACTATTATTTTCATTGGGATTTAAATATACGTAGGTATTTACATATCCCATTGAAGTACTCTTATCACCTCTTTGATACACATATCTGTTTGATGGTGTATAGCTTATAACGCTTGTAATAGCATTATCACTAGAAGTTCTTGCCCTGTAAATCCCTCCAAAATTAGATGTTGTTCCGTTGACGGCCACCCATCCTGTAGAAAGATAGCACTCTACTAATACCGACGGAACCTGGGTAATGGTAAAGTTCTGGTCCGAGACACCTGGCTCGCCCAGAGACAGTGTCAGGGAATAGATATAAGGACGCGCTGCAAAGGCGGGATTAATGAATACGGTCGAAAGCTCGTGATTCAACGTAATAATACCTTCGTTCGTAGAAGAATTATAGGTGTTAGAGAACCACCAGGAGGGATCCGTGGTCCCGGCAGGGACGGTTGCGTATCCAGCAAGGGCATCGGCCACAGAACCGTCTGCAGGATAGATATGCTTTGTGACCATTTCATAATTATTGTAAGTCTGCTTAATGATACTGTTCACCGTAAGCGTGGCGGGGCTGGAGGCGAAATAGCGCACCTGCACCTTGTTGCCGTTGGTTACGGTGGTGTTTTCGCGCTCTACAGTAAGGTATTTCACCGGCTGAACTTCAATTGGGCTGATGCCCGCACTGGCATTGCCCCAGGGGAGAACGTCGAAGCCCGTGGGAATCAGTTCCTTGGGACGATCTGCCTCGCCGCCCAGCACATTCAGCGTCACGGTGGGCTGATACCAGGTGTTGGACTCCAGGGCGGTAAGGCCCGGGAACATGACCTTATAATATAGTTCCACCACGTTCTCGTCAATCACTACCGGGTCATTTGAAGCGTTTTCGTACACCGTCTGGTAATGCCAAGGCTGGATAATCTTCACAAACGGAGCGTCTCCGCTTCCTTCTGTCCAGGTGGCCGGGTACGTGTAGAAAGCCGCCGAAGCGAGCGGGTCTCCTGTGGGGTGGTTGTCGGCATACCTGAAATGTGCCGGAGATGCCTTGAGGCCGCCCAGGGGGGCCTCCATGACCGCATTGTCCAGATATACCCTCAAATCTTCATCAGTAAGAGGCGTCCACACCGTCTTGGTATCTACTCCCAGCGTGGCGTCGTGCCCGTCCGTGATAATGGGCGTAGCGGCATAGTTTACCGTAAGGCTCACTTTGGCCGCCAGGCGCCGGAGCGTGAGAGTGGAAACAACCTTGTCTCCGTCCTTGGTAAAACCGCCTTCCGCCGTCATCACGAATGAGGGGGTGGACATGAGGTAGTAGCGGAGGTCTTTCTCATACACAAACTTGCCGGCGGCAGGGGAATCGGATGTATTGTCTGCACTGAGGGCGAGGGCTTTCACCTGAGCCAGGGTGACCGAGGAACTGATGGCGCCGCCGGGATAATTGGCGATGGCAAACACCTTGGCGCTCTGGAGGGTAGCGGATTTGTCCGACCCCAGGTTGCTCATGGCACCTACCGTAGTGGAGTGTACATAATAGTCTCCGTTGATGGACATGGATGCGTCGGCCACGTGCCAGTTATAAAGCTGCTTCGTACCGGCGTTGTTGAAAATCACGATGTCCAGGGTTCTTACCGTGTTCTCGTCACCTTCTCCGGGCGTTTTTGTCTCCAGCCCGTCCAGGGCAATCCGAAGTACGATATCCCCCTGCTGCTCCGGGGAATCCTGTGCGATTTCGCGGGTGCAGGCCCCGGCACCGAGCAGGGCAAGCAATACAATGGATATAGATGTTTTTCTCATGTCTCAGGCAAGTTAAAGTGTGATTTCCATAGGCGTATTGGTGCGGTTTGCCGTTACCTCGGAATTGATGGAATACTCCACGCCTCCGACAATGACGCTGAAGGACAGCCAGAAGGTGCCGGTTGCGCCGCCGCTCAGGATGAAGTCAACTTTGGCGGGATCTCCGATTTCGCCGGTAAGCGTACCGTAGCCTTCGTTGTTAACAGGATCTCCGTTGTTCTTGTTTCCGGTTTGCGTAATGAGTACGGTGTTCACCGGGCTGCCGGCAATGCCGTCCAGCACCTGGATCTTCCAGGTCTGGCCCTTGGGGGCGTAAACGGAGAAGTCGTAGTGGCCCGAACTGCCGGCAATCTTGCTGGCGTTGATAACCGGATCCGTGTTACCATACTGCATAGGTAAATCTTCGTCTGTCCAGGGGGCGATGATAGTGTTCTCCTTCACTTCCACGGCCGACGCGTCGGTAATGGTCCAGGCGGCGCCGGGAGCGACCACCCCGCGAAGGTAAATCTTGTGGCAGGCGGTAATGGGAATCCAGTTGCCGGCGCTCTTGAGCGGCAGCGTGCGCTCAAGAACGCCGCTCGCGCCGTTATCGATCCCGATCTTAAGGGAAAGTTTTCCGATATTCTGGGGAAGGGCGAAGAGTTCCACTTCCAGATAGTCGCCCGGCGCGAGGGGAAGGTTCACCTCCTGCGTGCTTACTTTATAGTCGGCGTCGGTGCCGGTGGCTCCAGTGCAGGTATAGTTCCAGCCACTGCTGTATGCGGCGCTGAAACTGCCGTTCAGGGCGGTGCCGTCGCTGCTTTCCAGCGCCACGTATTTGACGGTGGAGGCGGCCGTTACCGAAAAACCGATGTGGAAGGCTGTGTAGGCGGGCTCGAACGGAATGTCTTCTTCCAGTGCGGCGTCAGGATCTGCGAGGAATAAGTTTCCCAGCATATAGGCATAGGACATGTCCGGATAATATACGTCTATGTTGCTTGCGGGCACGTCAATGTCCGGAACGGTGCGCGCTGTCACGGTCTGCGTGGCCGGAATGGCCATGCCGGTAAGCGTTGCGCTTGCCAGGGTGAACTCAGTTCCGTCTGTGGTTGCCGGGGTGGGGTAAATGGCGTAAAACGTGTGAGCGTTGTTGTCGGCCCACTGAAGGCCGCCGTGGTAGGCAACCCCGCTCACGGCTACGGGAACAATTTCCCCCCAGCTTTCGGTATCGTTGTCCGGGTCCGGAGACACCACATACGCAATGCGGTAGTCGGCCCACTTCTGGTCTTCTTTCATCAGGCAGTAGGCCCTGTCGCTGTAAACGCGCACCAGGTCTCCCTTTTCCCAGTTGATGCGTTCCTTCAAGGGGCTTCCCGCCTTGATGCTGCTGTAGGAAGTCTTTGTCTGGGGGGCGGCCTGTGTCACGGCCTTAAAGCGGATTTCCTTTCCGCCGTCTTGCTGCTGCGGGGACTTGTCGCAGCCTGAGAGCAGTGCCGACACCAGCAGACACATGCTCAGAAAGCCCGTGTAGCTTCTCATCTTGCTATTTGTCGTTTGTTTCATAATTCTACTCTCCCCAATCATGGTTAAAAGGGCTTTCGGTGCTGAGGTAATCGATATCGTGCACCTCCTGCCCCGCCGAATCCACTTTCATCTTTTGCACGACGGACCCTGCCAGCAGGGCGCCTTCCATCTCGATGGAAAGCCGCTCGTAAACCCTTGCCGGTGTGTAAGTTTTCTTGGTCATTATTGTAAAATTCTGTAAGTCCCTCAAGTATTAGCCGCCATAGTACTTGCAGAGGCATATTTTCCCTGGCAAGAGGTCGGCATAATTAAATTGCAAAATTAAAAAAAATTTTTTAATTACAATGGTAAATAGAGACTTTTGTATGACAATTTGCAAAAAAAGTATCATTTACCGATGCTGTAGGGCAGATCAGGCTACCAATCTGCACGGCAGAACAGAGGATGGAATACTTCGCCCCCTAGCCACAAATCGCCCCTACAGGGCGCTGTGTGGCTGTTTATAATGCAAAGAGGGGGGCGGGAAGTCCGCTACTGCTCCCGGGAGTTTACAGTAGTGGAAATTTTGGAAGAAAAATCATTGGAAACCTTGCTCTCGGCCGATTTTACTGTGGTTCCCTGCTTCACATTGGTGAAAACGAAGGGATTCAACAGCTGCGTCTTGCTGCTCAGCGACGGGTTGCCGCCGTTCACCTCATAGTCCCAGCTCCAATTGTCCTCAGTAACAAGCCAATAGCAATTGCCATTCAGGTTCTTCAGGGTAGAACTCACAGGTGTTCCGCCGTCATTTCCCGTCAGAATGGCCCGGAAGGGCTTCACGGGACTGCCACCGGCCTCATCCACCGGACTGCCGTCCGCATCAACGGGAGCAACCGTAAACACCGCGCTCTCGCCCTTGGCCAGGCCGTGCTTTTCGATCTGGATGTTCACGGGCAAATGCGCCTCAGGTATGGTCGTAAAGTTGGCAAGGAACGCCCCCTCCGCACTGTATTTCATCCCGGAGGATGCCGCCACATTGGTAACCGCGGAAGGGCCACCGACAGCCGACGTGCGTTCTATCTCGATCTCCAGGATGAGTTTTTTCCCGTGCGGAACGCCTCCTACGGTGCCGCAGTAGTTTTCGGAGAAGTCAAAGCCGCTTACCCGCACCATCGGCCTGCCGGCCTCGGTGCCTACGGTCGGGACCAGCGCGCTTGCCGCGGGAGCGGCGAACGTCATCTCGTCCTTCTGCTTTCCGCTCACATAGTCAGCCGTATAGACTTTTATGTTGTCTGAAGCCGGAGAGGGAATCTCGAAACCGTCGGCGATCACATCCTGAACCACGGCCTCGGAACCCAGTTCGATGAGCGCCTTGCGGATCTCCCGGGCCAGATTGCGGAAAGTGGAAACCAGCGTTGCGTCAAATTCATTCACTTTGGTCACCAACTCCTCCCTGGATGCCCATGCTTTGGCGTTGGAAAGCGGCGTGCCTGTACTCGTATTCACATAAACCACAAAGACAAGGGCCCCATAATCATTTTTCAAATAATTAATATAGGTATCGTCCGCCGTTGCACCTCCATTATGATCGCAGTCGCCCACAATCACCACAATCTTGGGCCGGGAAGCATATTTGGTATGCTCCTCTCCGCTCAGGGTGGGCATTTCGAAGGATGCGATACTGCCGTTGTTGTCAATGTCCGTGCCGGAGGAAGAACCGCTTTCCCGCTGGAAAAGCCCCCTGGCAAGGGAGAACCCCCACTCGTAATGGGACACGCCTGAAATAGTATGGGGCATCAGCATGGATTCTTTGATGGCCGCCACATTGGCATCGTTCGAAATCACCTTGAAATCGCTGATAAGATGGGCATTTGCTCCACCGACGGGCGCCACGTCCAGATAAGGATAGGGCAAAGTGGCGGTAGCGGTACGACCGTCCAGCCAGCCGCTGCTGTTAAACTGGGCAAGGGCCAGACGGTGGTCCAGATCGTCCAGTTTGGCATCGCTTGCCAGGGCGTCCACCAGGGCGTCCACCGCCTCCTTTAAAAAATCTCCTTTCCCGTGGTGTGATGCGCGGGTATAGAAGGGAGGGGAGGGAAAGGGGAAGCGAGAGCGGGGCACAGCGCGGTCACGCACACGTG
>ODAI011798263.1_pt1 | contig 17592 bp, 13 predicted proteins | sample 1539321 | NCBI WGS metagenome assembly ODAI01 (sample SAMN02144231, study PRJEB22623) | gut metagenome | biome: sheep rumen | host: Ovis aries | place: New Zealand | reverse complement strand
TTCCCGGCCATCGATATTCAGAAGTCCGGCACCAGAAGAGAAGATCTTCTCCTGACCCCCGACGAGTTCGAGGGCATCAACACCCTGCGCCGGGCCTTCAACAGCAGCAAGTCCGAGGAGTCCGTGAACCAGGTCCTGGATCTTTTTGCCAAGACCAGGAACAACGGTGAATTTATCAGCATGGTCAGAAAGACCAGGTGGATGGGCTGATTTTCTCCGGAAAATAAAGATTACAGTCAAAAGAGCTTTTCGGTCCGCATGGAAGATGCGGCCGGAAAGCTCTTTTTGAATCTTCGGAAACCCGCTAAAGAATTTCCGGGGAACTCCTTATGTTTACATGCCTTTTTCATAACAAAATAAGGACAGAAACAGCCGATAATTGATACTGTAAAAGAGAGGAGACTGTTATACTTTTCTCAAACTGATAAAACTTTACTCAGGAAGGGAGACGGCGAATGTACAGAGACAGACTTTTCGGTGTGGGAGAACCTCTGATCCAGAGGCAGAGGGACCAGGGGATCGATGCCCCGGCCTATATGGAGCTTGTAAAGGGCCTTGGCTGCCGTGCCTACAGGTCCTGGATGCATCTGACGGAAATCTTAAGAGATCCTTCCACTCTCATTCCGGAGGAGGCGGAGAAACATACCAGACTTCTGGATAAGTGCCTGGAACTGGATATCGAAGTAACAGGCATGAGCCATGAATGGTTCCTGCCGGAGGGCTGCAGGCAGAGGACGGGTCATGCCATGCCGGCAAGGGACCTGACGGAAGGGAGTCTCTATATGCAGGCCCTTTCCATGCTGGAGGAGTCCTGGTATACCATGGCATCCGCCTTCCCCCAGGTCGCCATCTGGGAAGTAGGCAACGAATGGAATCTCAATGCCTTTCTCCATCCGGACGGATTTCTGGATTCGGATATGACCCGTCCCTTCAGCCCCGATGAGAAATATGACATCGCCGTGGATATGATGTTTTTTGCGGCCAGGGGCATCCGGAGGGGCAATCCCCGAGCCAAAGTGGCGTCCTTTTCCCCGGCCCTGTCCACACCGGGCCTCGGAGGAGGCATGCCGGACTTTTTTCCTGTCATGTACGGGGCAGCCTGGGCCCTGGACCAGGTGTACAGACGGATCGTATCAGGCAAGTACTGGTCTTCGGATCCCGACGACTATTTCGATCTGGCAGCCTGGCATCCCTATGTTTTTACCACCAGGGAGGTCAGTGACAGAGATCTCTTCATGGACGTGGAAGAACCCGATACCCTCTGGAGAGACTTTAACGACGCCTGCTACCGGGTCATGAGAAAGTACGGGGACGGGGATAAGCAGGTCCTTCTGACAGAGACGGGCTTTACCGACTGCGGCAATCCCGAATGGGAGGAGCGCTACGCCCGATACAACAAAAAGATCATGGACTATGCCCAGGCCATGCCCTATGTCAGGACTCTGCATAATTTCCGCCTTCTCAATGAGAATTCCATGCTGCAGAGGGCCGGCATCGAAGAAAACCAGATCGGAGGACTGACTGAAGTCTATTTCGGTCTTTTTACGGATCCCGAAGAAGGCTGCCAGCCCAGAAAGAGAGCCCTGGCCATTCAGGCCATGACAGGGGCAGACACGGATCTGGCGGCTCTGGGAGCTTCTCTTGCCCTGAAAAAAGGAGAAAAATGATGGAAGCAGTATCGAACTGGATCTGGACTCCCGAGTGGCTCCATGAAGATAAAAAATTCCCCAGGATCGTATATTTCCGCAGAGCCATAGACCTTGCGGAGGTCCCGGAGAAGGCATATGTGAATATTTCCGCGGATACCCGCTATAAACTTTATGTCAACGGATCCCTTGCAGAGGTCGGCCCTTCAAAGGGAGACAGAGAGGTATGGTTTTTCGACAGGGTGAACCTGGCTCCATACCTGAAGGCGGGCAGGAACGTTCTGGGCGCAGTGGTCCTTCGCTATCCCATGGAACGGGAGATGGGAAACCACTCTATGTTCCGGACGGAGATCCCGGGCTTTTACATGACTCCGGATGCAGACGAAAAAGAGCCCCTGCGGAGCTTCCTGAAGGCGGATGCAGCCTGGAGATGCCATATAGACAGGAAGACTCTCTTTCCGCCGGAAGAGACAGGCTTTGCCCCGCTGATCATCCACGAGGAGGCCTTCGGAAGTTCCGGGACCTTCGGCTGGCTGGAGGAAGACTTTGACGACAGAGCCTGGACCCCTGCCATTCCCTATCCGAAGGAAAAGATCAGCCCGGCTGTTTCTCCCGGCAATCTGAATCCCCGCACCATCCCCTGTATGTACCGGACAAAGAGACATTTTGTCTCTCTGATCGAAGGAAATTCCGAAGGCATAGAGGGCAGGTGGGAGATGCTGCTCTCAGGGCTGGGAAAGGTCACAGTGCCTGCTTTATCCAGGATCCGGATCGTCCTGAATGCCGGCGAAGAGATGACAGGCTATCTGAAAGCTGCCATGGCAGGCGGGAGGGGCGCCCGTATCTCCTTCCTGGAATCCGAAGCCTATGTGCAGAAGGAAAAATCTCCCACGGCAGGAACGTCCATCAAGAAGAACCGCATGGATACAGTCTCCGGCCGACTGGAAGGATACAGGGACATCTATCATCCGGCAGGCCTGGGGACACTGGAAAGGCCGGAGACATACGAGCCCTTCTGGTTCCGGACCTTCCGCTTTATTGAACTGACCGTAGAGACAGGTGAGGAGCCTCTGGACATCCTTTCCCTGGACTATGAGGAGACCGGCTATCCCCTGGAGGTCCGTACCCGGGTGGAGACATCAGATCCTTCCCTCAAGGCTGTCTGGGATATGAGCGAGCGGACCCTGCGCCGCTGCATGCATGAGACATACGAGGACTGTCCTTTTTACGAACAGCTCCAGTACACCATGGACACCAGGTCCCAGATCCTCTATACCTATGCAGTTTCCGCGGATGACCGCCTGGCCAGAAAGGCCATTGATGACTTTGCCAGGTCCCAGAGATCAGGCGGCCTGCTTAACTGTTCCTATCCCAACATGAATCCAAACGTCATTCCGGGCTTCTCCGTCTTTTACATCCTGATGGTCTACGACCACATGATGTATTTCGGGGACACAGCTCTGGTCCGCCGCTATATGCCGGTCATTGACAGGATCCTGGACTATTTTGACCGCCACCTGACCCCGGAAGGCCTGGTGGAAAAGGTGGGAGGCATCAATCTGGAAGCCAGATACTGGTCCTTTATCGACTGGGCCGTGGAATGGAATCCCACCACGGGCATGCCCCCCGCAGGGCTTTACGGCCCCGTCACCATGGAGTCCCTGCTTTATATTTACGGCCTCCGGCATGCGGCCTTTCTGGCGGATTTTATCGGCCGCACGGATACGGCCCGGGAATACAGGGAAAGGGCTGCAGAGGTACAAAGGGCAGTCCTGCATTTCTGCAGGCGGTCCGACGGCATGCTGACGGACGGCCCTGTAAGCCTTCTGGAAAAAGACGGCCGGGTATCCGCTCTCCATGCAAGCCAGCAGGCCCAGGTCTTCGGTGTCCTGACCGGAACGCTGGACCGTGAAAGCGGACGCAGAAACCTGCTGCGGACCATGGAAGAAAACGGATATCCCCAGTGCACCGTAGCCATGCGCTTTTACCTCTTCAGAGCCCTGGAAGAGACAGGTCTTTATGACAGGACAGAGAGTCTGTGGGATCTCTGGAGAAACATGCTCTCCGACGGCTGCACCACCTGCATCGAGTCGGAGGACTATGCCAGGTCCGAATGCCACGCCTGGGGGGCGCTGGCTCTCTACGAACTGCCTTCGGCCATCCTGGGCGTCCGTCCCGCGGAGCCGGGCTATAAAAAGATCCTGGTCCGGCCCCATGCAGAGTTCCTGGACCGGGCGGAAGGGAATGTAAAGACTCCGGCCGGTATGGTCAGAGTATCCTGGGAAAAGAAAAAAGGGAGCCTGGATCTAAAGGTGGAGGCACCGGAGGGGATCGAGGTCCTGCAGTAAGGAAAAAGAAAATAAAAAAAGAAGGGCAGGACCTGTGCCTGCACGAAAAAAATGATATTCAGATATCCCGGGAGGAAATAAGAATGGAAAGAAAGCTGATCATGTCCGTAAAGATCGAGGCCAACGGCCCTGCGGTCCACATGAAAGGGGAAAATGCCGAGGTACTTATGATTCCCTTTAAGGGAAGTGTCGAGAGCGATATCTTTACAGGTATCGTGGAGCCATGCGGAGTGGACACACAGATCGTCAATGCGGCCGGGGTCCGCCACATGTCTGCCAGATACATGCTGACGGGAAAGGATGCAGAGGGGAACGATGCCCATATCTATATCGACAACAACGGCTGGTTCGATGATCTGACAAAGACCATGCCCTTCCGGACCGTCCCCACCATCTATACGGATTCACCTTATCTGGCCCCCTTCCTGCACCGGAACCAGTTCATGACAGAGGGCGTGGAAAGGGAAGACGGACTTCACATCGACATATATGAGATCGGACACTGAACCTGTGACGGAACATAAGGGCAGTTTCCTTTACGGGACAGGCCGCCGGCCTGTCCCTTTTGTATTGCTGCCGGGTGCCTGCATTTCGTGACCTTTTCAGAGCTTGTCCGACGGGGTGAAACGGTTCCGGTATTCTTTGGGCGTCATCTGCTTATACTGGCGGAAGATCTTTCCGAAGTAGCTCTGATTGGGAAAATTCACATATTCCGCGATCTCTGAAAGAGATTTGTCGGTATAGACCAGGAGATTTACGGCACGTTCTACCCGCAGGCTGTTCACATAGTCCTGAATGTTCTGACCGGTCTCTTTCTTAAAGACCCGGGACAGGTAGGAGGGACTGATCTCCAGGGCGTCGGCTATGTCATTCAGATAGATCTTTTCCCGGTAATGTTTGCGGATATAGGTCCTGCACCGCTCCACATAGGAGGAAGAGCGGGTCTTTTCCAGTCTTTCCCGGATCCGGCCGGCCATCTCTTCAATAGCCCGGTTGCGGTAATGGAGCATGTGGGCGTGGTCCTGGCAGACGTCGCACTTCTGAATATAATAACCGCTGAGCCGGTAGGCTTCTTCCGGTGTCAGCCCTCCTTCGATGGCGGCCCGGGAACAGAGGGTGATGCCGATAATGGAAAGGTTGCGCCTGTGTCCGATCTCCTGTCCCGACAGCCGTCCGGCGTCCCTGTCCATGTCTTCGGCCAGACGGACCGCGTCCTCTGGCCTTCCTTCCTTTACGGCCTGCATCAGGAGCTGTTCTTCATAGTAGCTGTGACGGTAGACCTGCTCTTCGTCCTGGGCTTCCTCCTTCAGAATAAAGTCCGTCTTTTCCGGCTGCAGGGATTCCTCACTTTTCCGGATGATCTGGTTCAGATGCACCAGCTCTTCATTTTCCAGATTTCCGTTCTTCAGGGCAGAGTTGGTCAGAAGGACCATGTTGCGGATATCCGCGAGAGAAAAATGGGAAAAGATACGGGCATTGTCCGCATCGATCCCGTATCCCGAAAAGAGAGCCCTCTGCCTGGCCGGGCTCAGTTTTTCTCCGCACATGGGCCCCATGAAAAGAAAGCCCTCTCCGGCATGGAGGGATGAGAACCAGACGTTGTTTTTGATCTGGTACATAAAGGGAGCTTTCTGTCCCATGCTCCCTTCCCGCAGGATCTTCCGCAGGTCCCCGGACTGCATCAGGGGAGAATCCTGGACGCTGTCGAAGAAGGGCACCAGGTCCCCTTCCGGGGATTCGTAGACAAGGTCCACCTTGATGACGGAGCAGAGGATACGGATATGATTTTCGGCCATGAGAGTCTCCTTTCCGGGCTGAAATCACTTTCGCAGGACTATGCGGAATAAGAACAAAAATAACAAGATAATGATACAATATAAACCTTCCGGATTCTATACTTTTAAGCATAGGAAGCTTGATTTTTCACCTGTGCGGAGCACAGAAAGGAGCAGGGGTATGACAGAACACATCGTAAACACCTTAAGCGGCAGAGTCAGGGGATATGAAAGAGACGGCCGGATCGAATACCTGGGAATTCCCTATGCGGAGCCCCCTGTAGGGTCTCTCCGTTTCAAAAGAGCGGTACCGGTAAAGCCCTGGACGGACATCCTGGATGCCAGGGACTACGGACCTGCCCCTGTCCAGAAGGATAAGGGCCGGGACATGGGGGAGGAAGACTGCCTCACCATCAACATCAAAAGGCCCCTGGAGGGAGAGAGGCTCCCGGTCTTCGTATATATCTACGGCGGCGGCTACCACACCGGCTATGCCAGCGACGGCCTCTATCAGGGAAATTCCTTTGCAAGAGACGGCCTGGTCTTTGTCTCTTTCCAGTACAGACTGAATGTCCTGGGCTTTTATGATTTCACTACCTATCCGGGCTGCGAAGGCTTCGATTCCAACTGCGGCCTTTCGGACCAGCTGCTGGCCCTGGGATGGATCCACGCCAACATAGAGCAGTTCGGCGGCGACCCCGACAGGATCACCATCTGCGGAGAGTCCGCAGGCGGGGCCTCCGTCATCAACATGCTGGCCTGCCCCGACGCAAAAGGCCTCTTCCAGCAGGCCATCGCCCAGTCCGGCCTGCCCAACTGCGTGATGACCCATCAGACTTCCCGCCAGAACATCGACCTCTTTATCGAAGGCATGGGCTGGAAGGCGGAGGATCTGGCAGACCACCTTCTTCACGACGATCCCCATACCTTCTCAAAGGGGACCGACTATGTGGCACAGAAGCACCAGTATAAGAATCCGGGCATGTTCCTGCCCGGCCCCGTGCAGGACGACCTTCTGCCGGTACGGCCCATCGATGCCATCCGGGGCGGCTCGGCCGCAGGGGTAAAGCTCATCATCGGCACCAACATGCATGAGGGGACCATGTTCGTCTATCCCGAGAACACAGGCTTCCCCAACAGCTGGGCCATGATCGCCGAGATGCTGGAAAAGAACCATCATGCGGCGGCCATCCCCGAAGTCGTGGGCTTTTATCATCCCTCCGGACTGGATTCCTTTGTCCTCTTTAAAAAGGAACCCGCTCCCGAAACGGACAAGTTCTCCGTAGCCAGGGGGGATGCCAGACAGATCGGCGGAGATCCCTTCATCCGCTTTGCCACGGACTACGCTTTCGAGATGCCTGCCATCAAGGTGGCCATGGCCCAGAAGCAGTATACGGACGATGTGTGGATGTACCGCTACGAACTGATCACAAAGAGCGGTGCCGCTACAGGCTGGAAGGCTACCCATGCGGCAGAACTGCCGGCCATGTTCGACTGCAGGGATCATGAATTCAGCCGCTTCATCTATGACGGCGAGCCGGAAGAACTCTTTAAAGAGATGGCCTCCCAGATCCACGGCGACTGGGTCCGCTTTGCAAAGACCGGCGATCCAAATCCCGAATGGGGAAGATTTGAAGGTCCCATGTCCCCCGTCCGGATCTTTGACAGAAAGACCCGCACCGAGATGCTGGACCGCCGCCACCTGATGCAGATCTGGGGAGATATGCGTTTCTACGAAGTCTGAAGGTCCTGCTGCCCGGGAAAAGAGCTGATCCGCGGCAGGATCCGGACACACAGATGTGTGCAGAAAAAGAACAAATAAAGCAAAATCATGGCAGAGCCCCGGAGGGCCCGCTGATATATTGATTACATAAGAAACAGCAGCCAAAAAGGCTGAAGCAAGGTTCAAAAAAGGGAGGAAAAAACAATGGCAAAGGAATACGGATTAGACAAAGACGGCCAGATCAGACATCTTGGCCCCGCGGACTATCTCACAGATTCACTGGGACAGTTCTCACTCAACTCACTCAACCAGCTGACAGGTCAGCTGACTTACTTCTATACCACCAAGGTGGGCATGGCTTCCGGTACGGTGGCCACCGTCCTTCTGATCTCCAAGATCTTCGATGCTTTTACAGATCTCTTCATGGGCAAGATCGTCGACAAGACCAATACCAAGGCCGGCAAAGCCAGACCCTGGCTGCTGCGCATGGTGATCCCTGCTTTCCTGGCATGCGTCCTGCTCTTCACGGTTCCCGCTTCCATGGGTTCCTTCCGTTATGTATACGCTCTTGTGACCTGCGTCTTCGCATCCGCTATCGTTTACACAGCTATCGCGGTTCCCTACTATACCATGATGTCCTATAAGACCAAGAGTTCCGAGGAGAAAGGCAAGATGGGCACCTGGCGCGCGGCTGTCGGTTATGCAGTCGGCGTTGCCTGCGGCATCGGCCTGATCCCCATCACAGTAGCGCTGGGCGATGACCAGATGGCATGGATCAAGTTCGGCATCATCCTGGGCGTGCTCTCCGCCGTCTGCCTCTTCATCACCTACAAATTCTCCCGCGAGATCTACCACGACGAAGGCGAAATGGCCGAGAGAGAATCCAAGGTCGGCATCGTGGAAGGCATCAAGATGCTCCTTGGCAACAAGTACTGGATCATCATCACCCTGGTAGGCGTAGCCATGAACATCATGTACGGCGTCATCCTGGTGGCTCCCATGTTCTACGGCTCCATCATCATGGACAACCCCGGCTTCTACTCCACCGTCAATACCGTCAACATCTTCCCCTCTGTCATCGGTTTCCTGACAGTGGGCTTCTGGATCAAAAAGTTCGGCCTGACCGGTACAGCCAAATGCGCTTCCATCATCGGTGTCATCGGCTGCATCATCCGTATGGCCATGCCCATGAATTCCGTAGTCTTTCTGATCGGCGGCTCCCTGATGATGTATGCCACCATCCCGCTGATCTCCGTTCTTCCCGCTATGACCCTTAACACTGCAGAGCAGAACATGGTCAACCACGGCGTCCGCATCACAGGCATGACCAACGCTTCCAACTCCTTCGTGGGCAAGCTCGGCGGCGGCGTAGGCGGCTCCCTGATCGGCTGGGTCCTGGCAGCAGGCGGCTACGATGCCTTCCTGGGAGCAGGCGGCGGCCTGGGCAACCTGACAGGCGCCCTCAAGACTTCTGTCTTTGCCCTTAACTCCTACATCCCGCTGGCCATGTTCATCGTGATCTTCCTCTTCCTCTTCCGCTATGACTACGAAGAGAAGCTTCCCGAGATCATTAAGAGCAATGAAAAGAAAGAAGCACAGCTTCTGGCAGATCAGAAAAACTGATTTCTGACAGGCCTTTGACAGGCACTGCAGAGGAGGCTGCCGCATTATCTGTTCTCTGAATGCATAATGCGGCAGCTTTTTTTATACCTGATCAGGAAAGCAGAAAAGACAATACGGGCAGTCAGAGACATGCCGGTCGTCCCGACAGAGGAGGTCAGTAAGATGAAGAAAGAAAAATATCACGTAGGTGTCCTGGGAGCCGGCATGATCAGCGGCGCCTACCTGGACAACATGACGTCCCGTTTTGACATCCTGCAGGTGGATGCCATAGGAAACCGCAGCGTGGAAAAGGCAGAAAGGGCAGCAGAAAAGTACGGAATCCGCGCCTGCAGCATAGATGAGCTTCTTGCGGACGAGAGTCTGGATATCATCGTCAACCTGACGCCGCCTCCGGTCCATGAGGAAATGGTCACAAGGATCCTGGAAGCCGGAAAGCACGCCTATACGGAAAAGTGCTTTGCCCTGAACACAGAGGGAGCGGAGCGCATGTGCGCCATGGCCCGGGAAAAGGGCCTGTATCTTGGCTGCGCGCCCGACTCCTTCCTCTGCGGCTGGGCTCAGAGCGCAAGACGGGTCATCGACAGCGGAAGGCTGGGCGTCATTACCTCCTTTGCCATGCACGGGAACAGGGACAATGACCGTCTGCTGGGCGCCATGGACTATGCCAATAAGCCCGGCGGCGGGATCATCCTGGACTATGCCGTCTACTATCTGACCATGCTGGTCAGCCTCCTGGGACCTGCAGAGCGGGTCAGCTGTATGATCAAGGCACCCTATCCCACTCATGTCAATAATTATCCCCTGTCGCCCCATTATGGAGAGGTCATTCAGACTCCCAACGAGAGCCAGTTCTATGCCCATATGGAGCTGGAGAACGGAATTGCGGGGACCTTTTCCGTTAATTCCGACAGCGCCTTCTTCGACCAGACCTATTTCGCCATTTACGGGTCAAAGGGCATCCTCTACCTGGGCAATCCGGACTGGTATAACGGCGAGATCTTTATTTATGAGAACACGGCCGACTTCAGCAAGGCATTCACCCCCGAGCGGATCCGGATCGACAATCCCTTCGGCTTCAATACCAACGCCAGGGGCGTGGGCGTCGCCGACATGGCCTATGCCATCCGGGACGGGAGAGAGATGAGAGCTTCCATGGAGAGGGCCTTCCACGTCCTGGACATCCAGGAATGCATGGTCAAAAGCAATGAACGCGACTCCGCCTTTGTAAAGGTAAAATCCACCTGCACCAGGCCGGAGCCTCTTAAGTCCCCGGAAGAGATCCCGGACTGGACGGAAGAAAGGAGTCTTATATGATCGTGAAACCCAATGCCCATCTGGGCTTTGTCTGCAAAGACCTGGACAGGACCCAGAAGTTCTATGAGGATGTGCTGGGATGCAGGGAGAAATTCAGTCTATATTACGGAGACCTGATCCCGGAGGATGATCCGGAGCGCCTCTCTGCCATGGATCCGGCAGACTTAAGGCGCCTTGAGGAGATTGCGGACGTGCGCTGGATCGTCTACCTGGAATGGTCCGAGGGCTTTTTTATAGAGCTCTTCCACGAAGTGGGAGCCCATGTCGAAAACCCCTATGATCCGGAAAAGTACGGCTTTACCCATTACGATATCGTAGTGGACGATATCCATGCCTTCCGGCAGCAGCTGGAAGAGAGGGGCGCCGGGGAGTGCATCGACATAGAGCCCGGGCCCAGCGTAGACAGAAACTATACCATGTGGTTCCACGACCCCGAAGGGAACCGGATCGAAGTGCACCAGTACGGCCCCGAGGCCATGCAGCTGGTGGGACGGAGGAAAGAGAGGCCCGGAAAGAAATGAAATACAGATTTCCCGAAAACTTTATCTGGGGCGTGGCCACCGCGGCCCAGCAGATCGAAGGCGGCATGACGGAAGGCGGAAGAGGCCTGTCCAACTGGGACGTCTTTTCCATGATCCCCGGCAAAATAGACGGAGGCGGGACTACCGAAAGGGCCTGCGATTCCTATCACCTCTATGAAAGGGACGCAGAGATGCTCAGTGAACTGGGCGTAAAGAGCTACCGCTTCTCCTTTTCCTGGCCCCGCATTATCCCGGACGGAACGGGAGCGGTCAATCCGGAGGGCATCGCCTATTATAAGAAGCTGCTTGCTCTTCTGAAAGAGAACGGCATTTCTGCCAATGCCACCATGTTCCACTGGGATCTTCCCTATGCCCTCCAGGTCAAGGGCGGCTTCGGGAACCGGAAGATGGTGGACTGGTTCAAAAACTATGCAGAGGTCCTTTTTGACAACTTCGGAGATGACGTGGACTACTGGGTCACCTTCAACGAGCCCATTGCCACCTATGTGGGAAATGCCAAAGGTTTTTTTGCACCGGGACTCTGCGATGAAGCCTATGCCAGGCAGTGCTGCCACAACCTCCTGGTCTGCCACGGGGAGGCCGTAAAACTCTTCCGGAAGAGGAACTTTCCAAAAGCCAGGATCGGCATTGTGGTGGATGTATGGAAGCACTATCCAAAGGATCCTGAAAGCCGGGAGGACCTTGAGATGGCCAGGGCCGCCAACGAGATCGAAGGCTACGGCATGTATCTGCATCCCCTCTTTAAGGGAGGCTATTCCGGGTACCTGACGGCCTACATGGAGGAAAAGGGCCTGACACCGGAGATCCTGCCCGGGGATTTTGAGACCATAAGGCAGAAGATCGATTTCTACGGCATGAACTTCTACAACGTGCTTTTTGACGATGCCGGAAAGGAACGGAGACAGAAGGAGGCTCCTGCGGAAGGAGGGAACTTCCAGAACCGGCCCGAAGTCCATACGGAGCTTCTGGACAGGGTCCTGGAAGAGGTGGTCAGAGACTACAGGATCGACGTTCCACTCTTTATCTCCGAAAACGGCATGCCCCAGGTGGGAATGACGGACAAGGCGGCCATCCTGGAGGATCAGGAGAGGATCGACTATGTGAAGGTGGTGCTGAAGGCCCTCCATAAGGCCATAGAGAAGGGAATCGATGTCAGGGGCTACTATCTCTGGTCTTTGATGGACAACTTCGAGTGGTCTGCCGGATACGAGCACAGGTTCGGCCTTTATTATACGGATTATGAGACTCTGGAGCGGATCCCCAAAAAGAGCGCGCTCTGGTATGCGGACGTGATCAGAGAAAACGGAATGGATGACTGAAACAATGAGGGAGGGGACAGGCATGAGGAGTGAAAGATTTTTCGGGGTGGGAGAGCCCCTGATCCAGAGGCAAAGAGACCATGGGATCGATGCATTAAAAGCCCTGGACCTGGTAAAGGGCCTTGGCTGCAATGCCTACCGGTCCTGGATGGATCTGACGGCGGTCCTGAAGGCCCCCCGGACCCCCGATGAAGCCTCTGTCCGGGAATTTACAGAGTTTCTGAACAGGGCAAAGGAACTGGACATCGAAGTGACCTCCATGAGCGGGGAATGGTTCCTGCCGGAAGGCTGCAGGCAGAGAAAAGGATATGCCATGCCGAAAAGAGACCTGACGGAAGGGAGCCTTTACATGCAGGCTCTATCCATGCTGGAAGAGTCCTGGTATACAATGGCCGGACTCTTTCCCCAGGTGGACATCTGGGAGGTAGGAAACGAGTGGAACCTGAACGTGTTCCTGCATCCGGACGGATTTCTGGGGACGCCGGGCATGGAGCCCTTTACGGCGGACGAAAAGATGGACATAGCCGTGGATATGATGTACTTCTCGTCCAGAGGGATCCGCAGATCCGGCTCTAAGGCAAAGATCGCATCCTTCTCGCCGGCCCTTTCCACACCGGGTCTCGGCGGAGACATGCCGGACTATCTGCCGGTCATGTACGGAGTCGCCTGGACCCTGGACAAGATCTATTCCCGGATCAGATCAGGGGATTTCTGGTCCGACAATACGGACGATTATTTCGACATCCTGGCCTGGCATCCTTATGTCTTCACCAACAGGGAATGCGAAGACAAGGACCTTTTCCTGGATGTGGACGAGCCGGACCAGCTCTGGAAGAGCTACAACGACGCGGCCTATAAGGTCATGAAGAAATACGGAGACGGACACAAGCAGGTGGTCATGACGGAGTCGGGCTTTACCGATCTGGGAAATCCCGAATGGGAAAAGCGCTATGCCCTTTATAATGAAAAGATGCTGAAGATCGCCATGGACCTTCCCTATGTCAGGACCCTCCACAATTTCCGTCTCTTCAATGAAAACGCCATGCTTAAGAGGCAGGGTGTGGAGAACAATCAGATCGGCGGCCTGACAGAGGTCTACTTCGGTATCTTCACGGATCCCGAGGACGGCTGCAGGCCCAGAGAGAGGGCTCTTGCCATCCAGAGGATGACAGGGAGCAAAGCAGATCTCTACGCCCTGGCCGCGGAGCTTGATACAGACAGAAAGGAATAAAAATCATGATCCGTACGATCATAACCCAGGACGGGGAAGTGGATGACCAGAATTCCCTCCGGCATTTCCTTTTCTATACAAACGAAGTGGAACTGCAGGGGATCGTCCTGACTTCTTCCAGGTTCCACTGGAAGGGAATCCCCGGCGCCGTCAGACCTGAAAAGACCGGCTCCGGTGATTTTGACAATGAATACAGTACGGAAACGGGACCCTTTGACAGGCCCTGGCGCTGGACCGGAACAGACTGGATGTTCAGAGTCATTGATGACTATGAAAAAGACTACCCGAATCTTGTCAGGCATGACCCTGCCTATCCTTCGCCCGATTACCTGCGCTCAGTCACGAAAGTCGGCAACGTGGGATATGAGGGGGAGCGGGAGGCACCTTCGGAAGGGTCCGAACTGATCCGGCAGAGGATCCTGGACTGTGATCCCAGGCCTCTCTATCTCCAGGTCTGGGGCGGATGCAATACCATAGCCAGAGCCCTTATGGACATCCAGGCTGAGCATGAAGGAAGAAGCGGCTGGGAAGAACTCCGAAAGAAGATCACGGATAAGGTGATCATTACCGCCTGCGGAGAGCAGGACCCCTCCTACAGGGAATACATAGCGGAAAACTGGCCCGGCATCATGTTCGTCAGGACCCTGCAGATGGAATCCTACGCCTATTTCTGGTACAAGATGCCGGAATGCGAAAGTAAGGATACCCTGAAGGCAGACTTTATGAAGCGGGAGATCCTTGGCAGAAAAAGCGCCCTGGCAGGGGGATACTGCACCTGGCTGGACGGGAAATACTATGAAGGGGAGGACGCTGACTGCCAGTTTGGCACAAATCAGGCTCTGGCGGAAAACTGGGTCGGTGTAAAAATGTTCGGCCTGCCCCCGGCCGGGCAGTATGACTTCCTTTCGGAAGGAGACTCCCCCACCTTCTTTCCCCTTCTGGATTTCGGCTTCCGTACCCTGGAAGACTTCCGGTACGGAGGGATGGCAGGAAGATATGAAAGGAAAGAAAAATACAATTCCAGAGGGGAACTTCTGAACTGCTGGGATGTGTGCAGGGATTCCTTTACCGGCTATGACGGGAAAGCGAGGGAAGTGGAATCCATGTGGCCCTATGTGGCGGATCTGCAGAGGGACTTTGCAGCAAGAGTGGAATGGGCCTCTGCGGATGCATATGAAAAAGGAGAGCACAGACCCTCCCTTTCCATTAAGGAAGGCCTTGACAGGGAGGCGGCTCCGGGAAGCCGGGTGGAGATCACTGCAGAAGCGGAAAGCTCCGACGGATCTGAAGTATCAGTCTCCTTCAGGATCTATATAGAAGCAGGCTCAGCCTGTTCAGAAAAAGCCCTTCTGGAAACGGAAGGATGCAGGGCTTTCCTGACAGTGCCGGAAGATGCAGAGCCGGGAGAGGAGATCCATGTCATCTGCAGGGCCAGAGCCGCGGGACATCACAGACTGACATGCTACCGGCAGGTGATCATAAGAGTCCTGCAGGAATGAAGGAACTGCTTACAGTTCTTTGTAAATATTGGCACCTGAACATTTTTTCAAAGACAAACAGGAGGTAACAATGGAACGAAAATACCCTCATCTCTGCAGTCCCATTACACTGGGCCGCACCACTTTCCGCAACAGGATGTTCTCAGCTCCCATGGGAGGAACGGACATCACCAACGACGGCTGTATCGGCCCAAAATCCAAAGCTTTTTATGAGCTCCGGGCTAAAGGGGGCGCCGCTGCCGTGACCATCTCCGAGCTGATGGTCCATCCCGAAACAGACGGCTCCCATGCCTATCACCTGGACGAATCCATCCTGAATTCCCTGGCATCCGCCACCTACGCGGCGGACGCCATCCGCCGCCACGGAGCTATTCCCTCTCTGGAGCTGTCCCATTCCGGAATGTTTGCCGGCACCTATATGACAGACAAGTCCAGACAGAAATCCCTGAGCCAGTGGGGACCCTCGGATACCGTCCGCGCCGACGGCGTACCGGTCCGGGCCCTGACTAAGGAAATGATCGCTGAGATCACGGCAGCCTACGGCCATGTGGCAGGTCTCGCAAAAAGAGCCGGATTTGAGATGCTGATGATCCACGGCGGACACGGCTGGCTGATCAATCAGTTTCTCTCGCCTCTCTTCAACCACAGGGAGGATGAATACGGAGGGTCTCTGGAAAACCGATGCCGTTTTGCTCTTGAAGTACTGCAGGCAGTCAGAGCCGCCGTCGGTCCCTTCTTCCCCATCGAGTTCCGTATGAGCGGAGCGGAATTCGCGGAGGGCGGCTATGACCTGGAGGAGGGCATCCGGATCGCCATGGCCATCGAACCCTATGTGGACATCATCCATGTGTCCGCAGGCACCTATCAGAAGACCTTCGGTATTACCCATCCTTCCATGTTTACCGATCACGGCCGCAATGTATATCTTGCTGCGGAGATCAAAAAGCATGTATCCAAACCTGTAGCTACCATCGGGGGCCTGAATGATCCGGCCCAGATGGAGGAGATCATCTCTTCGGGCAAGGCGGACGTGGTTTACATGGCCAGAGCTCTTCTGGCAGATCCTTTCCTGCCCAGAAAAGTCATGGAGAACCGGGACGATGAGATCGTGCGGTGTCTTCGCTGCTTCACCTGCATGGCAGAACGCGCGGCCACATCCACCAGGAGGTGCACTGTCAATCCTCTGATCGGCCGTGAAGATGAAGGTGATGAGATTTATCCGGCTCCCGTAAAGAGAAAGGTCCTGGTCGCCGGAGGAGGCCCCGGCGGGCTGTACGCAGCCTATACCGCAGCCAGAAGAGGACATCAGGTCATCCTCTGTGAAAAGGAAGACAGGTGCGGCGGCATCTTAAAGAGCGAGCAGGCCCTGCCCTTTAAGTACGAAATGTACCAGCTGGCCGGTACCTATGAGAAGCTGGCCCGGGAAGCAGGCGCAGAGATCCGCCTGAATACGGAAGTCACAAAGGAGTATGTGGAAAAGGAAGCTCCCTATGCCCTGATCATCGCTGCGGGCTCGAGCCCCTTGGTACCTCCCATCCCCGGTCTTGACGGAGAGAATGTCGTCATCGTCAACAACTACTACCTGGAGAAGGATAAGGTGGGAGACGAGGTGGTCGTATTCGGCGGCGGCCTGGCAGGCTGTGAATGCGCCGTTCATCTGGGCATGGAGGGGAAAAAGGTACATATCGTGGAGATGAGGGACAGACTGGCCCCCGATGCCAATGTAAGGCACAGGCCCCTGCTTCTTCAGGAGATCGACAAATATGCTTCTGTCCATACAAGTCACAGAGGTCTCAGGGTCACAAAGGAAGGCGTCGTCTGCCTGGACGAAGAGGGCAGGGAGGTGCTGATCCCCGGGGATACCGTGATCTGCGCCCTGGGCCAGAGATCCAGGACAGACGTGGTCACCGCCCTGCAGGATTCGGCTCCTTACGTTCGGGTCATCGGCGATGCGGCCAGAGTCTCTACTATTACCAATGCCGTGTACTGGGGTTACCATGCGGCTCTGGATATTTAAAAGCAGAGAAGTCGGTCTCTCCTGACAGAAAACAGGAAGGATCCGTAAGGGCTCAGAAAGGGATACAGTTTATCAGCCATGAATAAGGACGCCGGAAAGCATATCAGACTGCTTTCCGGCGTCTTTATGTTGTGTCACAGTAATAATAAACCACCTGCTCTGCAGGTGGAGAGCAGATTGCAGGTCTGCAAACCACAAAAAATAACAGGGAGGTACGCAAAATGAGCGCAGAAAATAGTTTAGCCCACACAAAATGGGAATGCAAGTACCAAATAGTTTTCGCTCCGAAATACAGGAGGCAGGTGATTTATAAGCAAATACGGGCAGATGTGGGGATGATACTCGGAACATTATCGAAACGGCGCGTAAAACCCCGGCCGACCAAAGTCGTCCGCGGGATATAAGCGCCCACTTCAGTTACCGGCTTCTTTTGGATTTTTGGCTGTATTTTCCGGTCTTTTCATATTTGCGTATTTGTTCCTCTGTCTTCTGCGAGTCTATATATTCCCTGACTTTTTCCATGACCGCTGTCCCTGTGGTCGCAATGAAATAGGA
>ODAI011316169.1_pt1 | contig 17593 bp, 19 predicted proteins | sample 1539321 | NCBI WGS metagenome assembly ODAI01 (sample SAMN02144231, study PRJEB22623) | gut metagenome | biome: sheep rumen | host: Ovis aries | place: New Zealand | reverse complement strand
GTATCATTAGAAAATGAAATTTCAAATCTAAGATATGAGTTGGGAGAATTAAACGCTTATCTTGCTAATACAGAAGACCCCGATGAAAGAGAACATTTACATAGCAGAATTTCCTGTTGTAGACAAAAAATAAATGATTCAGAGCAAAATTTATGTGATATCAAAGATGAAATTTTTACAGCAGAAGCTGAAGTTACTACACTCAATTCAGTTTTGGGCGAGTTGAAGCGTAATTTATCGGATGCTGAACAAAAAAAAGAAATTTTATCAAAGAAATATGATTTTTATAGTAATAAGAAAAATAAGCAGGCAACTATGTTAACAAAATTAGAGGGAGATATTGATTCTTATATTGTTATGGTTAAGCGATATTCTTCTTCTGTAACTGAGCGTAGTGAAAGAGATGTATCAGCATTGAAAAAGTGTTTAAAATACATTGATGAATATTTAAGTGCTTTATGAGGAGGATATGTACTATGAAGATGAATGTGGAACTAACGGCTTTACAAGCCGCAAAAGGTGGAATTGGCATTTGTAAACATGAATTAACTGCAGCAGTAAAATCATTAAATGACAAATATGTTGACGCTGGAAGGGATTGGCATGATAAGCAGTATGTTTGGCTTGGAAAGATCGTATCTGATTGCGAAGAAGCACTTCAAGAACCGTTAAAGGAACTTGATAAATGTCAAGAATACCTTGAAACGTTAATTGAAATTGTAAAAGAGTACGATTCATCAAATAATTAATAAGGGGGAAAAGTACATGCAGGTATCATCAGAGGCTATTAGAGACATAGAAAAAGAAATTCAGGATACAATTGCTCGGCTTAAGCATTGTAGTGAAGCTATTTTAGAAGCTGGAAATTGTACTTCTGATGCGTGGGATGATGTGAGAGCAGCTGAATTTAGAAAAGTCATGGGAAAAGTATCTGGACTTATGGAAAATCCTATAGAGCCTTTAAAAAATTCGATTCCAAAGTTAGACCAATTAGCAGAAATAGTAGACAAATATAATAATACACATTATCAAGGTTAAAAATAGGAGAATAAGTTATGTTTTGTAAAAAATGTGGTGCAGAATTGAAAGATAGTGCCAAGTTCTGCAATAGATGTGGTGCAACAATCAGTAAAGCAAGTCCTGATAATGCTCCGCCGATATTTACACCGCCAAGCGAAAATAAAACTAAAATCCCCACTTTTTCTCCGCCAAATGATGGAAGTATTCCTACATTTACTTCCCCAAGTGATATACCAACATTTGAACCGCCAAAAAGAGGGACTTATGAACGTGTTTGCTATTGCCATACAAGTGAACCAGCGGTAACAAGCTGTGCTTGCTGTGGAAAACCGATTTGCAATGATTGTGCAGATAGTTATCGACTTACAGGTGAAGATTTTGAGTATTCAAATAAACCTTTATGTTATGATTGTGCAAGCAATGTATTTCAAGAAGATATAGAGATACATAAGGCGAATCTTAAGGAAATCAAGACACAGTTTATCATTTTGATTATAGGAATGATTGTTGGAGGATGCCTTCTACCACCAGTTGGAATTCTTATTGGAGGATGCCTTGGGACATTTTTATGGACGTTTGCAGTTGAAACAATACGTATTATTTGGGCAGCAGCAGTAGGGGTTGCAACAGGAAATGGTGGAGTATTGGGAAGTATTTTAGGAAGTTTGTTTAACATAGCAGTTCAGTTTGTAAAAGCCGCTATTCAGACATTTACTAAATTTATCAAATATATTTTCTATCTTTCAAAGGTGAAAAAATACAAAAATATTTCTGAAAACGGTCTCAGAGAATTAACTGCCTACTATGAATACACGTTAACACTCTCTCAGAACAAGGGAGTTGACTTGAGTGTTTTAATGGCAAACGGTACACTGACAAACAATTCGTTTGCACAAGCAGTTGCAAGTGTAGGTGAAGAACAGGCGATGCAAAATATCAGCCAGATAAAAGTTTCATTTAATGAGTTTGGTGAAATTGTGAGAGAATTTCAGGCAGCTTAATAAGGTTATCTATTTGAATGGAGGTTAAGAAAATGGAAATGAGTATGAATCCTAACGGAACAAGTGCTGAAGAATTAGCTGCACGCAGACGTGCAATTCAGGAACAGCTTAAAAGCGGTATGGCAAATGGTGACCCTATCGTTGTTTCTCCTTCTGGACAGGTGGAATTTCAGAGTGAGGCAAATGAAAACGGTGAAAACTTTATTCAGCCTCCGTCTGGTAAACTGGCATAATGGAGGTATGACACATGGCATACTATTGGTATCAGAGCGACCCTACCTTATATATGGGGGAAGTTCAGATGATGAACAAACAATTTCCGCAATTTCAAATTAATCAATTGCAGGACGGTTCGGGCAGACTCTATTGGAGAGGTAAAGTTCAGCCCTGCGGACCAGGTGGAATTGTATGGGACTTGATGCTGATTTATAAAAATGACCATCCTAAAGCTGGTGTCAATGAGTTTGGTGGTTCAGTACAGATACTTCCAGTTAGTCCAAGACTTAAGGATTTAGGGGAGCAGTTTCTTCCGGAAGCAATTAAAAAATATGGCTCTTATGACAAAGCTGCTCAGCATGGCTTCGGTTTGGGCTTGCCGCATGTATATCGTGACAATTTTGGAAGAAATGAAGAATATTTCATCTGTACAGCAGATCCAAAATACTTTAGAACAGGACAGACACGTTCAACATCTGCTGCATCGGCATTAGCATGGGCATGTAAATGGTGTTATCTTTTTGAAGGTTGGATTAACGGCGACATAAGTGATGAATTGGCAGAAGAAGGTAATTATTGATGTTGACAGCCTGACCTGAAATTCAGGTTAGGCTGCTTTTAGGAGGTAATTTATGGAGGTTGTTTTTTCTGAAAGAGCTTATACCTCATTACTTGCAGAAGTAAAAGAAAGAATTACCACTGAAACAGGCGGGCTATTTTTAGGATATTATGAAAATGATACATGGTATATTATAGAGACTGTCGACCCTGGACCAAATTCTATTTTTCAAATTGCGTATTTTGAATATGACCAGTCATATGTAAAGCATTTGCTTAATAAATTAGCAAGAATTTATAATATTCGACCAAAGCTAATAGGACTTTGGCACAGACATCCAGGTTCTTTTGATATATTTTCATCAACTGATGATGTTACAAATTCCAAATATGCTCAAATGCATCCAGAAGGTGCAATATCTATGTTAGTGAATCTTGATCCCGATTTCAGGTTGACGGTTTATCATGTAAAGTATCCACATCATTATTCAAAGATTAGTTATAAGATAGGTAACGAATATATTCCGAATAAATATTTTAAGTTGAAATCCATAGATTCTTATTTTTCTTGTATCAATTCACAGAAAAATGCAGAAAACATTACCATAAACAAAATAAAAGAAAAAATAGTTCCTTATATTGAAAAAATTTCGCCCAATTTTCATAAAATCAAGTTTTCAGATTCAAGTGAGGAAAAATTTGAACATTTATTAGATAGTGTAGTTGATGATTTAATGTTTTTAACGGATGAGATTGGGCTGACGCTCAAAGCAGATAAAAAGATTATGGGGTTTCATAACGAAAACGGTTATTTTTCTTTTATTGCTCTTTGTTTATCTGATGGCGGAGCAGAAAGTCTGATTTTTACAATTACTGAAGATGAAAAAATACTTTTAGTAATAGAGAATAATTTTTATATGTATAAACCTGGTTTAATAAAGGAATATCTTTCTGCTAATAAGAAGTGTGAAAATAATTTAATGCGGATGTTAAAAAAGCATATTATCCGTAAGGGAGAAGAATGACCATGCTGAATTTATTTGGAGAAGCACCCGTTAGAACTGTTTTTATTTCAGAAGAACAATTGCATGACATATCTCGGAAACAATTATTTGGAAGATATTATGAAGACACCAATATTTACAGCATTTTTCCAGATTCTTTAAAAAACAAAGGGGAATTTTTAGGAGCTGTAATATCTGAAAATTCTGAGGTGGACATAACAGGTTTTCATGGAAGGGTTATCGAAAATAAAATTGAATTTTATTACGGCAAAGAAAAGATAAAGACAGAAACGTATCATATCTATCAGGATATTTTTTCGAGGAATAAAGGAATTATTGAGACAGATGTGATGAAAAATAAACGTGCAGTTATTCTTGGATGTGGTTCAGTTGGAAGCCTTGCTGCAGTGGAACTTGCTCGTGCAGGAGTCGGACATTTTTTACTCGTTGATGCTGACATATTAGAATATCATAATCTATGTCGGCATCAATGTGGGATTGAAGATGTGGGAGATTTGAAAATAAATGCCCTTGAGAGGAAGATTCTTAGTATTAATCCATTTGTCCATATAGAAAAGTGTGAAAATATTTTCCAAAATATTCCTAAAGAAATGTTGGACAGCTTTTGTAAAGCAGGAGACACTATCTTCATTGGCGGAGCTGATAACCGTTCAGCTGATGTGTATGCCAATAGAATTAGTATCTATTACTCTTGCTCTTTTATTTCAATCGGACTTTGGGAACGAGCCTGTGCAGGAGAAATCTTTTATCATATTCCAGAAAGAAACATGCCATGTTATGAATGTGCTTTAGGATATGGTGATACCACGCCCCGTACTGAAGGAAATCATCATCTTTATTCTAATGAAGAAACTTTAAATGGAATCAGCTTTGAACCTGGCATTTCTGTAGATATTAATTTTGTAACAGAAATTGGAATTAAACTTGCTATTGACATATTAAATATTGGAAGAGAAGGCTATCAGCCACGATTATTGAATGATTTAAGGCAATATACAATTGTCTGCAATACGAATCAAGAAAAAATAGGCGGAGAAATTGTTAATATATTCAGTTATCCGCTTCAAGTTTCTACATCCTTAATGGTTACATTCAGCCAGAAAACTTGTAGTGCTGCAAATTGTTGTCAATACGAAAATGACCCGGAAAGAGGTAAATGATATGAAATTCCGTCCTTATGGTTATCAAGCCGTTTTACAAATGGTGACAGGATTAAAACAGTTTATTTATGAATATGATACCATGATTAAAGATGCAGAGGTCAATTTTCGCAATGAATGTCAGAAAATTGAAAGAACGCATAGGACAAAGCTAAACAGCCTTGAAACAAATTATCATTCTTCTGTTTCTGGAATTAACCAAAACTCTGCACGCTTAATATCAGATGCAGAAACTATTCGGCAGAATATAGAAGATATTGAAGCCAATCTGTTGAAAGTGGATAAATATTATAAAAGATTCAAAGAGAAGAAAAATGACGAATTAGAAGATACAGCAAGAAAAAAGTACGGCATTGGTGTTTTCGACTATTTTTCTTCCTTGAGAAAGATGCAAGAGGATTTCTATAATATCAGCAAAAAATATACAGAAGAAATTCTCCCAGCCATTATTAACGGACTGAATTATCTTTTTTCCAAGACAAGAAAAAATGATTATGAGGAATTGGTTTTACTTAAATATGGTACAAAGGCTTATATAGAAGAAGTAAAGGAAACAATTCCTTCTGTTACCGGAGAAACAATCACTGAGTTGGACAAAGAGTACCAGGCGAATACTGAACAGGAAAATAAGCACTATCAGCGTGAGATTGAAAAAGCAAAGCAGAATTATACTCAGATGCAAAATAGTATTTTTGGAAATTTACTTTCTGAATTAGACGTTTTGTTTCACAATAAAATTATTATGCATTTGTTTGAAATGACAGAACGATTTCTCTCTTATGTTGGAAAAGTGAATTCTGGCAGTCAGATAGCAGATGGAATAATTTCTTTTCAATGGATAAAATTTCCATTAAGAATAAATTCTAACTTTTTGAAAAAGGCTATTTCTGAAAAATTCAAGTTATTGATAACAGATGATGAAATCATACTGCCATATGTGTCCCTTTATTCAGATTATCGTTCGTTTTTCTTAGATGATAGTATATTAAGCATACAGGAATCTTACCAATTTATTTACTCCGTCATGTCTAATCTGCTTTCACTTGTTCCTGTAGGAAAATTGGAATTTAACGTTTTTGACATTACGAATCATGGAAACAGTATCTCTCCGTTCTTTGGTGCTAAGAAAATGCTCCCAGCACTATTTAATGGCAATATCTGCATTTCAAAAGAACAAGTAGCAGATGAGATTCAGCAACTCAATCAATATGTAGAAGACACAATTCAAAACATTCTCGGCACACAATATGATAACATAATAGATTATGCAGTCAATACAGGCAGTGAAATGCCAAAAATCCATGTCCTCATTTTATTTGATTTTCCTAAATCACTGGACGAATCGACGTTATCTGCTTTAAGCAATCTGGTCATTTATGGTAGAAAATGCGGAATTTTTGTGTTGATTCATGGGAATGACAATACTGAGAGATATGGCAGACATACAGAATATGTTACAAAAATAAAGGAGCATTGCACACAGATTGGCAGACAAATTTCTGTTTCTGATTTTTTGACAATTAGGATGAACATGCCCAAAAAAGCAGATTTTGATGCATTTATTTCCAAGTATATGCTGGTATATGAAAGCATTCAGAATAAAGACATCGCATTTATGTCATTGGTTAATAAATTGTTGAATGCTCATTCCGAAATGGAATTACAGCAACTTTTTGCAGCAATTTATGATAAATATTTAGTGGCTAAGCGAATCGGCGAGATTCCGGAAGAAGAAACAGAATTCCCAGAAGAATTAGTCGTAGGCACTATTAGTTATCCTAAAAGTGTTTTTGAAGAATCATTTTCTGCTCCATATGTCAACAAGGAATTTGGTAGCTCTGATGGAAAAATAAATCTTCCCTTTTCCCTTGATTTACTAAATAAGGGAAATGTATTCATTGAAAGCATTAGTTCTAACAAGACATATGTGTATGAGTTCGTAAACTCAATTATTTGGAGTTTTATTTCCTGTTTTCCTGTTACTAAAGCAAATATTTCTATCATTGACACCAAAAAACATGGAGCAAGTCTTGGTAAAATGATGACATTACATGACAAGCTCCCCGTTTTATTTGATAATGATATGTGTACTTCTATTGACAATGTTTCATCTAAATTAAGCTCATTGAATGCAGTAATAGATGAAAGAATTCAGAAGAAATTAAAAGGCGTATTTGATAATATAATTGCATATAATCACGCAACTCCCAGACGTTCTGAAATTTGCCATCTTGTTGTAATTTATGACTTTCCAAATGGTTTTGACAGCAGAAGTCTTAAATATTTGGAAAGTATTCTTGAAAACGGTGTAAGATGTGGTATTTATACGATTATTTGTTATGACCCTAATATTACTGCACCAAGATATGATTTTAATGATGAACAGCTCGCATTATTAAAGTCATACTGTAATATCGTATCCGACAGCACAGGGGAGCTTTCTTTGCTTCCTTTTCACCTGCCCTTAAACTATAGTTGTGAAAGTGCATATGAAAAAATAGATTCATTTGCAGAAAGTTACTCTAACCTTGCTAAGAAAATAAATAGTAGAGGAATTTCAATTAATGATATACTTGACAAAAAACGGTTTGACCGTTATTCAGTGCCTCTGCTTGAAATTCCTATTGGCATCGGAGACGGAGAAAAAATTGTAAATGTTGAAATTGGCGGAAAGGGTTCGTCACATCATCTTCTGATTGGCGGTGGAACAGGCGGAGGAAAGTCCACACTAATGCACACGCTTATTATGAGTACGATGCTTCACTATCGTCCGGACGATGTTATACTTTATTTACTTGATTTTAAGGGTGGCGTGGAATTTAAAATTTATGATACCTACAGACTTCCCCATATTAAATTGCTTGCTGTTGATGCAATGCAGGAATTTGGTTTAAGCATATTAAAGCACTTAGTAACAGAATTAAAAGACAGAAGTGAACTTTGCAAAAAAACTAATCCCATATCTACAGGATTCAGCTCTTACAGAAGAAACAAAACCAAAGATATGCCTGATATGCCTCGTATTCTTTTAATTATGGACGAATTTCAGGTTTTCTATAATGATGCTACAAATAGAAAAGTGGCAAACGAAGCTGCACAGCTTACAAAAAGAATTGTGACAGAAGGTCGTTCTTATGGCATTCATTTGATTATGGCAACACAATCTATGAAAATTCTCAGAAATCTTCCGATTGAAAGTGGAACTATTGAACAGATGAGAATTAGAATAGGCTTGAAATGTGGTGAAAGTGACACTGATTTCCTGTTTTCTAATGAAAAATCCTCAGATGCGTTCAAACGAATGGCAGGTCCGGTAGGAACTGCTGTAATGAATCATGATTATACAGAGGAAAATAATATTGGGCTTAGAGTAGCATATTGTTCCCCTGAAAGACAACATCAATTGTTGGAACAAATACAGACAGCTTATCAGAATATTCCATGCGATTGTCAGACATTTGAAGGAAGTTCCAAAACATTCTTAACTGAATATTTAAGGAGAAATCACATTTATCAAACTGAAAGTCTGCCATGTACAATTCATATGGGAGATAAAATTGAAGTTGCACCACCATTTGAGTTGCATATTGACAGAAAGAGCAAACATAATCTTCTTGTTTGCGGAAGCAATACGGAGATGATGAATTGTATTGTAAACAATTATATGATTTCTGCAATATTGAATACACATTCAGAGGTCTATTGTATCGATGGTGATGTTCTTATCGGAGAGACAACTTCTGATAGATTCTATTCTGTACTTTGTAAACATACCTCAAGATTTCACCTTACTGAATCTTATAGTGATATTGTATCTGCCATACTGAATATTAACGATATTTTTTCTGAAAGAAAAAAGAAACGTTCACTTGAACCAGTTTTTGTTGTTATTAAAAATTTACAGTATCTTGAGCTTGTACAGCAACTATTAAGAAACGAAAGAATTTATGCCTCTGAATATCTAGATATGGACGAACCGTCTTCTGAAACTGAAAGTGAAACTCAAAATCCAGAAGATGATGATATTCCTGAAGCACTGAAAGCCTTAATGAACTTGGAAAGTATGCTTGAAAAAAGAGAACCTGATACATTTTCTAATAAAGGAAAAGAAGATATCGAAAATACAAACGTCAGCAATGTTTTTATCAATTTAATTGCGAACGGTTCTAACTTCGGAATCTACTTTTTAATTGCCTCTTCTGAATTACAGGTTATTAAAGATAATATGAGAGGTTATGAAAATACATTAAATAAGTTTTCAGAAACTATTGTATTTTCTATCAGTGATGAAGATTCTGGTTATTTGATTAATGATATTCAAACTTCTGGTATGCCAAATAATGTTGCATATTATTATGACGGAGTGAAAAATAAATTCCAGTTCAAGCCGTACATTGCACCAGATGCCGAAGAACTGAATCAATTTCTTTCGGAGGTATAACTTATGGCATCCGCTGACAGTAAGTATTTAAAAACATTATATGTTTTAATAAAAGATACTCTCAATTCTTTATCAGTATCATGGAAAAACCTTGATGAAAAATCAGAAGCTACTTATAAAATTTGGAAAGATGAAAATGGAGTCCGATTATATCGTATTATAACAAATTGCCTTATATCAATGGATAAAGCAATCCAGTATCTTCAGTTTACTGAAAAATATTTAGATTCTCTCATCACAATAGTAGAAGAGTATGAAAATATAAAGTTTGATGACTTTTCAACTGTTCAGCGGTCTTCAGAGAACTTGAATTCTTATGAAACAAAAAGAAACACAATTGACAATATAAAAGAGTGGCTAAGCAAAGTGAACCCACATTATAATGGTGATGTCTTTTCCCCGTACTCTAATAACTGTGGCTCGTGTGCCATAACAGTATTTAAAAAATTGAACGGGGAAAAGTTGCATGAAGCTTCAAGAAATACATATAGTATTGAAGAAATGAATCAATTAACAGGAAAAGTACAAACACCAATGACTCCACAACAGATACATGATTATCTTGTTTCACAGGGAGCTGGTTCTCATGCTGTAATTGGAATAGACAGATCTGGAAATGTTCCTGGACATTGGTTTAATGCTTACTATGACGGAATGGAAGTATATGTAATTGATGGTCAAACAAATACTGTCTCCGTCTGGCCACCAGATGAAGATAACATCATTAATTGGGATATGAGTATATGAGGTGAATTATGTCTAATCTCGAAAATTTAATAGAAAAAGGTGCAGAACTCGTTGGTATTTCATATACGGAGGGAAAAAAATATAGTAAGTACCTTCAAGAATTGGATGCTGTTTATATTGCTAACCCTATCAGAGGTGGAGCAGCTATTATTATTCATGATATGAATGATTTTTTATATGCAACGTCGGCAGTTAGCTTTGAGGAACATCAAAAGGCATTTTTTGCTGGCAAACGCACTGACCCCTCTGTTTTTCAAAGCTAAAGAGAGAAAGAAAGGATGTAATCCAATGGAAGAAATGAAATGTCCGTTCTGCGGAGAAACAAATACAGACGATAGTATGTTTTGTATTGGATGTGGCAATCGTATCGGCACTGATGCAGAATTTGACTTTGGATTTAATAAGACCAATTCTAAAAAAACCGATATTTTTTCAGCAATACAGAATGATGGTCAAATCACTTGTCCTAAATGTGGAGAAGTTCTTGAACCTGACAGCATATTTTGCGACAATTGTGGGGTTCGCTTGACGAATACTGCTGTACCAGAGCCACCTTCCATTATCGAACACGAAAAAGATATTGTTCCAAAACTACCTGAAACATCTGTTGAGGAAACTATCAGCTTGTCAACAGAAGAAACTTTGAATGTTTCTAAAAAGCCAAAAAGTGCAGTCATTATCAATATGAGGAGTACTTCTACGGGAAGTAATTCTGCTAATCAGAACGACCGTTTTAAAATATTAACGGGTTTTGACGATGAATAAGAAAGAGGTATGTTATTATGCAGAATCAGTTTAAACTTACATACAACATTGATATTGTGTTTTGTATCGATGCTACTGGAAGCATGGGTGGTATTATTGATAAAGTAAAAGAAAATGCCATCAATTTTTATTCTGACCTGAAAGCTGAGATGGGCAAAAAAGGTAAGGAAATCAGCACTTTACGTGCAAAAGTCATTGTTTATCGTGATTATGTAGCTGATAAGAACGAGGCGATGCTCACTACAGAATTCTTCAACCTTCCAGATGAAATTGAGGATTTTACAGAAACAATCCGTTCAATCAAAGCCGCTGGTGGAGGTGATGAACCGGAAGACGGTCTTGAAGCACTCGCTTACGCAATTCGTTCAAAATGGAATAAAGAAGGCATTAAGAAAAGACATATCATTGTCGTGTGGTCGGATGCTTCTACACATTCCCTTGGATTTGGAAGCAGTGAGAGTAATTATCCCAAGGAGATGGCATCTGATTTCAGTGAATTAACGAGCTGGTGGGGCGGTGTTCAGAACGATGGATATATGGATTATAACGCTAAAAGGCTTCTTTTATTCACTCCGGATAAACCTGGATGGAGCGATATTACTAATTCATGGGATAATGTTGTCCATTTTCCCTCACAGGCAGGAAATGGACTGAAAGAAATTGATTATTCACAAATTCTTGATGTAATTGCCAATAGTATTTGATATGAAAAACGAGAGATTATTTGCTGTATTGGTAGCTGAAAAAGCTAAGATAGATGGACATGGTGAGGATGCTTACACATTTGCATTCGAAAATGATTCGGATGGATATATCGCTGTTTATGATGGCTGTGGCGGCATGGGGGCTAAAAAATACTCCGCTGTAGGTGAAAAAACAGGAGCATTTATCGCTTCAAGAATAGCTGCTTTCTTAACTGACCAATTTCATCAGACAACTGGATTTGAATTTCAAAGTGATGATTCGCAGAAATTACATGATAAGTTTTCAGAATCGTTTTTGAAAGTTAAGGACTTCATCACAGAAAAAAATGGTATTGTTATGAAAGGTAATATGTTCAAAACATTGCCTACTACTGCTTCAATCGTTGTTATGCATGTTTCCGAACAAAATCAGCTTATTTGTGAATATCTTTGGGCAGGTGATTCAAGAGGGTATTTTCTTGATAATCAAGGAATGTGCCAGATAACTACTGATGATGTGTACACAGAGGAAGATGCTTTCACCAGTTTAAGAAATGATGCAAAATTAAAAAATGTAATTCATGCTGATGGAAACTTTGAACTCCATTCAAAAATTGTATCACTTTCTCTTCCAAGTGTTATTATTACTGCTACGGATGGGGTTTTTGGCTATTCTTTGACACCGATGCATTTTGAGTATCTTGTTCTTAAAGCACTATATGAATCAAACTCAACAGATGAATGGGAGAGTCAAATATACAATGCAGTTTCGTCTATAACAGGTGACGATTTCTCATTTATTGCTGCTGTATTTGGTTTTACAGATTTTGAAAATATTAAGTCATACTTTAATTCACGTTTTCAGAAACTCTTTTCAGAATTTATTGTTCCAAGCGACGGAGCTGAGGATGAACAGCTATATGAACTTTGGATTCAGTATAAGCAAAATTATTACAGGCGGTGATTCATTTGAGTGAAGTGAAAATCAAAATGCATACTGAAACGGTTACGTCAGCTCCAGCAGAACCAATGGACATTGGAGAATTTCATCTTTTGAAACCGCTTAGTACTAAAAATAGTGGATTTTCAAAATGGGGATTTTGTACTCATAATGGAAAAACCTACTTCATTAAACAGTTTTTAACTCCAGTCTATCCTAATGATGAGGTTGAAATTTCACCGATTATAAAAAATAAAAGATGCAAAGAATGTATGAACTGGTATGAAAACAAAAAAGTGATTTATAATACAATCTTTGAAGTCCAAAATGGTAATATCATAGTTCCGTTCAGGTTTTTTAAAGAAAAAAGTCATTTTTATATTATTACAGAAAAAGTTCCTTTTTGTAATATTACAGTTACATCTGTTCATTCCCTCTCGTCCCTGCAAAAGCATATTCTGCTGAAAGTTATATCTGGAAGTTTTTCTATGCTTGCTTCAAAAGGCATTATTCATGCCGATATGAAACCCGAAAATATTCTCTTCAAAGAAACTATAGCAGGGTTCTATACTGCAAAGATCATAGATTTTGATGCAAGTTATCTTGCATCCAATCCACCTTTTGGAGACGATGTACAAGGAACACCTGAGTACTTTGCACCAGAAAGTTTTTTAGTTCTTGCTGAACAACCTGCTGTTCTGTCTCCAAAGGTTGATGTATTTGCTTTAGGAATTATTTTTCATGAGATGCTTTGTGGTGAAAAACCTGCTATCAGCAGTGATTTTACATATATTTATGAAGCAGCATTAAATGATTCTGAAATTATAATTAATGATAGTATCTTACCAGCATACAGAGAAATTATTTTTAATATGCTGAAGAAGAATCCAGAAGAACGATGGTCAGCAGCAAAAGTTTTTAACAGATTAAAAAATATGACCGCAGAAGAATATATTCGGTGAATAGTAAGGAGTATTTTCATGTGGAGATGTCCCAGGTGTGAAACAGTCAATGAAGATGAAGAAAAACAGTGCTATATTTGTGAATGTGATATAACTGTTTTTATGGATATAAAAAAGAAAACTTATCATCAATATTTGCCTGATTCTAATTTTGTATTAAACGAGGCAGTTTCAGAACTTTATCCCAAAAAAGAAGAGAGGACTTTTCAACCAGAAAAAAAGAATAGACTTGATAGAGAACATATTGAATTAGAAGAACTTGAATATGAAATGCAATCAACAAAAAAGTCACCTGTTTTGTATGTTTTGACTGGTAGTTTAGTAGCACTTGTTGTTTTCATTCTGGTTATTATTTTCATATAGCAGTTTAATATAGTAGGTGGTTATAATGTCAAAAAATAGTAGTAAACTTTGTTTTCCGTTAAAGGAAAATAATTTTGAAGGAGAATTAGAAGAATCTATATTTTCTCTTATTAGAAGTACTATATCTTCAAAAACAATACCACAGAACGATATCTCAGCTTATGATGTACGACCTATTACGATTGAGCAACAAGATATAGAACCAGTAATAAATAAATCCGTTTCTATACATGAGGATGAGAGTGTTCGTAAATCATATCTAAAAATAGCAGCAATTGTTATGCTGTGTACATTTTTAACAAGTGCAGTCATCGTTTTAATTATGAAATCATCTTTGCATAGAAAAGAAAATGATTTTATTGAAAACTTTGAGGAAAGTTCCATTGTTACAGATAAAGAAGATCAACTATCAACTATTCCTTATAGCGAAAATAATATGCGTCCATTATCTTATTATGTTAAAGTAGCTGATGATGCATTTCAAATATTATATAAGAGTGATGAATTTTTACAAGGCAATTTGGAAACTAAGGTTTCTCTTACTTTAGAAAAACTGAAGCAACTTTCCGAAAATGACATTATAAGGAAAGAAACCATTTTTTATTTTGAAAACTCCGATTACATATTTTTCGAGTATTTTAATGGCTCTATTGGTATGGCGGAAATCAGTATATCATCCGATTTTCCACAAGAATATGATGATGAGGGTTTTGTTGTATCTTCTGAAAACAGTACTTTAGATGCTAAAAAAACAATTGATAGCACTCAGAAAACAGAAAACCTCCTTATAATCGGTGATTTTGTTCAGTCGTCAAAAGACTGGTTGGAATCGAGTGAACTGTTTTGTACATTTGATGAAAAGGGTACATTAGATATTCTTGCAAATAACTTGTATCACTATGATTTTGTTGGCTTAATGCTAAAATGTAAACATTTCTCAAATATCCAAAAATATTTTCCGAAAATAACTAACCAAAATATTATGTTTACCACCGAACATATTACTGCTGAATCCATCAATAAATATAACGATGATATTCAAAAAAATAATTTGATTATCTATAATTCACCTAAAGGATGCTATTTTGCGATTGGGAATGATTTCTTTTACGATCACTATCATGAAAATAATAAGTTAAAAAATACAATAATCTATATAGGTGGAGGCGAAAGTGCAGATAAGGACAGCATTGTTTCTGAATTTATGAAATTAGATACAGAAATTATTATTTATTCTCAAAAAGAAATTTCATTTTTAGATAGCATTCATTATTTAAATATTTTTATCAACGAAGTATATATTCAAAAGCACAAGTTGAATGACGCTATTAATAAAATTCAAAATGAAAATGATAACTTTTTTTATAAATTTGGAGAATAGTTGTTTTTAAAGCACTCTCATTTTTTACAAAATTAGGGGGGTGCATAAACAAACGAAAGCCATACCTATCGTTTGTGAGTGTAATTTTCAATATTACACTTTTCGACTCTCAATCACTCCTTAACGACAAAATAGTAACGCATCGAAAGAGTAATTTCTCAAAAAGCCTGAAAATAGGGTGATTTCAGAGATTACCCTTTCGTTTGTTTGTATTCAATACGCAGTGAAAATATCGCACTTAGCATCCATTGTGTTGATTGATTCCTTCTCGAAGAAAACAGGGATATTCATGCCTTTCAGCATACGGATATAATTCAGGCAATCAACAGTGTTGCGGGCAAATCGGCTGATTGACTTGGTCAGAATCATATCGATCAGCCCTCTTTTGCAGTCCTCGATCATGGCGTTAAACTGTTCTCTGTTCTTGGTCGAGGTTGCGCTGATACCCTCATCCGCATACACCCCGACGAACTCCCACTCCGGATTCGTCTTGATGTATTCCTCATAATGCTGGATCTGCGCCTCGTAGCTGGAAGTCTGCTCCTCGTTGTCCGTTGAGACACGGCAGTATGCTGCCACCCGCAGGCGCTTTACTTCCTCCTTTGCTGCCGCATTGCCTTTCTGCGGCTTTGCAGGTATTTTTATGACATTCATCGTTTCACCTCGATCAGACTATAGATGTATTCTGCCTGCTGAATCGGATCACTGAACTGCTGCTTCGGCACAAACATTTTGAACTCGGTGAAAATCGGTGGCTCTTTCAGGCACTTTCCCCTGCAATGCTTTGAAGCTCTGCGGAGCAGTTCACCGTTGGCTCTTGCGAATACATCCTTTTCGATAATCGCAGGATAGAATTCGTTCCCGATATACCGTTTTTGCCGGATGATCTTTTTCACGGTGCTATGCGGAAAATTGACACCTGTTGCATCTGCTGCCTTTCGCATACTCATACCAAACAGATAATTCTTGAAAATGCTGCGGATGATAGCCGCCTCATCTTCTACAACAACGATTGTCCCGTTTTCTATTTTGTATCCGTACATAATTCCTCCTTCAAAGTCAGTCCGCATTTCAGCTTGAATCCGACGCTTTTCCTTGTGTACACGATGATACGCTCAACAAAGGATGCAAAAAGCTGTTCACTGAATTCGGTCTGCATCCCGGCAGAATCGCTAAACCGCAGAAGTGCTTCCGTCTCGCTGAGCACCGCGCTTGCACCGGATTGCTGCAGCGTGGTTATCTTTGACCTTAATTCCTCACACTGTTTATCTATGCTGCCGATCTCCTGATTATAGACCGCACTGTCGATGATACCCTTTGCGCGAAGCTGATGGATTGTATCTTTCCGTTCTGCATAACGCTGCAGCTCTTGCTTCATTCCCTGAATCCGCTGAATATTCTCGTCAGAATTGGTAATTCGGAGCATCTCATAATAAGGGTAAAGCACCTGCTTGCCGCCAAAGACCAACTTATTGAGCATCGTAACAAACGCCGCCTTGAATGCTTCCTCATGGATAAACATCATGGAGCATTTTGCTTTGTTTTTCAGATGCGTCTTGCAGCACCAGCTTATGCCGCTGAAAATCGTCTGCCGTTTAAAAGTATCGCCGCATTCTCCGCAGGTAATGATGCCAGAGAACAGATACCGGTTGTTGTACTTTCCGGTACCTCGCACGATGCACTTCTCTTTAATGTGCATTTTTATGATCTCCTGCACTTTATGAAACTCTTCCTTGCTGACAATAGCTTCATGATGCCCAGAAACAAAGTAGCTGTCGGCTTCACCGTGATTGCGATGTCGCTTAAAGCTGCTGTCGGTGTAGGTCTTCTGAAACATTGCTGCACCATAGTATTTCTCGTTCGTGAGAATACCTTTAACTGTTGATGCTGCCCAAGCGCTGCCCTTTCGTGTCGGAACACCTTGTTCTTCGAGCATATGTGCGATCTTAAATGTGCCGATACCGCTGAGCGCCCAATCAAAGATCTGACGAACGTGTTTTGCTTCCTCCGGGTTTATCACCATCATGCCGTTTTCATCGCGTCCATACCCATATGGTGGATAACCGAATTTATACTTTCCGGCTTCGATGCGCTTCTGCACCGTCCATTTTACGTTCTTGGAAATGAACTCCGATTCATCCTGAGCCATTCCGCTGATAATGGATAAGATCAGTTCGCTCTCCATGCTCCCGGTATCCAGATTCTCTTTCTCGAAGTAAACCAGGATGTTGTAATACTAATCCTAAATCATATGCATGAAATAATCCAATCTCTATGAGTGATACTCATAATTGTATTGGCAGACAGAGAACAGATAGTATCACAAAGCCT
>ODAI014494082.1_pt1 | contig 17596 bp, 13 predicted proteins | sample 1539321 | NCBI WGS metagenome assembly ODAI01 (sample SAMN02144231, study PRJEB22623) | gut metagenome | biome: sheep rumen | host: Ovis aries | place: New Zealand | reverse complement strand
TTACGTGCGACTGTCCGCTTTGAACGGCAATCTCTTGTTGCGCGACCATCTGAATTTTTCCTTTCGCCTCGAACGAAACGTTGCCGTCCGCATGAATTTGAATGTCCTTCGCCGATACAATGTTAATGCCGCTGTCCTTGTCCAGTTGAATGAACGTCTTCTGATGTTCCGCGATAATTTCAACGCCTTTGTCCGTCAACAAAATTTCTCGTCCGCCGGGTGCTTTGAAACTTTTATTCTTAGGTTCGGCTAATGGCGCGGTGTTAATCGAACTCGACGCAAACGCTTCGCTCGTGTCCGTCGACGGAAACAAAATCCGAACGTAATCATCAACTTCGGGCATCACGTACCAGCCGGAGCCGTCAGCACTTGAATAAACCGTCGCGAACGGAAACCACGTCGTCGAACTCGAGTCGTATTCTTTGTCCACGTCAATCAAATGCACTTGAATTTTGTCCTTCTCAACTTTTTTGACCTGCGCACGGAAAATTCTGCCGTAAAGATTTTTTTGCGTCATAATCGGCACGAAGAACGCGGTCTTGCCGACAAGTTCATAGTCGCTCATCAAGACGCCCTCAAAAAATTTCGCGTGAACTTTTCGGACGCGATATTCTTTTTTGTCAAGTTTGACGGTGTCGCCGAGCGTGAGATATTGATAAAAGCCGTTGACCTTCACGACGGAAAAATCCTCGTTGATGAGTTTGACGCCTTTCGCGACAAGTGCGGCGTTCGCGTTGATGTATTGATACGTTGCGTCGTCGAAATTGTAAACGACCTGCGCCTCGTCAAGTTCAATCGTCTGCTTTGGTTCCGGCAAGCCGATCGTTACCAACGGTTTTTCCGCCGTGATGTCCGTGAATGTCGACGCGCTGAATTGACTTGCAAGCCGCTTGATGAATTCCCACGACGTTTCATTGAGCCGCACGATAATTTTTTCTATCGCCTTGTCCGTGACTTTCAGCTGAATTTTTCCGCCGCTGTCCTTGACTGCCGTCGTTAAGACTTCCTCAAATTTCGCGTCGAGTTTTTGAAATGAGCACGTCTCCTTTTTCCAATCCAACATGCAAGCTGCGTCGAACAAGTCAACCGTCAGCAAGTTCGCGCCGATTCGCGTTTCCAGCGTCAAATTCGCAATGTAGCCTTGGAATAACACAACGTCCTTTGTGCCGGCTTTCGCTGTGATTTTGACTTTGTCGGCGTTCGCTTGCTGTAAAAATTTTTTGCCCTTGTCTGCGTCCACGAACATTAAAATTTTTGCCCGCGCGTATTCGTCGACCGCGTGAGTTATTTCGACTTGCAACAGTTGCAAAAATTCCACGCCCTCAACTTTCACGCTCTGAAAAAGTATCGCGTTATCTTTGTCTGCCATTGAAAAAATCTTCCTTCTCAAACGTCACGTGATTCAAACAGTCGTAGCCGTAGCGCGTCAACGTCGAGCCGTCATTTTTGAGAATCAGCCGATTTTGCGCGTCGTATGTGTAATTGGTCGTCGCGACTCGTCCCGTCGCACTCTGGATGCTCTGCAAATCTCGCCACTCGCGCCGCTCTATGCAGTTGTCGTTCAAATCGTATTTCCACCGCGTAAGCTTGAATCGCTCTCCGATTTTTTCTCGCGCCTCAATCAATCTGTCCGCCGTGTCGAAAATCTCAACATCAGAATGCGCAGGAAAGTTCTCGGCAACAATTATCGGCTCAAAAATATTTTTCCGCTCGGCAATGATTTCGTTCATCATCGTGTGCGAAAAATGAAATTCGCCAATCGGCGTGTGCAACGTCAGCAACCGATAAATCCTGTCGTAAAAAAAGCTGAACTTGTAACCGCAAGGCGTCATCATCAGCGCGGGCGAAGGTGCCTCGTCGTCGTAAGCGTAGCGCGTGATTTGCCCGTTGATGTCGTATTTCAAAACTCGTCCCGCAATGTCACGTTCCCAAGTCTCTCGCCGCCAATCTTTCACGTTCAACCGAACTCGCCGCTCTATCAGCAAATTTTTTTTCGAGTAGACGTAAACTTCCTCGCGACCGCTGCTCTCCGTCTGCCGAATCAAATTGCCGTTCAAATCGTAGTCGTATTTTTTTATCAGACCGTTGGGAAAAATTTCGCGCGTCAATCGTCCGCCGGTATATCGCCAAAAATATTCCTCGCCGTTGCGTCCCGATTTGTAATTCAACCTGCCGTCAGCGTCATAAATAAATTTCTCCGTCGTGCCGTCCGCATATGTGACCGATTCAATCTGCTTGCGCCGATTCCACTTGTAAATTATTTCATAGCGTCCGCTCTCAAATGTCCGCTGATTTTTGTCGTCATAAAAAAAAATTCGCGTGCCCGTCGCGTCAGAAAATTTTATCAAGCGATCAAGCTCGTCGTATTCGTTTTGAAAAATAATCTGTCCGTCGCGTCCCGTGCACGTCGTCAAATGCTTTTCGTCGTCGAAGTCATACTTCACGCGCGAACCGTCAGGATAAATTACAGTGCTCAAAAAATTCCCGTCGTATTCGTAGCGCGTCAACCGTCCAATTCCGTCGCGAACGACTGCCAAATTTTTGCCCGCGTATGTGAAAAAAATTTCGCGCAGAGTTTTGAGCGTGATTTTCGGAGAAGGCTTGTCAATGTTGAATTGCCAACTGCCCGTGCGTGAATTGTACTCGCGGCTCACGACAAAATTTTTCAGAATGTCGGCTTGCGCGTAGTCGATAACCTTGAGCGTGAAATTTCCCGTCGCGTAGTCAATCGTCCATTCGTGCCGCGCCAATTCGGGCAAATTTTTTCCGAGCTCCATGAAATTTTCCCTTCTTCAGCGTGAAATGTCTTTGGTATCGGGTGTCGCCGTGATTTGTTCTTTGACGCGCGAACGATCTTCCCTGCCGTGTTCAACGTTGATTTCGTCCGAACGATTATTCGGACTGCCGCCCTCAAATTTGCTCAACGAACCTGTGCCGCCGCCTGCCATCGGTGTATAGCCGACTTGCATCAGCGCACGAGTCTTCACGTTCAAATTGCTGCCCTTCATCTCAATCGAGCTGTCTTTAACTTGAACAATCGCGCTCTTTTGACCGTCAAGCTTGAGAGTTCCGCCGGAGCCGCCGCCCGATTCATTTTCCTGCGAATCTTTCGATTGACGACCCGTCAACTTGTCGAGCTCTTTGGCAAGGTCTGAAAGTTCAACGTCTTCTTTTTTGGAGCCCGCATTTTTGATTTCCGAAGCCTCTTTGCCGACCGTCGAGCCCGCAGGATTGAATTGAACTGTCGCCGGTTGTCCGAGTCCCGACAAATATTGCGTGTAACCTGCCATGTGCGTCGTCGCCATCGTCGTCTGATTGTCAGGCATCAAACCTTGCGCCGATTGAATTATCAAATCGCCCTTGCACGAAAAAATTATGTCCTTCGGCGTGTCGAACTTAACGGCGTCATCTTCAACGACTGCAGTTTTTTCGGCGGCAGCAAATGAAAATTTTTTATCGTCGGCAAGAAACGCGGAGTTCTTTGTTTTGAACGAACGATTCTTTGCGTCGTCGGAAACGTCTTTCGCGCGGAGACTGCCCATCGCCGCTTGCCGCAACCTGTCGACGTAAACAAAAACTCTGTCGTTCTCGTCGGGCATCGTGTAGAGATAATTGCTCACCGCCGATTCGTAAGGAATATCGAGCGCGGTCGATTTGTCCTGCTTGTCGTCGCAGTCGAATTGAACTTTGACATTCGTATCCTTCGATTCAAGAACTTTGCCCGTCAGATAATAAAATTTGTCGAAGTGCTTGCAAACGTCCCAGGCATCCGCGCGACAACCTTCCTCGTGCCGCAAAGTGATTTCGTTGTACAAAACATTTTCATGAACATAAATTCGCCGCGCAATGACGGCTTGTTTCGCGTTCTCGTAATTCAAACTGCAGCCGACGCTGATTTTGGTTTCAAGCGTTCGCAAATCCGTTTCAGCAAAATAACACGTTCGCGCAGAAGAATAGGTGTTACTCTCCAGTCGCTTGCAAAAATCAATCGGCACACTTCGACTCAATAGCTCAAGCGAATCATCGGCGGAAAAATCTTCAAACGACTTGAAGCCGACGCTCACTTGCAACTTGTTCAGCCGCGAATTGGCGAACAAAATCTGCCCGTGACTTTCGGCAAGCTCCTTGAGAAATTCCCAGTCGCTCAAATTTTCACGGTAAATCATTTCCGCGACGATTTCATCTTTCCAGCAAATCAAATCGGCTCCGTTGCAATTTTTCTTGACGGCATCGAGTATCTCCGAAAATTTTTTCTTCGCCGACTGAAACGTCATGCTACGCCGCGCAGATTCAAGCTGACACGATAAACTCCGCGTCGTCACATACAAAATCCGATTGTCGATTCGAGTTTCAAGCCGGCATTGGCAAATGATTCCGCAAAAGATAATGTCCTTGTCCGCCTTGACCGTGACGATAGACTTGTTCCAACTCAAAATTTTTTTCGCGTCAAGTTTTTCATCGACAATGCAGGTCAAGCGACAAACGCCGTGTTCGTGAGCGCGTTCGACGACTTCAACATTCAGCAACTCCGTATAGTCGATGCCTTCAACTTTCAAATCGCCGAGCGTCATTGGAATTTTATCGTCCCGCCGAGTGTGCACGTTAAAAAGCTGTCTTTCGTCAACGCCGGTGCGCCGCCGACGAAATAATGCATGTCGCAACTTTTCCACGCCATAACTATAGCCGGCACGCATGGCGCAGGTCCCGCAGGCGTCGGCGGAATCATTTTGCACGTCCCGAACGTCAGCACGTTTTTAAGCGGCACGTAGTCAGTTGCGTTGAGCAGTGGCAGATGCGTCTTGCACGAAATCACGCCGTGACTTACCGGGCATTGAATCGGTATCGGTACCGGTGCCGTCGCTCCACTGCATTTTATCATTGCCATTGCCGTCATGTATTCTTTGCTCATTTCTGTGGCTCCTTACTTCATTTTGCGTCCGCAGAACGTCCTCGTCCCAAAAAATTTTTCTGTCCGTGCGCATGTTCATCAGCCTCGGTCGGTTTCAAACTTTTGTAAATCATAATCAGCTCGGCAGACTCGTCAGGCGTCGTGATGTTAATCGTGTCGCCGTAAATCAATTCGACGCGTTGACCCTTTGCAATCAAGTCGCTCCGTTCAAGAATCGTGTACGCCGAATCGTTCGCGACGGAAAGACCGCTTTCAGTCGGCGCGAGAACAATTCCGCCGGTGTCCGTGAAATATTCTTCGACGCCGCAACCTGTCAACAGTTCGACGAGAGAAATTTTGTCGGCGTTCATTTGAAAGAGGTTGCACTCCAAGGGCGCGACGTTTTCACCGCCGGGAATTTTCGTAACATAAATCATCAGCTTGCCCTTGAACGATAAACTTTGACGGTCAGCCGACTTGGCGAAAAATTTATCGACCGGCAGCAGATTTTTTTTCACGACGACGGAAGCTGAAACTTGCTCGCGCGTCTCACGTCGTCGCCTGCTCAATCGCCACGACAAAAATCCAATCACGCCGATAGCCGCAAGCGCGACAATCCACGCCGCATAATTTGTTGAAGGCACGGTTATTAACGCGGTGTCGTCTCCGTCAAAAATTATCCCGACGTCCGCGAAGTGAATTTTCTGCAGAGAAACGCTCTCCGCATCGTCAAGCGCGACTTTAATCACGCCGTTCGAAATCGTCCCGTTAATTCTCGCATCGTTGAGCGTCAAACCGATTGTCTTGCCGTCAAAATACGCATCGCTCAAAATTTTTTCGGAGCCGTCAGAGTGAAGCGGCGTTATCTGCAGAACTTTGCGGCCGAAAATCGACGACTTAACATCAGTCTGCACGCGACCTTTGACAGTTGGGACAACGTCTAACGTCAAGCCGGTCCCTGCGGGATATTTCAGCGCGAGTTCAAATTTGCTTGGCGGCGAAGATTCGGCGACGAAAATTTTTGTGAAAGTCGCGTCGACGATTTTTTCAGCCGACATGCCCTTAAGCTCGACGTTTCCCGCATTCGACGACAGCAGGAAAATTTTCAATCGGGCAGCGCGAACGGGAACTTCACATTGCAAATTGCTCGACGTGAGATTTTCTATCGGCAGCTCGATATGCGGCGTGTGAAAATCGTCGTGAACAATCGTTCGGATCGTCGTCATCAAGTCGCGGTAGTGCGTCGGAATTTCGCGCGCGTAGTTGCCGTAGCTGTGATAGTTCGGCGGGTTTTCGTCGTAGCGCACACTTAGAATGTAGACGGGAATTCCGAGCCACTTTGCTTGCTCCAAGCCTGCACGAAAATTTTCGACTGAACGCAGATTCTGCTCCGACTTGTCCAAAAGATTTTCGCCGTCAGTGAAGATGATGATATATCGTTCCGTGTGGAATTTGTTCGACAACATGTCAATCGCCGACAGAAGAGCCGCGCCCGCATTGCTTCGACCTGAATAGTGAATGTTGAAGTGTGCGGGACTGCCGCCGACTTTCGACAGTGGCTTGATAATGTGCACGTTCTCTTTGAACGCGACGATTCCGACTTCATCAGTCGCCGAAAAATTTTCCATGCTCCAGGTCACGCTTTGAGCGATGATTTGGTTTGGATCGGCCTTCGTCATCGATTCGCTGGCGTTTATGACGAAGACGAATTCTCTGCATTCGCCGGCCGCCATGGAGCAGAGCAAGCACGTCGTCGTTATCGCGATGAGCAAAAAATTTCGGAGAACGTGTTCGTTTCGCTTTCTGATAGAGATATGCCTCACCTTCTAAAAATGCAGTGTGGTTATCGTTAATTGAACGAGATTATATAACTTGAAGAAATAATCTACAAGCAGTTTTTTTATTTTTTGCGAGTTCGGTCGGATGGAGCTTCAAGATTGAGCAGCGACGGCAGGTTCAACGTTTGGAGTGTCCGTGAGTTTGTAAGCGGTGGCAGGAGTCTTGTCGCTCGGTTGACTTTGTGCAGTTGATTAGTCGGCGGCGCGGTGATGCTTCGGGCGCGGGAGTTTTTGTTGTCGGCAGCTCGTAAAAGCAATTGGTGGATTTCGGCAAAAATTCGGGTTGGTTTCGCGGGAAACTTTTCGGCTGAAAATAGTGGTTTGTCGGAATGGCTTTGGTAGCATGTATTCCTTTCTGTTTGTATATCTATGCTTTAGTTTTATGTTTTTGTTTTGTTTGTTGGAGCAGATCATTTTTCGGCAAGCACTTTTTTCTTTCGTCAGTTTTTCCTCTTTCATCAGCTTTTTTCCTTCGTCAGTATTTTTTACATTTTCGAGAATTTTTCGGAAGGTTTTTTCATTTTCAACGTTGTTTTGTATAACAAATGCTTTACCTTGTTTTACGGCCGAAATTTTTTGCACTTAAAATGCTCAGAAATGGCGTCAGAACGCGAAAAAATCGTTATTTCCCCAGGAATCGTAATGGACTATTTTCCCAGGATTCGTAATGGATTATCCCAGCATTCGTAATGAAAAACGGCATATTTACCCCCAGGATTCGTAATGAAAATACCCCCAGTTGTTTCAGTTTTTCTGTCATTTAGCTGGGGATAATGGATTATCCCAGCATTTGTAATGGATTATCCCAGCATTTGTAATGAAAGATGTATTTAGTTAGCTAAAATAGCCAGTTATTTGACATTGAGCTGGTGGTTGAGTTGGTGATTATGGTATATATTTGACGTTTGGCTGGTGGTTATGGTATCATGTGTATGAGGTGAGTTTTATGGCTTGTAAGAAAAAAGAAATAAAAGAAGAGACGGCTCTTGTGCTGCGGAATGATGTCTATCAGAGCAATCCGCTGATCAGCTCTCGGAAGGTTTTCGGACTTTTGGGCATGAGGATATTTTTGCTCGGCTTGATGGGAGTCAATCCGCATTTCTCGGAGCAGGACAAGTATTACGACGAAGACTTTCCTGAGTTGCTCATATCGACGAGCAAACTTACGGAGCTGTTTGGTAACACGAAATATCTGGCAGAGTTGAAACCGGCTTGCAAGAAACTTTTCGACACGATTATTGAGCTGAATCGCGCCAATGGTGGCGTTACGCTTTGCCATCTGTTCGATAAGTTAGAGTATGAGCCGAACGACGGGTTGCATTTGCAATTCAGTCGATATATGCGCCCGTATATTCTCGACCTGTTCCAATCGCAAGGCTACACTCGAATCAATGCCAAGTATCTGTTTAAACTGTCGTCGCCGTATGCAATGAGACTTTTGGAGCTACTGTTGCAGTATCAAAATATTCGGCTCTTTAAAAAATTAATGGAGATTAAGCGTAGGATGACGGTTGAAGAACTCCGATTTGCGTTGAACGTGCCCGCAGGAACTTACAAAGACCGTATGGATCATTTCAAAAAATTTGTGCTCGACGATCCGATAAAAGAGATAAACACTCGGACGCCGTACATCGTTAGCTACGAGACGATAAAGGAAGGGCGCAGCATCGTTGCCTTTGAATTTACTATGGACACATGTAACGTGCCGAAAGACGACGAGGACGATTGCAAGGTTCTGCGCGGCTGCGATGCAATACAGACACTTTGCGCACTTGGTTTCACGGAGAGGATAGCACGGGCAATTTTCTCGAAGTGTCTGGACGAGGCAGATTGTTTTTCCAGAATCAATCGGGCGCAGGCGGTGTTGTATCGGAATAAGAGACCGATTAAGAACAAGCTCGGTTTTTTGCGCAAAGCGATAGAAGAAGATTGGCAAGTCGTCAGAGAAAGGACTCGAAGTAGCGAAGACAGTTCAACGTCAACAAGAACACGAACAGAGGCGAGAACAGATGATTCAATGACACCGATAGGAGAGATTTTAAAGTCGATGCCATTCGTGCCAATGGAATCGGCAAATCCGAATAAGCCGCAACCGATTAACGTCGATGGAAAACAAATTCCGCGCGGGCTGGCGGAAATTTTTATGAAGTACATACGAAAAGGCGAGATGCTTGACAGCGTTAAAGAAAGTCTGCAAGTTTACGACACGACAATTGAAAAGTTTATGGACGCTTGCGAGAAAAACGGGCTATGACAAATTCAACGGCGTTATATTGAAAGTCATTATGAATGTTGCGCGCGCACCTTGTCACGAAAGCTTTATTCGATAAAGAAAAATTTATTTGGCTAAAAGTGGTTGCGCTTATATTTTTTTTGTTATAATGGCTGGAAAGTGTTGAGTAACACAGTTTTTGTTAGGAGAATCGTTTATGGCAAAAATTATCACACAGACAAACGGGGCGATGCTCTTTGACGAGATCAACCCGGAAAAATTGGACTTATTGACGTTGGTCGGTGACGTCAAAGGTTTTGACAGCCTGTCCGATGAAAAAATCCAGGAGATACTTGAGGTTCTGTGCGTGAAGAGTTTCGACGAGTTCATTGAGAAATTTGATCCCGTCGTTTACTCGTTCTTCAACGCGAACAATCAGAAAGTCATGTACACGCTCAAAAAGCCCGAATCAATTCCCGACGACCTTTTGACGGAAATTCATCTCAACATGCAGAATGACTTCCTGAAAATGCTTTTGACGCTCGTGGATACGAAACGCTCTCAAGGTCTGCTCAACGTCGATTTCAAATTCGAGAATCTCACCGATTTAATTTCGCCGCACAAAATCATTGAGGACATCAAGCAGAATCGTAAAGAGTTGCGCTACGTCTATTCGCAATACGTTCAGCTTGAGGACGAGGATCCCAAAAAGTTGGATCTCGGCGACAAACTCAACGTCATGATGGAAGAAGCGAGCGTAAATTATAACAACGTCATGGCGATGTTGCCGCTTGCCATCGAGGACATCAAGACGCGTCTGCTTTTGACTTCCGGCGGCGGCGGTGCCGATGCCACTCCGCTTGCACTGGGCGTTTTGACGATGGGCGAAGAAGGCGAATTGAAAGTTATCGAGGCTCCGAAAGAAGAACATTCAACCGCGCTTGTCTCTCTTGACGACAAAGTTAACGAGGGCTTGATTGAAGTTATCGGCGAAGATTACGTCGCGCTCAACGAAGACAATCACAACGACTATGTTAAAGCTCTCGTCACGCGAACTTTCTGCCCGTTGCCGTCGACGATGGTCAGCGAAATTGACATTGCCACGGAAATTCAACATTACAATTCCTATCTGCAGTTCTACAAGGACGCGAAGGACGACTTCATCAAGACCGTTAAGCCGTTGATTGAAAAAATTCTCGGCGTGAGACTTTTCTTTGAGCAATATCCGTCGAAACTGCGCGGGATGAAACCGACTCTGCTCATAACAAACATCAGCAACGAAATGATGGCGAAGGCTCCGAATCTTCCGCGCCTCGTGACTTATCTCAACACCGTCAACGGCAAAAATAATTTCGATCATACAATCTGGTACGCAATTTTCCCGTCAGTCGCATTCGCTGCGGACGGCAAAGCCAAATTGACGCGCCAACGTTTCAAAGGCAACACTGCTCCGACAAATACCAACGTCAACACGATTGAATCGCTCGCGATGATTCTTGACGTGCTGAAAGATTTTCGCGTGCAATGTTTCTTCAGCTTCGCTTCGCACGAGAAAAATACTTTCAACGCAATGGCGACCGAAGGCATTGATAAATATATCGACAAGTCAACGCCGCTCATGAATAAATCTTACAGCGAATTCGCAATTCCCTGCTTCCCGAACTTCACGATCATTCCGAAAGATAAATCGGGCGTCGTGCTTGATACGAAGATGACGCTCAACGAGAACAGCCACATTGCCGAAATTTCCAAGGCTAAGCAGGACATCATGAAACTTTGGATTGACGGCATTTATGTCGGTGCGGCTTACGTCGCGGCCGGTATCGTCGCTGCTTATCAAGACCCGGAATATCTCAAGATGATTTTCCGCCGCAACGTCGACAACGAATTGCCCGGCGTGCGTTTCGACATCGAATCCGGCGACAATTCGCTTTTGGTCTTCACGACGCTCGCAAAAGAAATTACCGGCTTCACTGCGCCGATTAAACACGACATCAACAACAAATGCTTCGGCTTCGTCTTCTCGTCTGAAAATGCAATGTACGACGGTCTGCCAATCACCAACATCATGGTTTACAAGTCGCGCGATTTGCTTTACGACGAGGACAACGGTGTTTATGAGCCGATTTACAAAACGCAAGTCACGACTTACATTCATCGCGTCCTGCGCAACATGAGCAGCGACTTCAAGGAAGACAAAATTATTCGTTTCTTCAGCTCCAATCCTACTTCGCAGTCGAGCAAGTGGCTTGACAAACGCGAGAGACTCAACGCGATTATCGGCACCGGCGACGCCATTGACTACGTGATTGACGAGGACAACGGCATTTGCACGCTCAACATCACGTTCAACGGCAACATCAAGAATTTGGATATTGAGACCAATCGCACCACGAGCTCGCATCACGTTTGATTCTAAAATTCCGGCAAAGAAGGTTTTATCATGGGATTTCGTCTTAAAGTCACGGGCGGCAAGGATGTCGAGTTCAACGAAGGAATTATCACGGCGGTGAATTTCCTTGCCGAAACGCCCAACGCGACTAATGCACGCTCAACCGATTTGGGCGTCGTCATGAAAATCAGCGGCAGAATAAATTTTTCTCTCGGCGCGGAAGTTGAAGACTCCACCGTCGAGTTGGCGAATTGGGCTTTAATGCCGTCCGATCAAGCGAACTGTTATCGCAATGTTCAAGTGCAAGTCGTAAGCGGCGGGCAAATCGTTCGCCAATACACCTATCCGAATGCCTTTGTCATGGACTACATGGAAGATCTAAACGACGAGGAAGGCGTCGGGACTTTTCACTTGCTCCTTAAACAGAAAAAAGATTTGACCGATAAAGTTGAGCTCAAGGGCAATTTTGAAGCGTAAGGCGGTGATATAGATGGCATTGGCTTTTAGCACAGCAGACCCCGAAATTACATTGGAAGAAGAGAGCGCACGGCAAATTATTTTCAAGGTCGAAATTCCGCCCGATTCTCGCGCTCGCACAAAAGATGTCGGCGTTACGTTGACTCTCGTCGGAAAAATTTTGGCGGACACTTCGCAGGCAGGCAACGCGGCTGATTCTACCGCTAAGATTATGGAATGGTCGGTTGTCCCTTCCGAAAAGAAAGAGGCTTATCGTTCCGTCACCGTCAAAATCAAAAGCGGCGGCATCGTCACGCGCCAATACGAATTGCCAAACGCTTTTATCGTCGACTACACCGAAGATTTCGCGGATGACAGCGGCGTCGGCGAATTCACGCTTAAACTCAAGCAAATGAAAAACAAGTTAGCGGACGTTAAAGTTACCGGCGGTTTCTCGGAGTAAAAAATTTTTATCCAAAAATCGGCAAGAATACCCGATGGGATGAATTGCCGCTTGACTTTGTAACTTTAAAAGATATATTCCGATTGTGGATGACTACCACGTTAAAAAAAGTGTGCTTAAGACCAACGGTTTGAAACACAATCGTTTTTGGGGGAGCACTAACCCTCGCTTTGTCTCTGAAAAGTAGTGCGAAGAAGTAAAAGCAAGCGGAGACCTTCGGGCGACCGTGTGTGGGTCTTTTGGACAGACCTTTGAGAATAAGGGTTGCTTGATTTCCAAACTTCTCAAGAATCCCCCGCCGCGCGGTGGGTTGTTCAACGAATACAGGGACGGCTGAGTTTTGAGCTGTCCTTTATCTTATGGAGCATTTGTCATGAATTACTACGAAATTCTCGGCGTCGACAGGAACGCCACCACCAAAGAGATTAAAAAAGCTTATCGTCAACTCGCCAAAAAATGGCATCCCGATTTGAATCGCGACAATGTCGAAGTCGCCGGCAAAAAGATGCGCGAAATCAACGTTGCCTATGACACGCTCTCCAATGAAATTTCTCGTATCGACTACGACAAAAAACTTGACGCCGAAGCCGCTAAGTCTGCTAAACAATCTGCACGACAGGAGACGCCGAAAACTTCACGAAAAAAATCTGCCGCAACTTCAAGCGCAAAAGTCGACTTCGGCGGCATCAACTCAAGCTTTGAATCTTTTTTCGGTTTCAATCCCAAAACTCGCGAAGTTACCAACGAGGACAAGCTCAATACTTTTTCGGCGGACAGGAAGAAAAAAAATCCACTCGACACCACGGACTTTTTTGAAAAATTCATGGGGATTAAAAGGTAAATGTCACGTTACGATTTATACACGGCGTCAATCGGCGTGCTCAGCGTTTTCTTTTCGATGGCGGTCTTTGAAGGCGAACTCTCCGCTATGATAAAAATTTTTCTGATGATTATCGGCGCGGCGATCTTCGCTCACTCCGCCTATACTCTTTACATGCGCGCGAACGTTGAAAATCGTCAGCCGAAAAAATTCACGCGGCAAGCTCCCGAATCGAACGCCATCAGCAAAATTTCTCTGCTCGACAAAAAAGGCGAAGTCGTCACGTCGTGGGAACTTTACGGCAAAACTTCGGCGGTTATCGGAAAAGATGTTGGCGAAAATTTTGTCGACATTGACTTGAGCCAAAATCCTTATGCCGCGCTGGTTGATGTCGAACACGCCGTTTTAAATTACGCCGACGGCAACTGGTACATTGAAGACCTCGACAGCCGCAACGGTATCGCCATTAAAAAATTTGGGCAGGAAAAAATTTTCAAGCTTAGTTCCCTGCAACCTTGCAAGCTGGATTTCGGCGACGTGATTTTTATCGGCGTCTGCCAACTCAAGCTCAACTAAACTAGGGAAGGATTCAACATGAACGGTTTAATTCGTTGTCAAAACGGTCACCTTTTCAGCTCGCGTCGCTACGGAACGATTTGCCCTTACTGCAACCTTGAGACTGCCACGCCCGAAAAAAAAGAAGTTCCCGCAACAGACGACGAGGCTGTCGAAGCTCTTTTGATGAATGCAATTCGTCCCGTCTGCGCTTGGATTGTCTGCATTGAAGGTCCGCGCAAGGGCAAGGATTATAAAATTCACTCCGGCAAAAATTTCGTCGGGCGTGCTGACGATATGGACATTCAAATTCTCGGCGACAATCACATTGCCCGCAGAAATCACGCCGTCTTTGTTTACGACCCGAAAAAGCATGAGACTGTTCTTTTGCCCGGCGATTCAAATGAACTCGTCTATCATAACGACGCCGCACTTTACACGCCGACCGTGCTTAGCGTTTACGACGTTATCGAGATGGGCAGGAGCAAATTTCTGTTCATTCCGTTTTGCGGCGACCATTTCCGCTGGGAAGATTTGCCCGAAAAAGACGACAATACCTATCTGCAATACGGAAAGGAAAATTCCTGATGACGGGCGCGGATTTATTCTTGCCGGCGATTATTTTTGTCTGCATGATAATTTTGCACGTCCTGCGCGAAAACGAGTTGCGAAAACATTTGAAAGACACTGTGCCCGTCTACGAAATCGGCGCGGCGTCAACTTTCGGAGACCGTGAAATTCAGCAAGACTATTTCGGCGTGAAAAATCTTCAAGGCGTTTTGCTGATGACTTTGGCGGACGGAATCGGTGCCAACGGAGAAATTGCCGCAAAGTTGGCTGTCGACACCTTCCGAGAAATTTTCGACGATCCGAGCTCCATTCACAAGCCGCAATATTTTTTCCGTCGTGCCGCCAATGCCGCCCAAAAAAAAATCACGAACGCTTTGGACGAGCGACAAGGTGAAACTTCAATCGCCGCAGTGATGTTGAACGACGGACAACTTTTCTACACGCTTGCCGGTAATTGTCGCGTGACGGTTTTTCGTGACGGCGACTTAATTCCCGTGTCCGAAGGTCAAACAATCGACGTTTTGGCGCGACATCAATATCACGAAGGGCGCATTTCCAAGCAGGAGACTTTGGCTTTGATGGAACGGCACCAACGTTACAACGTCATCGGGCAGGACTCTTTTCAGGAGATTGAACTTTTCGCCAAGCCGCTGACTCTCAAGCCAAATGATTTAGTCGTCGTCATGAGCGCGGGAGTTTTTGAAACGTTGCGTTGGGTCGAGCTTGAAGAAGTCTTGACGAAAAAATTTCCCGTCCAGCGTTTGGCGGACGAAATAATTTCGCTGATAAACAATTCGCCGAAGTCGGACAAGGATAACGCAACGATTTTGATTTGTCGGCAAAAAATGAGGGCAGGATAATGAGAAAATCCAACAGCGTTTTCAAAACGGCGTTCGTGTCCGAAGCCGGCGCAGAACTTGCCAACAACGATTATTTTGCCTACATCGAGGACGACGATTTTGCTTGCTACGTTTTGGCGTCGGGCATCACTGATTTTGAAACGTCCGTCGCCGCTAAAGAAGCCGTCGAGCATTTGATTTTGAGTTTCGAGGAAAAGCCGAGTATGGCGAAAACTTCCTTGCTCCAATACATGCGCGACACCAACGAACGACTTTTGAACGACAGCCGCACCCAACGATTGAAAGCCTCCGTCATTATGCTCGTGACCGACTACGAAAAATTTCGCTACGTTTCGGCGGGCAATGTTCGCTTGAGAATGTATCGGCAGGGACGATTCTTTTTGCAGTCGTCCGATATGTCGTTGGCTAATGATTTGATTCAGCACGGCAAATCTGACACGCCGCTTGACCGCCACGAGGAACGCCATAATTTATATACTTATCTCGGCAAGAAAGATTTTTTTCAGCCGTTCGCGTCAAAAGTTTACAAGCTTAACGACGCCGATATTATCGCGCTGTATTCAAAAGGTTTGTGGGAAAATGTTGACGCGCAAGAGCTTGATGAAATTTTCGCGGAAGCGTCTGATAAGCCGCAAGAGTCCGTTGACTATCTGGAAGAAGTTTTGTTGTCCCGGCAACCGTCGGAGCTCAAAAGTTACACCATCGCCGCGATTTTCATCAACAAAGCTTTTCGTGACCCGGAACGCGAGCATAAACGACTGCGCCGAATCAAAATCGCAATTATCGTCGTCGTAATTCTGATCGTCGTCGCCATAATCGCTTACGTTCTCAACTCGATTCATCAAAGTAAAATTCAGGAGCTCAAGGACGAACTCGACAACACGCACGGATTGATCGCGGCGGAAAGTTATCAGCGGGCACAGGACAGTTGCAAGAAGGCTCTTGATTTGGCGAAAGAATTGCGCAAACCGGACGACATTGCCGAGCTTGAAAACGACTTGATAATTTTGGACAGCATTGTTGAGGCGGACAAGCTTTACAACGAGAAAAATTACCAATCGGCTTATGAAGATTATTTGAAGGCTCTGCGCTATTCTGACGGCACCAATAAAAATTTGCGGCATTATCTTCAGCGGCGGCTTAAAGTTTTGGAAAGTCAAATGAACGTTCAGCAGTTTATGTCGTTGGGCGATTATCTCATGCAAAATTCGGACTACGACGGCGCGGAAGCAATGTACATGCGTGCAAGTTCGGAAGCGGCAGCTCTTCACGATCAGGACGGTCGCAACAAAGCTATCGACGCTCTCGAAAAAGTTTACGACAAACGCGCCGAACTTCGCAAAGACGCTACTCAAAAATTGGACGACAAGAAACAAAAAGCTATGTCCGACGCGATGAAGAAAGGCGACGATTTGTTGGCAGCCGGCGATATTGACGGTGCGCAAAAAGCTTATCTTGACGCGCGGAACCTTTCCGACAACATTGCCGACAGAACTCAAACCAATGCGGCTCTCGAAAAAGTCACGGCGGCTCGTGAGAAAAAAGCTCAAGAGGAAAAAACTTCAGCTGACGAATTGCAAAAGCAATACGATGAAGCGAATTCGATTGAACAAAAAGGCGATAAATCTTTCGACGACGGCGACTATCTTGCCGCGCAGATGTACTACATGACCGCGCTTGAGAAGTTCAACGCTTTGATGGACGACACGAAAGTTAAAGTCTTGCAGGGCAAATTTGAATTGGCTAACGAGAAAAATTCCGAACTTCAATCTAAAAAATCCGACGCCGAAAAATTTGAACAGGACGCCCGAAACCTTTACGCCGATAAAAATTTCACGGAGGCTCTCGCTGCCGCTACTGCCGCCAAGGACGCTTACACCGAATTAGGTCTGAAGGCCAAAGCTGATGAGATGTCCGCCTTGCTCGACGAAATTTCCACCGACCAGGCGATTGCCGGAACCTTGAAGTAGGTTTGCTTATGGAAAAAAAATATTACGAACACGATTTGCAGCGCATGACGGTTTATCAGTTGCAGGAAATTGCGCGGCGTGAAAAAATTATTCCCGCGGTCGTCAATCGATTGGACAGAGAACTTTTGATTCGGACGATTTTGCGTTATCGCGGTGCGGAAAAGGCTTTGCTGATTGACGATTATCGCGCGGAAGATTATCGGCGACTGGAAGAATTTTTTCCGCGAATCACGTTTCAGGCTCAACCGACAAATTTGATGTGCAATGCGCGGATTAATGTTTGGCAAGGTCTCGCCGTGAATTTCTTCGACAAGCTCACGATAACTTACGCGCCCGAATTGAGCGGCACCAACGCTTTTATCGTCGACAGTGAAAAAAATCTGTGTTGTATTTTCAATGTTGAGGAGAAGCTCGGCGACCGCGACTTCCTGTATCTGCGCAAGGCTCGCGATTTTCCGTGTCGTGAATCCGTCGTCAAAAATTATTTTCTCGTTCTGATGGAGCGCGTTTACTCTGAAAATTTTTTCCGTTTCTACAACGGCACGACGAATATTTTGCAGGAGAACGTTCCC